>JAABVA010003573.1_pt1 | contig 14732 bp, 19 predicted proteins | sample 5560331 | NCBI WGS metagenome assembly JAABVA01 (sample SAMN12812661, study PRJNA571458) | rock metagenome | isolation source: Antarctica rocks | place: Antarctica: Victoria Land, Mt New Zealand sud | collected 2016-01-07 | reverse complement strand
GGGCTCAGCACCGTGGGCCGGCCGCCCCGCCGGCCCCGGGCCCGGGCCGCGGCGAGCCCAGCCTGGGTGCGCTCCCTGATCAGGTCCCGCTCGAACTCGGCGAGGCTGGCGAACACGTGGAAGACCAGCCGGCCGCCGGGGGTGGTGGTGTCGATCGACTCCTGCAACGACCGGAACCCGACGCCGCGCTCCTCGAGCCCGCGGACAGTGTCGATCAGGTGCGGCAACGACCGGCCCAGCCGGTCGAGCCGCCACACACACAACGTGTCGCCCTCCCCCAGGGTGGCCGTCACCTCGGCGAGCTTCGGGCGGTCCGTCCTCGACCCCGACGCGGTGTCTGTCCACAACCACCGGCATCCCGCGGCCTTGAGAGCGTCGAGCTGCAACGCCGGGTCCTGCACCGTGGTCGACACCCTCGCGTACCCCAACAACTCGCCCATGACAGTCGACTGTGCCAGAACCCACCGACAGGACCAGGTGTGACACGTAGAAAGTGCAGCTGAGTTCCGCGACACACCGGGGCCGGGTGCGTGGCCTCCCGACCAGCACCGTCACCTCGGGCCCCGGACCACTCCCCCCGTGTCGCAGAAACGATCGTTATCAAGACAGGCAACCGACGTGCAATCGACGCAGTTAGGGATCCACCGGGAACGGACCGACCGAGTCGCATACCACGCCTCGGCATGGACGCCGAGCACCGACATGGGTGCCCAAGTACCCATACCTCCCTGCCCCCTAGCCAAACGTGTGCCAACATGTTGGAGTGCTGGCAACCCTGCACGCAAAGATCATGGGACGGTCGTGATGGCGTCGTTAGCGGACAAAAATGGGGACAGCGACATGGTTGCCCTTACGGTACGGGTGCCCCGAGCGCTACGACAGCGCCTGCGGATCTTTGCCGCTCAGCGGGACGTCTCGGTACAACAGTGCACTGCCGAGGCCGTGTATGCGTGGCTTGAGAACTACTCCAAGGAAAAGACGCTGCCGTCGTGACCGCCTCCTCGAAAGCCGCACAGCCGTTCGAGGTCACCCAGCTCCTTTTCGACCCTCGTAACCCTCGCCTGCGGGGTGAAGACAACGAAGACCTAACCCAACAGTTGATCTTCGAACTGCTGTGGCGAGACTTCGCTGTGGACGAGGTGGCGACATCGATCGCAGCAAACGGTTACTTCACTTACGAGCCGATGTTCGTGGTTCATGAAGATGGCAACTTGACGGTTGTTGAGGGCAACCGACGACTAGCTGCTCTGAAGGCCCTCCTCGGGCAAATGCAAGTCGCTGAGGGAAGCATCGGCCTCCCTCGCCTCACGTCGAAGGAGCTGGACAACCTCCGCTCGGTGCCCTGTATCAGCACGACTCGCGAGGACATCTGGCAATATATCGGTTTCAAACATGTCAACGGGCCTCAAGCGTGGCAATCAGCCAGCAAAGCTAGCTACATCGCTGAGGTCCATAACAACATCGGCGTGCCCCTCGAAGATATCGCCCGGCGGATTGGTGACCGGCACACTACGGTGCAACGCCTATATCGAGCCCTTATGGTCATTGAACAAGCCGAGCGAGCCGACGTTTTCAACCGCTCGGACCGTTACAAGGAGCATTTCTCCTTTTCTCACCTTTACACAGGTCTCGATTACAGTGGCATCCAGTCTTTCCTCGAAGTGAAATCCACTGCCGACGAATCGCCTAATCCCGTCCCCGAGCACAAGCTAACTGAACTGGGACACTTATGCACCTGGCTGTACGGGAGCCGTAGTCGCAATCGTCCTTCTTTGGTTATGTCCCAAAACCCCGACTTACGGATTCTTGACGACGTTCTGAAAAGCAAGAACGGAATTGCCGCGCTCCGTCGTGGCTTACCGCTGCAGGTAAGTCGGGATATCAGCAAGGGCGACACTCAGTTGCTTCGCGAGGCCTTGGTCAGCGCTAAGCAGTCACTGCAGACGGCCCGTGGTCGAACGATTACTGGATACAAGGACAGCGAGAGCGACCTGATTAGCCTCGCAGATGACGTCTCCGAATTAGCCGACTCCGTATGGAAAGAACTAGTCGAGCTTGAAAGTCAGCATCGCAGTGGCCGCCGCCGCCGCCGCCATGCTACCGAGCAGGCAGACACCTAGTGCACGTGTCGAATAAGACGCTACCCACACCTTCAGCGACCGACAATGGGGAAGGCCACGCCGACTGGCTCGAACTCACCGCTTTGACAACGCCTCAGCGCACCGGATCGGCAGAAGACCTAATTGGGGCGCTACGTTCAAGCGGAACCACCGACGCATTAGTGGACGAAGCAATCGACGACGACGCCACGGACATCGATGCCGCCACCGACCGCGGTTCCGAGCGAGCACAGGCTCTGGCAGAGAGCGCTCTGGACCTCGCTGATGAGCGCAGCCGTTCCGTCTTGCGACCACAACGCTACCCATTCTCTGCTCAGGGCCGCAGCCTGCGTGCAAGGCCCGGCGCAGCTAACAGCACCTACACCTTCCTGCTCCTCCTTACCCGTTACGGGATCAGCGCAGAGGTCGCGCCTCCGCACGAAAATGGCTCTGAGCTTTTTGAGGGCGTCGCCGCCGTCGCCGCCCGCAACTATCTTGGGGGTGACTCCACCCACGCCCAGATATTGCGCTTCGGCTCGCCTCGCCGAGAAGCCCCGACCGGTTTCGTCGACGCACTCGACGAAATGTGTTTCAAGATGAGCGAGGGTGGTGGCGCAAATCGCAGTAGGTTCACTGTCAGCAGGCAAAAAGACGCCAAGCTCGACTTAGCCGTATGGATTCCCATGCCAGATACACGATATGGAAAGTTCATTGGCTTTGGGCAATGCGCGACCGGGGGCAACTGGACCGACAAGGTCAGCGAGCTTCAACCGAACGAATGGTGCACCAAGTGGTTACTAGACAGGCCTCCAGCCGTTCCGCTGAGAATGTTTTTTCTACCTCATCGTGTTAACCAAAATGAATGGGTCGACCGCGCACTTGATGCTGGCATAATTTTCGATCGCTGTCGTCTGACTGCCTACGCCGCGAGGTTACCGCAGGAGCTTCGCACAAGGGTCCACCGATGGAACACCCACGTCCTACGCGAACAGCTCGACGCATGAGTGGACCCTTGCGACACCGTTTCCACTCAATTTGTCCTTACTTCGCCATGTTCCCAGAAACTTTTGTTCAGCACTGGGTCGACGAACTCACCCAACCGGGGGACTTGATCGCCGACCCGTTCAGTGGCCGCGGGACAACCGCCTTCCAGTCGCTACTCGCCGGGCGCCGGGCCCTAGCCTGCGACATTAACCCTGTCGCTTACGTCCTCACCCGTGCCAAGACTAATGCACCTCCCCGGGTGTTAGCTCATGCGCGCCTTGCCGAACTACAGCAGCAGTATCTGCAGCTATCGCTAACCGAATGTGTTCCGAACGGTCAGGTTGAGCCCAACGAAGACTTCTTCAATCTTGCATTCTCCTCTACTACGCTGCGCCAGTTAATTTTCCTTCGCCGAATGCTGGTCGTTACGGAGGGCGATGCGGACTGCATGATTGCGGCGTTGGTCCTTGGTGCCCTGCATGGTGAGAGCAGTTCCTCCCGATACCTCAGCAACCAGATGCCTCGCACGATCAGCACCAAACCGGCCTACTCCACCCGGTACTGGAGATCCCACGCCCTACTGCCTCCCGAGCGGGACGTCTTCAAGGTAATCAGCACGGCCATCGATTACCGCTACGCCAGTGCTAAGCCCAGGCGCCGGGCGACCGTACTCCTTAGCGACATGCGTGAACTTCCCCGCCGTGTTCCGACTCGGAAGGCGCGTCTAGCCATCACCTCGCCGCCATACCTAGACACAACCTCTTTTGAGGAGGATCAGTGGTTGCGGCTGTGGTTTCTGGGCGGCCCTCCACGACCCACTAAGGGACTGGTGTCCCGCGACGACCGTCATCGCACTAGGGACGCGTACTGGCAGCTAATCGGGGATCTGTGGCGGACGCTAGGCCATCTCGTGGCTCCAGGCGGGCATGTCGTCGTCCGCATCGCCGGTCGCGGTATGAGCCCAGGGGACCTAACGGACGGGCTTGCCGGCACCAGCGTCCTCAGCGGTCGACAAGCCATTCTGCAGTCTGCCACTACGAGCGCCATCATTCGACGGCAGACAGACGCTTTCCGACCCGGAAGCATCGGGCTGCGCACCGAGGTTGACTGCCACTTTCAACTCACATAGCAAAGCGACGGACTTTGCCTCTAACGTCAGGTTTTATGAAAGCTATGGCAACAGTCATCCGACTCGTTCAAGCGGCGACTCGCGGCATGGACCCGTTGACCCGTCACCGACTCCGCCACAAAGTGCACATTGCCCTGTCGGAGCGACAGCTGCACGTGGACGAGTTGACCGCTGAGGACATCGCTTCACTCGCCCTAGCAAGGGCGCTTTGGCTGCAGCAGCAGGTGCGTCGAGCTCATCGGACGCGATACCGGGAGGCCGCGCCGATCTTGGCTCGTTGCGTGGTCGAAAACGCCGTTGTCGGGATGTATGCGCTTACGACGGACGACGTCGTAGAGCGCCTCACTGGTGAAGCCCGTACATCGCTGCGGTACTTGCTCAGCCACCTTCTCCAGGGCACGGAGGGTACTGCTCTCCTCGACGCTGCCCTCGAGGAATGGCCTCGGGGACGACTCCCATCAGTCTCCGATCAGGTGAAGCTCGTCGTCGAGAGCGGCGGACCTAAATTTCTGCCCGACGTGTACGACCGGTACTACCGGCCGCTCTCCACCATGTACGTACACCCCTCCGCCATGGCACTGGTGCGTCATGCGACTTATGACGGGCAGTGGGTGCGCCCCAGTCCGTGGTCGATGATGACGAGTCGCAGCTCCACGCACCTCGCCGACGCGATGACCGCCGCGCTGGCGGCAAACTTTGGTGAGCGCACCGGACGTTTACCCGCGACGTTAATCGGCGATCTGCATGAATACGCTGCGGTTCATTGGCTGCGGTCGTTGCCGCCGGCTTCAACCCTGATTTTGCGCCTCTTTAGTAACCGTCTGCGGCCGTCGAAGCTACCGCCCGCGATCGCGGCTGTTAGGAGACTGCGCAGGTACGCGTTCTCGGCGCAGGCCTCCCAAGATGATCAAGAAACGCGCGAGGCGCAGGTGCGAGCCACGATGCATGTACTGGCCGCTGTTGTTGGACGGCCATTGCCCGAGCCACTAGAGACGAGGTTGGTCAAACACGTTGACGACGCGCTCAGCACCCGGCTACGGAATGAAGGGTAGTGGGTCAGTTTGATTCGCCCTGGTCGAAGAGCGAGCCCTGATCGGCGGGCGTCTTGGCTCGGAGTGCCTGGACGTGCCAGTGTTACGGAGTTGCGGATCACTGAACCGCCGTGTCCTCACCACCACCACCACCACCCCACCATGAACCCTGATCACCTGCAAGGACTGCAGGTCATTGATGCCGCCGGGGAGAAGGTCGGGAAGGCGGTCACCGTCTACGTCGATGTCGAGCACAGCGAACCCGAGTGGCCGTTCGCGGGTTGACGAAGCAGTGACCTACTGCCGAGCGTGGCCGCCGGTGGACGGTCCAGCGGCGCATGAAACCGAAGCTGACATGCTGACGGGCATGACTCCACAACGACGCCGAGGCGATGCCCGCTGGCTTCTCGCTGGGTATGCGGGACTGGCCGGGTTCTTGCGCTGGAGGGGCTGCTCCGCGAACCCGGCAGCGCCTCCAGCCTGAAGGCCCCACCGCGATGATCACTCGCTGCTACGCCAGCAGTATTTGCTGAGCCTTCGACACTCGACTGGCGATCTGAGCAGTGCCGCAAGCCGATGGCGGACGGTCCCGCCAGGAGTGGGCTCGACGCGGGCGGTAGGCGTCGGCGCGGTGTCCGATGCGCACGACGCCAACTTCATGTGGCTGCTCACGAAGTCGGTAGAGCACTCGGTAGGTACCGCGACGAGCGGACCCATGTGGCCGCGCTGGCGGGATCGACGAAGGTCACCACACCGACGGATTCGCTGGGACTGATACTGGCACAGTCACATTCCATCGGTCGCCGCTGATAACCGAGCGAACTGTCAAGCGAATCTCCGTGGCCCGCGGCTCAGAGAGTTCGACGCGCCAGGTGACGCGTTCGTCGGGGGCTATTTCCAGCGCGCCATGCTCTCCTGCTCGCTGCGCGAGCAACGCTGGACCGCCTTGTGCCGTCTTGACCCCGTGCTGTCCTACCGTGAACGACACGCCGGTGCCCTCTGTGATTTCCACTTCGACTCGGGCTAATCGCTCACGCGAGGTCAAACGCAACCAGAGCCGGTACCACTGGCCCTCGTTGACCAGCTCGATCCCGCAGTTAAAGGTCGGCGTTCGCTCGTGGTGGCGGCGTTCGGCTTCCAGATCTGCCAACTTGGTGGCTGCGTCGGACTGCCGCTTCGTGAAGAACGCGGCGAGGCCGGACACGGCGATAGCGAAGACTGAAACCACAAAAGCCGCGATAGCCACCCGTTGAGGATGCAGCATCGGTGATCGAACTATGGCGGGCTGCCCGGATGACGCGTCGCTGCGTGGCGGGGGTCACCGGCAGCCCGTTCACCACGGCACCTCGATGCCGATGTGGCTGATGGCGCTGTGGTACTGGCGGGCGGCCTGGTTGGCGGCATCGAGGTGCTGAGCCACCTGGTGCAGGTGATCGGCGGCTTCGGCGCACCGTGCGGCCGGGTCGCGGGTGCCGCTGTCATCGCGCAGCACCGCCCCGCCAGCCAGCCCCGCGACCTGCGTGGAACAGGTGGTGACGACCTGAGCCAGCGCCCGGGTCAACTCGTCCAAGGTGGCCCCCAGGATGTAGAGGTCCTCCGTGTCCGGGGACTGCATCGTTGCCGTGCTCTCCCGCACCGCCTGGCGCAGCACCTCACTCGCGGCCGCGACAGCAGCGCCCGGCTCATACGGTGGATTGTCGCTCACATCCCTCTCCGTCCTCTGGGGTGGACCGTGGTCATGGCGCGCTCACGATGGCCGTGACGCTGACGGTGAACGTGGTGCCCGACCAGGTCTTCGGCCGCGGCGGTTCCTGCGGGGTGAGGGTGACCTGGTGGCTCAGTGAGGTCAGGACGGCACCCGCCGCGCGGGCCTTGGCCTCGATCTGGCCCAACGCATCATCCAGCGCAGCACCAACCTCGTCGTCCCAGCTCACCGCGCGAAACGTGTATGTCTGCATTTCCCCTGCTCCTCTGGTGCTGTCCACTGGTGTGGCTCAGTGTGTCCGGTGATCAGGACAGTGAGGTCTCTGCGCTACCCACCCGTACTCCGCTCAGGCGCTGGCTGGCGGCGCGTTGCGCGCGCCCGATGCTCACCAGGTGTTCGAACAGTTCGTGCTCGGGCAGTTCCGCGGCGGCTTGGGCGAGGGAAGCGGCCGCGGCGTAGTAGCTGCGCCGGTAGGCCGCCCCGATGACGGCGCGGGCGTAGTGCCCGGCGAACTCGGCGGCCACCCCGGACAGGGTGGCTTGGGTGAGGGCCCGGTGCAGCAGCGCCCCGCGGTTCCCGGCGGCCTTCCCGACCTGGGTGAGGTAGGCGGGGGTGCACGCCGGGTCGTGGGGTACGCCTGCACCCACTTGGGCGGTGATGGCCTCGTACAGCTCGGCGTACATGGGCCGGTCGAAATCCCCGCCGGTGAGCACGCCAGTGACGCGGCCGGCGTCTGCTGCCGGTGCCCACAGCAGCGCCCCAGAGCCAGGGCCTCAACGTCGGTGCGCGGGTCGTCCACCAGGTCGTCCACGTCGACAGGCTCATGCGGCTGCTCACCACCAGCTCCGCTCGTACTCACTGCGAGTCGTACTGGCTGCCCAGCGCGGGCCGCCAGGAGGTGGCCGCCAGCGCCGCGGTGTCCGCGGGACGGTCCCAACCGACCCAGGGCAGAGCACCGTCACCATCGCCCATGTGGAGGTGGGGTGAGTTGTCCATGATCCGCTCCAACAGTTGATGCGTCAGGTGGTTGTGCGTGCCCGGGTGGGGAGTCGAACCCCGCATGAATCCCGTCCCGGGCTGCCGGTCAGAGGCTAAGCTTCACCTGCTCCGACAAGGCTGCGGCGGCGAGCTGGTATGCCTCGACAACGCACTCACCATGCTTGCGCGGGCCGTAGTCGTCACCCCTACCGCAGTTCAGTGACAGTTCAGTGACTCCACTCCCCCACCCACTGAATGATGCTGCGAGGTGTGATGGTGACGAAAGAATCGATGGGCGGGTAGACGATGACGAACTGCACCCACCGCGGTGGTGGTCGTGGTCATGATGGCTCCTTTTGGGTAGGGACTCGTGTTCCTTCGACCTACCTCTGGTCTAGTGTATTGCGTGTTATACGGGCAATACACTACATGTTGTCTTCTTGGATCTCCTGGCTTCCGCGGGTCCGGCGGTGCCCTGGCATGCTCGGGGCTGGTCGCCGGGTAACTCCCCCACGAATCCTCGGCGGTCGCGATGGCGCTGGCTGATGTTGTGGCTACCCCCCGAAATCTGTCCTGGCGGCGTCAGTGGCTGGTCATGCCGCGTTATCCGCTCAGCGCCGGGCCACGGGGCAGCTCACCGAAGCGCGGCGGAAACGGCTTACCGCGGTGGAACTCCTCCTGCAGGCGGGCGACTTTCTCCTCGATGGCCTGGTTCACGAGGTCGGAGTAACCGTTGGGGGCACCTGGGGTGCTCAGCAGCGCCTGCGCCGCGTTCTTGGCTTCCTCCATCACCGTGGTGATGAGGTACACCGTGGACTGCTGTTTGTCCCCGGGCACCCGCTTGCCAGCCTTACGCGGTGGCCCACCGCGCCGCTGCTCCCCGCCGGCCGGTGCCACCGGTGGGTCGGGCTCGGCCGTGGGGATGATCTCCGGTGCCCGGGCCAGCCGTGGACCGCTGAGCTTCTGGTTGTTCGGCAACCCGCTCTTGCTCATCTGGTGCTCCTTCTGCTCAGTTCGGCGGCGGCGGCGGCGTAGGCGAGGGTGACGGAATGCCCCGGGTGGAAGGTGTGCAGCGGCTCGCGGTGCGCGGCCGCCTCCACCGCCCGGATGCTCGCGGGGATGACGGTGTCCATCAGGTAGTCCGGGCGCTCGGTGCGCAGCTTGGTCTGTACGTCGCGGTCGATCACCTGGCGGCCCACGAAGGCGGCGAGCATCACCGACCGCGCCGACTCCCCCAGCTTCGGGTTCAACCGTTTGGCGACCTTGTCCACGGTCTGCACCAGTTCCTCCAGGGCGTCCAGCTCCAACAGCCCGGGGCGCATGGGGATGAGCACGTGATCGGCGGCGGTGAGCGCACTCACCACCAGGACCCCCAGATCGGCGGGGCAGTCGAAGATCACGACGTCATAGTCCGGGCCGCCGTCCAGCGCGGCGCGCAGCACCTGCTCGGAACCGGGGTCGGCGCCGAGCATCCGGTCGGCGGCGTACAGCTCCCGGGTGCCGGGGATGAGTGCGACCCCCGGTGTGGTGGTCTGCACCCAGGAATCGGCGATGGCGGCCTGATCGGTCAGCACTGCCATCGCGTCGTTGTTCCACTCCTGCTCGGGGTTACCACCGGTGAGCCAGGTGGTGGCGTTCTTCTGCGGGTCCAGGTCCACCAGCAGCACCGTGCGCCCTCCGGCGGCGTACGCCGCTGCCAGGGCCACCGAGCTGGTTGTCTTGGTGACCCCGCCCTTCTGGTTCGCTACGGCCAGCCGCATCCTGTGCCTTCCCTCCTCGCGTGGCGCCCCGTGCAGACGGTGGGCGCTCCTTCATTGTCACACGTGTGGCACGTCTTGCGTGTGTGTGACTTGCCGCGCGTTTGACGTGTTACCCGAACAGGGTCGAGTTGCTCCCCTTATCCAAGCCCAGCGCGGCGCGTATCGCGTCCTTCTCGGCCTTCCTGATCTCGTGGTACTCGGTCACGTGGGGGAGGTAGACGTCGCGGTACCAGGCATCGAGCACCCAGTCGGGTTCTCCCCGCAGCCATTGCGGGGAATTCTGCTGATGCGCCACGCTGCGCCCCCCGATCTCCCGCAACACGACCCGGTGATGCTCGGGCACGGTGTGCGCGTACGCGGCCAGCGCCGTCCAGGTAATGGTGAACAGTGTCTCCTGCCCGGTGAGGCGGCCACCGATTTGGATGCCGGTGCGGCCGCAGTTGAAGCCGGTGCCCTCGGGCCACTGCTCGCCCTGCAGGTGCGTACCGCCCATCATGGACTGGCGCAGGTGCGGGATTCCGGACTCGGGCCGGCTGAGCAGTCGGCGATGGCCCACCCTCCGATGCAGGCGAGGGCTTCGCGGTGCTTACGCGGCAAGCTCGTCGGTGTCATCGGGGGTGCTCCTTCGGGTCATCAGACGCCTGGTCACATGACGTGCAAGACGGGTATTGCGGTAATTGCAGGTAATGCGGGTTAGTGAAGTTGTCAGCCGTAGAGGTCGGTGCCGAACGCGGCGAGCTGGAACGCGCAGTCGGCGAGGTCGACGTCGATGTCACTCACACCGTCGGGGGCATCATCGGCTCCGGCGTCGTTGTGTCGGGTGACCCATGCCAACGAGCGTCGCCGGTCGTCGCTGATGCCTCCGACGGGACCTCTGCTCAGCGCGTTGAGTGCCCGTGCCAGCCTGGCGAGGGTGACGGTGTACACGAGCTCGTCGTCCTCGATGTCCACGACGGTCACCGACGTCCAGGCGAGTGCGGCGATGTCGACGCCTTCCCAGCCGGGGGTTCCCGCGGGGACACCGCGCTCACCTCCGAGTACCTGCGACCAGTAGCCGATGCCGCCTTCGACGGCGGTGCCTAGAACGTCGCAGAGGAAGCCGATCCGGATGGGGGACAGGCACGGGCCGTCGCCCTGCGCGGTGGTGGAGGTGTCCTGGGTGGTGTGGTCGGTTGTCATCGGATTGCCTCTCAGTTGTGGTCGGTGTCGCGGGGCTGCACGGTGATGGTGGTGTCTGCTGCGCTGCTCCAGGTGGCGACAAACTCGGCGTAGGCACCGTCCTCAGCGGTGCAGGTGTAGGTGTGGCACGCGAGGGTGACGGTTTCGTCCTCGCACCCGGAGTGGGTGAACGAGTCGGCGGCGGTGCCCAGCGCCTCGCGAACGGCGTCGTGGAAGTACTTCGCGTCGATCTCGACGTTGGGGGCGTTGATGTAGCTGTCGCTGATGGTGGCGCGGTAGTGGGTGATCATGGTGTTCCTCCGTCGGGTGCGTGCCGGGCCTTCCGGTTGCTTCATGTATTGCAGGTAGCGCGTGTTATACGGGTAGTACCCGTGTGACGTGTTATTGGGTAGAGCTTTGGGTGGTGATTTCGCGGGCCACGGCCACCGCTGTCCCGCCGAACCCGGTGGCGGGTGCACCCCAGGTGGGCAGGCACCGGAACAGCCCGTCCCGGGGTTTCCAGGATCAGGACGAAGCCCGTGCTCGTCGGGACACAGTAGATGTGCACCTCGGTACCGCGCAGGCGTAGGAGCAGGAACGGCCAACGGGTGTGCGGGCCTTCCTACGACCGGGGGTCGCCTGGGGCGTACTTGCCGATGCTGACCCGTGCGAGGGAGCCGGTAGCGATGACCGCGGTGAACAAGCTATGCGTGTAGTGCTCAGCGGCCTCGCCGAGGGTCTCGGCGAGCTCCTGCATTGTCATGATGGCTCCGTTTCGCTGGTCCCGACCTTCCGAGCTACACTCAGCCTACCGCATGACGTGTATGACCCGCAATACGGGTCAAGTGCGTTCTGGTTTGTTTTTCTTCGTCGATCTGCGCACGGGTGGGTCTTGGTGGTTTCTCCCCGTCGGCTGGTGCCGTCTCGACCTGCGCGGCGGGTGGGGGGCAAGCACGCTTCACCGCTTGCGGCCCACTTGGTGGGCAGGTAGGCATCTGCCGGTCGTCGGGGAGACACCGCCACACCACCCGACCACCCACTCCCGCACCACCCGAGCTCGGCCACTCCTCCCCGGAGGCTGCCTGGGGTATGGGGCGGCGAGCGCCTCACCTCTCTCTCCTTACCGTAGGAGTCTGCGCGGTTGCACGGTGCCGTGGCGTATGAGTTCCCGGCGTATTGGGGGAGCAGCGGGTGTCGGACGGAGGGCTTAGCCTGGTCTGACAGTGCGCTACGTTCGGGAGGGGCAAGCTCGCTATGAGTGAGAACAACCAGTATGACTACGCGCGGGGTCCGCAGCAGCGGCCGCACCAGGCGGACCTGCTGCGCGGCCCACAGGAGCCGCCCCAGCAGAGTGCGCCGCCCCAATGGGCCGCCGCAGCGACTTGGCCTCGATGGTGCGGCAGCGCTGCAGGAGCCGCCTCGTGCGCCGCTCCGGGTTGCCCCCTCCGCCGCAGCACCGGCGCCCCCCGAACCGGACATCGCTGAACCGCGACGAAACCCGGTTGCACAGACCGATGAGACGGAATCGGGCACAAAACGCGGCGGGCGCCGATCCAGCAACAACGCACCTCCACCGCCGCTACCAGCCGCCCCGACGGGGGCACGGCAGCACGCGCTAGTGACTGCGCCCGCGGAGGCGCAGCCCCAAGCGCAGGGGTATGGCCACCTGTTGGAACGCACAGTGGTTGTCATCTCCGCATCTCGCCCGGATTCCAGTGGGGTGAGAGTGTCCCAGCTGGTCGAGCACTTCGCTGACGTGGTGCGGGCCGTGCAAGTGATTCCGTTCGACGCGCACCTGGCCGAGGGTTCCGAGGTCGACCTCGAACGGATGAGCAGGGCAGCGCGGGACGCCTTCGTTGACCTCGCCGCGTTGGTGGCCGATGACTTTCCCGTCGCCGCAGGCCGCCACCAGGGACCGGTGCAGGGGCGTTGATCACCGCCTGCCAACTCGCGCCCGGGCGCTGGGACCTGGACGTGGGTACCTACCCGGAGTGGGTGCGGGCGCAGGCCGAGTGCCGCTCCTGCCCCGTCCTGCAGGGCTGTCGAGAGCTGCTTGCCCGTTTTACCCGCACAGGGGTGGAATCGGGGAGGGACCGCAAAGCGTGGTGTGGGCCGCAACCGCATACGGGTACACCGGGGCGCCGCTGACCGACGCGCAACTGCGCTCCGTTGATCGCAGGCGCGGACACCGTCCGGCACGGGTGGCGTGATGACCGGGGAAGTCGGCGGCGGCCGGACCGCCAGCAGGGAGCTGGCGGCACAAATACGGGTGGTGCACCGTCGTGCTCTGCGTTCCCTTGACCGCAAGCTGTGGAGTGAGCGCGGCGAGTTCGTCAGTGAGCGGCGCCCGCCGTCGTTGGAAGCCCGGTCGATGACGAATCGGGACGCGGAGGTTCTTGTGTTGGCCTCCCGCCAAAGCGCTAAGGCCGCGTGCCCGGGCCAGTTTCCTGCGGGCGGCCCGGAGTTGCGGGTGTCGGTGAGCGCTCATCACGTCCGCACGCGCGCCCCGGTGCCCGTTGTGTTGCGCGATGACTACACAACCTGACGGGCGTGGTGGGCGACCGGCAACGGCGAACCTCCGGCATACGCCGACCGGCGCTGGGCGTCATCGGGAGTGGTCAGGGCGAATCCTTGGTAGCCGCTGGCGGCGATCTGGTCGCATTGCGTGGTGTAGGTGGCGAGGCCTCCGGCGTAGGGCATGAATACGCGCGGCTTGCCCGGGACGTTGGCGCCCAGGTACCAGGAGCTGGTGGCCATCGGTAGCAGTGTGCGGTCGGCGGCGTCGGTGACGTGGCTGGTCCACGCCTGCTCGGCGGCCTCGGTGGCTTCGATTCGGGTCAGGCCGCGCTCGCGCAGATACGCGAGGCAGTCCGCGATCCAGTCGACGTGCTGCTCGATGGCGGTGGGCATGTTGGTGAGCACTGACGGGCTGCCCGGGCCGGTGATGGTGAACAGGTTGGGGAACCCGGCGACCTGCAGGCCCAGGTAGGTGCGGGGGCTCTCGGACCACCGCTCGCGCAGCGTCTGCCCGCCCGTGCCGCGGATGTCGAGGTTCAGCAGCGGCCCGGTCAGGGCGTCGAAGCCGGTGGCGAACACCAGGCAGTCGAGCGGGTAGCTCGCCGATGAGGTGCGCACCCCGTCGCGGGTGATCTCCGTGATCGGCGATCTGTGGACGTCGACGAGGGTCACGTCGTCGCGGTTGTAGGTTTCGAAGTAGCCGGTGTCGATCGGCGGGCGTTTGGTCGCGAACGGATGGTCGGTCGGGACGAGCGCCTCGGCCGTGACGGGGTCCCGCACCGTCTGGCGAATCTTGCCGCGGATGAACTCCGAGGCCGTGTCGTTGGCCTCCTTGCTGGTGAGCAGGTCAGCGAACGCGGCCCGGAACCGCAGCCCGCCCCGCTCCCACGCGGCCTCATACACCGCGCGGCGCTCCTGGCTGGACACCGACAACGCCGGGCGCTCGCTCACGACGAACGGGTGCCCGTTGGTCGAAGCCCGCTGCGTGCGCCGGATCTCGTCGTAGGTCGCCTTGACCTCCCGCTGCAACGCCGGGTCCATCGGCCCGTTGCGGGCCGGGACGCTGTAGTTCGCGGTGCGCTGGAACACCGTCAGGTGCTGTGCCTGCTCGGCGATCACGGGAATCGCCTGAATGCCGGTGGACCCCGTTCCGATCACCCCGACCCGCTGGCCGGTGAACTCGACCCCGTCGTGGGGCCACCGCCCGGTGTGGAACCAGCGGCCCGCGAACGTCTCGAGCCCGAGGATGCGGGGGATGTTCGCCGCCGACAGGCACCCCACCGCGGTGATCAGGAACCGCGCGGTGAAGCGCTCGCCGCCCTCGGTGCGCAGCGCCCAGCGTCCGGTGTCGTCGTCGAAGCACGCAGTGCT
>JAABVA010003572.1_pt1 | contig 14736 bp, 18 predicted proteins | sample 5560331 | NCBI WGS metagenome assembly JAABVA01 (sample SAMN12812661, study PRJNA571458) | rock metagenome | isolation source: Antarctica rocks | place: Antarctica: Victoria Land, Mt New Zealand sud | collected 2016-01-07 | reverse complement strand
GTAAGACCGGTGAAGTTGTGGAAGTGTTTGGGTTTGCGGCGGAGTTTCTTGACGGTGAGCATAAGTAGCAGTAGTTTGCCCTTATCTTCTCAATTACGCAACGGGTTTAGTAGACACTACCCGAGCTCCAGGCGTGGCGTGAGCCATGTATCCGGTCCGATGAGGAAGGCTAACCTTAGAAGACCCGCTTCTGCCTTCTAGCACGGTGCGCATGGAGTAGGGGCCAGGTTTCGTCGTCTCGACGAACCTGCGGCTCGCAGGGTGTCGGCGGCGAAGTAAGGGCCGGTGTCGTGCAGTCTTGCGCAACCACGGCCGGATCGCACTCGCGAAGCCCCTCTTCGTCCACGACACCACCATGTGCCGCGGGACGGCGGACGTCTTGTCCAGTATGCACTCCGTACAGCTGCTGGTCGTCAGCCCGAGCTTTCCTCAGCGGACTCTGATTCGCCATCCTAACCCAACAGACCTACGTATACATCACCAGGACCGTGCATCCCGGTAACCAGCGACATCTCGATGTCGCCCGACGGCTGGGTCCGGTGTGGAAGCAGACGTTGGCCGGCAGCCCCTCGCCTCCGGTGTACTTCTCGATAGCCTCCGGAACCGTAGACAGAACCTTCTCGACCGCGACCACCGACACGTATGTCGGCGGCAGGAGGGTCACGGTGCGGCCCCGCCCCGGTCCGCTGGTCAGGACCAGGCTCCCGGTTTGGGCTATGGCCCACTCCACTGTAGAGAGTCCAACATCCGCCCTCGCGGTCACCTCCCGGAAGTCCCCAAGATCTGACCAGACCACGACCCCTACCCCAGCCTCTCTCAAGAGGTCGTCTACGCCGAGCCGATCCAGCTCCTCGACCTCCCAGCGGACGAGGAGCTTCGCTCCCTTCTCCCGGGCGAGGGAGACGACGTACTCCCGAACCTCCTCCAGGCTCGACACTCGCCGACCGTAGCCCCCGATAGCCTCTAGCTCGTCCAGGAAGCGCGTCGGGGGATCTTCGATCTCCTCACGCCTTGCGGGCTCGCTCTTCGGAGTCCAGGGGGCGTGGGTGGGCTTGTACCGCCCGGTCCGGGTTCGGTGGCGGATGGACTCCAGAAACTCTGCCCGCTCCGCCATCCTAGATGCCCTCCTTCCAGAGCTCGCGGAAGGACTTCTTTGCCAGCGGCGGGAGGTCGCGAGAGCTCGTCCAGGCGCCCAAGGGGCCGGGGACTGACCCGACCATACCGCCCGGCAAACCGCCCCGCAGGAGAGGCTTCTGGACGATGCGACCCGCCTTGCCGGAGATCCTGTATAACACTGGACTCTTCATCGTGCTCTCGAAGCCCTTGAAGGCTATCTCTTGCGCCTTGTTCGCAAGGCTTCTTTCTACCTGGCGGTCAAGGAGGCCCACAACGCCGGCGACGAGGAGAGGGTGAGAGCGCTGCTCGAAGAGTACGACGTCGACGTCGAGGAGCTCGAAGACGTCACGGTGAAGCAGTTGTTTACCAGCCCGGGGTAGGTTCGGAGGCAGCTCGTACTGCTCACGGTAGTCTGGCTCTTCTACTCGATGTCGTTCGTGGCCACCAACCTCTACATAACCGACTACCTGACGCGGGAGAAAGGCTTCACGGGATCCCAGGCGGGTGCGCTGCTACTCATCTCCGGCGGCATAGGCTTCCTCTTCTACGTATTGGGCGGTCTGCTCGGGGAGAGGTGGGGCCGCCGCGAGGTACTCATAGGCACCGGGCTCCTCGTCGCCCCGCTCAACCTTCTCTTCCTCTTCGTAGACCAGTACGCCCTCGTCGCCATCGTGTACTTCTTGATCTATCAGGTCACGAACGGCACTTGGTCGGGAGCCGGCTACGCTTACCAGGCCGAGAGCTTCCCGACCCGCGTATGCGGTACAGTCGTGGGCTTCCTGGGCGCGATGTTCGCCGGCGGCCTCCTCATAGGAGCGGCGCTCTGGACTTTGCTCATCAGCGCCACTACCCCAACCGTAACTTGGCTCATCGTCGCCGTCGGCCTCGCTCTAGGCCAGTGGCTCACCCTGCTCCTGCGCCGAATACCGCCCAGCCGTGAGCTGGAAACTATATCTACCTGAGCTACTCCTCGAAGAAGGGCTCGCCCTCCAGAGCGTACTCGCGGGCCACGTCCTCGTTTAGCTCCACACCGAGGCCCGGCGCTTCGGGTACCTTTATGAAGCCGTTCTGTATTAACGGGCCGTCGAGGGGAGCCCCCTCGGGGCCGGTGACCATCTCCTCCCAGAAAGGGACGCTCATGCCGTGCCATTCGAGGGCGAGGAAGTTGGGGATGGCGGCGGCGACGTGGGCTGAGGCGATGGTGCCGACCGGGCTGGCGATGCAGTGGGGCGCTACTGCGACGTAGTGGGTGTCGGCGAGGTCGCAGATCCTGCGCCCTTCCAGGAGGCCGCCGACCTTCTGCAGGTCAGGGGCGATTATGTCTAGGGCACCCTTCTCTAACGACTCCCTGAAGCCGAAGCGCATGTAGTAGTTCTCGCCGCTGGAGATGGGGGTCTTGGTGCTCTGCGTGACCCGGCGCATGGCCTCTACGTTCTCGGGCGGCACCGGGTCTTCGAGCCACATCAAACCGTAGGGCTCGAGCTCGTAGGCCAACCTTTGGGCGTCGGAGACGTTGTAGCGCCAGTGCAGGTCGAAGGAGATGTCCACCGTGTCCCCCAACGCCTCGCGCACCGCCTCGACGAGCGAGACCATGAACTTTATCTCCGCGTTGGTGAGGGTGCCGGAGTGGGTGTCTAGAGTATGCGGGTTCGGGACGTCAAGGTCGAACTTGAGGGCGGTGAAGCCCATCCCCTCGGCGACTTCCCTTGCCTTACTCGCGTACATCTGCGGCGTGAAGGTCGCGTCGGCCTCGGCCTCCCCGTAGGCCCGCCCGTGGACGGGCTGGTTAACCTCCGAAGACGCAGAGACGGAAGCCTCTTGAGGCATCCACTTAGGGGTGCGGGCGACCATGACGGGGTTCAAGGACTCAAGGGCCTCGCCGGCATGGCAGTCGGCGTAGACGCGTACCTTGCCGCGGTACTTGCCGCCAAGCAGGGCGTGGATTGGGGCAGCGTAGTGCTTGCCAACCACGTCCCACAGGGCGGCCTCGATGCCGGAGATAGCGTTGTAGACGATGCCTCCCATAGATCCCGCTCCCGAGGCGGCCCAGCGCATCTTCGACCACAGCTTGTCCACGTTGCGCGGGTCCTCGCCCACGAGCAGGGGCTTGAGGTCCCGGACGATTTGGGTCAATCCCGGCGCGAGGAAGCTTTCGCCGAGGCCCACGATTCCCTCGTCGGTATAGACGCGGATAAAGGTCCAATCGTAGTTGGCCTCCACCACCGCGGTTCTGACGTCTGTTATCTTCAAGTTAGCGCTCCTTCCCCTGCATGGTCGCGGCTTCCCCGTGAGCCCGCTTTCGCGGTCTCCATGACAGCGCTATTATAAGGACTGTTACGGTGGTAGGTGACAGAGAGGGAGGGAACATGATGCACAGAGGAAGCTCGTGAGGCGGCTCGAAGGCAAGCGCGCCATCGTCACCGGCGCGGGGGCAGGGATCGGACGGGCCATCGCGCTGCGGATGGCCGAGGAAGGCGCGCACGTCTTGGTAGCCGACGTGGACGAGGAGAGCGCCCGCGAGGTCGCCTCCGAGCTTGAAGGGGACTCGCTGGTCCACGAAGCCGACGTCACCAAAGCGGAGGAGGTCGAGGTGCTCATCCGGCGCGCGACGGACGAGTGGGGCGGGCTGGACGCAATGGTCAACAACGCCGGGGTGGGGGTGGCCGCGAGTACGGTCGAGACGAGCGAGGAGGACTACGAGCGGGTGATGGAGGTGTGCGTGAGGGGAACCTTCCTCGGCATGAAGTACGCCATTCCCGCCATAAGGGACTCGGGTGGAGGCTCCGTCACGAACATGTCCTCGATCGCCGCGCTCGTCGGCCTCAACGACCGGGCCGTTTACAGCGCGGCGAAGGGCGCGATCCTCTCGCTCACGCGGGCGGCGGCGATAGACCACATAGAAGAGGGGGTGCGGGTCAACTGCATAGCTCCCGGCACGGTGGACACCCCTTGGGTGGCTCGCATCACCGCCGGCTACGAAGACCCCGAGGACGCCCGCGAGAAGATGAAGGCCCGCCAGCCCCACGGTCGCCTGGTTTCTCCCGAAGAGATCGCCGCAATGGCCGCGTACCTCGCCTCCGATGAGGCCGGCTCCGTCGTCGGCGCCGTGATGGTCGTCGACGGTGGGGTGACCGCCCGCTGAGGCGCGGGGCGAACAACGAATCGATGAGGAGGACTGCCTTGCCCGTGACCATAACCAACGTCGTGGCGCGCGATGTCCGCTTCCCGACCTCCAGAGATCTATCCGGCTCGGACGCGATGAACCCGGACCCTGACTACTCGGCCGCGTACGTGATACTAGAGACTGACGAGCCGGGGCTCGAAGGCCACGGCCTGACCTTCACCATCGGGCGGGGCACCGAGATCTGCGTCGCTGCGATAGAGGCTTTGGCACCCTTCGTTCGCGGCGAGACGCTTGAGTCGTTTACCGAAGACATGGGCTCGTTCTGGCGCACGGTCACGGGCGACAGCCAGTTCAGGTGGCTCGGACCGGAGAAGGGCGTCATACACCTGGCGACCGCGGCCATCGTCAACGCCGTTTGGGATCTCTACGCGAAGGCAGAGGGCAAACCTCTCTGGAAGCTTCTCTCGGACATGAGCCCCGAAGAGCTGGTACGGTGCGCGGATTTCCGCTACATAACCGACGCGATAACACCCGAGGAGGCGCTCGAGATCGTTCGCCAGAACGAGCCCACGAAGGGCGAGCGCGAGGAGGAGATGCTCCGCGACGGCTTCCCGGCCTATACGACGAGCACGGCCTGGCTCGGCTACACCGACGAGAAGCTGAGGCGCCTGGCCCGGGAGGCGGTCGAGGCCGGGTGGAACGACGTGAAGATGAAGGTCGGGGTCGACCCGGAGGACGACGCGCGCCGCGCGGCGATCATTCGGGAGGAGATAGGCGCCGACCGGAAGCTGATGATGGACGCGAACCAGGTCTGGGACGTAGACGAGGCCATAGAGCGCATGGAACTCCTCAAAGAGTTCGACCCGTGGTGGATTGAGGAACCCACCAGTCCCGACGACGTTCTCGGGCACGCCCGGATTGCCAGGGCCGTCGCACCTATAGGCGTTGCCACCGGCGAACACTGCCAGAACCGCATCGTCTTCAAGCAGCTCTTGCAGGCCGAGGCGATAAGCTTCTGCCAGATAGACGCCTGCCGCCTCGCCGGTGTCAACGAGGTGCTCGCCGTCCTACTGATGGCCAAGAAGTTCGGGGTGCCGGTCTGCCCGCATGCGGGCGGGGTCGGGTTGAGCGAGTATGTCCAACACCTTGCTATATTCGACTACATAAACGTGAGTGCTTCTTTGGAGAGCCGCACCCTGGAGTACGTGGACCACATGCACGAACACTTCCTCGATCCCGTGAAGATTCAGAATGGCCGCTACATGCCGCCGAAGATGCCAGGATACAGCATCGAAATGAAGCCGGAATCGCTCGACGAGTTCGAGTTCCCTACAGGCAGGGTCTGGAGCAGCACAGCTTCCAAGCACAGGTAGCGAGCCGTCCTTGCTCGGACGTCTCGAACCGGACGAGCGCGAGTGAAACAATTCGTGAGACGATTCCGAAAGGTTCTCTCCTTGGTAAGGCTGCCTGCCGGTCGTGTTCCCGACAACTCCGGTGCCGACGCCGGGTAGGATTGTGTGAGTCTTCGGCATGGGCAATCTTGGTGATCCACTTGATCGCAGCTGTAGCTTCCAGCGGACCGGACTTTTAATCGAAGACCAAGAAGAACCACCAGAGTAGGTTAAGCCCAGTTGTTTATCTAAACTACAGTGGTGGTAAGTAACAAATTATGATCAGGTTAGGATCGGGAGAGGGCGATAGGCATGGCGCAATGCGATGTTTGCGGTAACGATTATGATAAAGCCTTCGAGATTGTCGTGCCCGGCGAGGAGCCGCGGACGTTCGACAGCTTTGAGTGCGCGATCCACGCACTTGCTCCCACCTGCGAGCACTGCGGCGTAAAGGTCATTGGCCACGGCGTGGAGGCGGATGGCTCCTTCTACTGCTGCGCCCACTGCGCCCGTATGGCCGGGGCGAACGAGATCAGCGACCGCGCCTGATATTCTTGAGACTTCGACTCTCCTTCACGGCGTCTCTAATTACAGGGCTTAGAAGATCCAACTCTATCCACTTTGTGATGGCATATGGAAGGTGTAGATGAATCGCCTACCCTAATACCGGGTAGCAAGTCGCATCTTCTCTTAGCCCTTTGCCGTAATGGCGATAGAGAAGTTAAAGCTTGTTGTAGGTTTGCAGGTCTTTCTCGTAGTCGTTGCCGCACACGTCACATTGGGCTATGTTCCCGGGCTCCTCGTTCTCGTACGCGACATAGTTTGCCCGGAGGACCAGTCTTTAAACTTCCGGCTCGTCTGGGGAGGGCTTCGTATAGACTGGCGGGACGTGCGAGTGACCGGACGGAGGAGAAGCATGCGGCAGCGGAGGTTGGGGGATCAGGGCCTGGCGGTCTCGGAGATGGGCCTGGGGTGCATGGGGATGAGTGAGTTCTATGGCAACCCCAACGAGGATGAGTCGATCGCCACCATCCACCGGGCTCTGGAGCTCGGGATAACCTTTTTGGACACCGCCGACATATACGGCCCGTTTACAAACGAGAAGCTCGTCGGCAAGGCTATAAAGGGCAGGCGCGACGAGGTGACCATCGCCACCAAGCTCGGCAACGAGCGGCGCGAGGACGGCTCCTGGGTCGGCGTGAACGGCAAGCCCGAGTACGTAAAGAACGCCTGTGACGCCTCGTTAGAGCGGCTCGGCGTGGATCATATAGACCTCTATTATCAGCACCGGGTCGACCCGGAGACACCGATCGAGGAGACTGTGGGGGCAATGAAGGAGCTGGTCGAGGCTGGGAAGGTCCGGTACCTGGGGCTTTCCGAGGCGGCGCCGGAGACCATAAAAAGGGCGCACTCGGTCCATCCGATCTCTGCCCTCCAGTCGGAGTATTCGCTCTTTACGAAGGACGTCGAGGACGAGATCCTGCCGACTTTACGTGAGCTCGGCATCGGCTTCGTCGCGTATAGCCCCCTCGGGCGCGGCTTCCTGACAGGGCAATGGAAGGGTCCCGAGGACCTGCCGGAGAACGACACCCGCGCCGCCCGTTTCCCGCGCTTCCAGGAGGAGAACTTCCGCAAGAACCTGGAGTTGGTCGAGCGGGTGCGCGAGATCGCCGCCGAGAGAGACGCAACTCCCGGCCAGCTCGCGCTCGCCTGGCTCCTGCACCAGGGTGACGACATCGTGCCTATCCCTGGCACCAAGCGCCGCGAACGCCTCGAAGAGAACGCTGCCGCCTCGAAGGTAACCCTCACAAACGAGGACATGCGGCGCATCAAGGAGGCCATGCCCAGGGGATCGGTCGCCGGCGAACGCTACCAGGAGCAGCAGATGCGCGCCGTCAACCGCTAAGAAGTAGCCCGTGGGCTACGAGGCAGACATTCGCCATCGAGACGGCGATCGCGAAGCCCCCGAATTGCTCAGGGATTACAGCTTACGGAGAAGAAGTCCGGGACATGATGGAGATTGTCCACATGTACAACTTCACCAATCGCATGTCGCTGGCGTTTGGCATAATCTGAAATAATGGTACCTGCCAACGAGCAACTTTACTTCGCGCAGGGCCTGGACTATCTCGCATCCGGTGCGGAGATATCTTGTCTATGGGGTTCCATGCCTGCTCTCGTACCGTTCCTCCGTAAGCAGGAACTACACGGTGGTGTTACGATCACTAGCCAGCATAAGTCACTCGGGAGTGAGCAACACGAGACCGAGTGGACCGTCAACCCGCTACTCATGTCAGGTACATTGTATACCTCGGAAGTAGGCCTAAAGGATCTAGCGGAAGCGGTCAATCAGCTCGCCAGTGATTTCGATCAAGTAGTGAGTTACCATTGTAACGAGCTGCAAGCCTCAACCGAATCGGAACGTCAACAGAGGCTAGACTAGCAAGGAGCAAAGAACATGGCCGAAGTGAAGTACGTCTCGGAAGTGAAGGTGGAGCCGGTGGAGGGCAAGATCCGGCGAGCCTACGTGCCCGGAGTGGAAGAGCCTGTCCTTTTCGGTGTCCACAGCGAGGTGGCCGAGCACTACGGCGTTAGTCCTGACGTGGAGGAGCCGCACGCATCGACGCTGGACTACGTGGTTGCTGCGGCCGGAGGCTGACTCCTCGGCACCTTTGCCGGCGCGCTGGCGGCGCGTCAAGTGTCTTTCGAGAGTCTCTTCGCCGACACGGTGGGGGAGATAGAGGTGGAGAGTAAGGTGTTGGTGATCAAGCGAATCAAGCAGACCTTTCACCTTACCGCCGACGAGAACGACCGCGAGACCATAGAGCGGGTGCTCGGGGTGTACGCGGATAGCTGCCCCGTTGCTAAATCTATCAAGGACAGCATCGAGATCTCAAGCGAGCTAGACCTCACCACAAGCTAGCGCGATAGTTGCTCAACAGGCTCCACTCCAGGACAGGCTCGCGTATTAGAATCGTGGGCCTGTAGCGTCTCTGTTCTTTTGGAGGATCTCTTGAGCGAAGCTCGCCGTGCCAGAATTACGGTCTTCAGCGACTATGTATGCCCGTTCTGTTACCTGGAGGAACCAGATCTCGCCCGTGTTAGAGAGAGGTACGGCGACGAGGTGGAGGTGGACTGGCGGGCCTACGAGTTGAGACCTCATCCTATCCCGACCCTCGACCCGGACGGCGAGTATCTTCACCGCGTCTGGAACTCCTCCGTCTACCCGATGTCGAGATCCCTGGGCATGGCCTTACGCCTCCCGCCCGTCCAGCCCCGGAGTCGTAAGGCCCACGAGGCCGCCGAGCACGCCCGCGAGGAGGGCCGGTTCGAGGAGATGCACGTCGCCCTCTTCAAAGCCTTCTTCGAGGGCGGCAAGGACATCGGCGAAGAAGAGGTGTTGCTGGAGATTGGGACTATAGCAGGGCTCGACCGCGAGGGGCTCCGGGCCGCCCTAAGGGAGGATCGTTATACGAGGAAGGTGATCACGGACGAGGAGCTATCGCATAGGCTGGGCGTGACTTCCGTGCCAACCATGTTCGTCGGTCTCGCCGGTGAACCGCTGGAGGAGTGGGAGGCCATCTCCGGTGCCCAACACTATGGCGGACATCTCGAAAGCGCCGTCGAGCGAACTCTGTCACGCGTCCCTCGCGGCTCCCAGCGGTAGAGGGTCTGGAGAACCTGGTGACACGACCCGGCAACGTACGCCGGGCTGCACCAGATGTTGGGCGAGAATTCTGTATCATGCAGGATATGGGGCACGGTCACGGTAGCCAGCCCGTGGCGGTGCCTAGCGGAAGAAGATAGGTATAAAATCAGCGTTCGACGAGCAGAACGTCGGAGGTGGTGAGTCCTGGAAGCCCCGGTCGGAACGGTCCTTGGGGAACGTTACAGGGTAGAGAGCACGTTGGGCACTGGCGGGATGGCCATCGTCTACAAGGCGGAGGACGCAACCCTCGGACGGGTGGTGGCGCTCAAGACCCTGCACGGTCACTTCGCCAGAGAGACGTCCTTCCGGTCGCGCTTCAAGCAGGAGGCGCGGGTAATGGCCTCTCTCGACCACGAGAACATCGTAAAAGTCTACGACATCTCCCAGGACGGCGACGTCCCGTTCATCGTCGCCGAGTACGTCGGCGGGGGGGACGTCGGGGGACTGCTTGAGGATGCGCCCGAGGGGCGTCTTGGTGAGCGTTACACCAAAAAGGTGGCTGGGCAGCTCTTGCGGGCGCTCGCCTTCGCGCATGGGCGCGGGGTTATCCACCGCGACATAAAGCCCTCGAACATCCTCATTACAAAGGAGGATACTGCCAAGGTCGCGGACTTCGGCATCGCGCGGCTCGTCGAGAAGGAGGAGTCGGCGGGGGAGCCCGGGGAGATCATCGGCAGCGCCCGCTACATGTCGCCGGAGCAGCTCAGGGGCGAGGAGACGACCCCGCGCAGCGACCTTTATTCCGTCGGCATCCTCCTCTACCATTGCCTCACCGGCGCGCCGCCCTTCTCCGGCGACGCAAGAAGCGTGGCGCGGCAACAGATACACGACGACCCAACCCCGCCGCGCAAGCTGAACAAGGAGATCTCGGCGGGCATGGAGGCGATGATCCTCAAAGCCCTCGCCAAAGAAGCGGAGGATCGCTACCCCTCTGCTGAGGCGATGCTCGAAGACCTGCAGAACGGTACCGCCGGAAGCCGCGCCGCTTCCCGGCGCAAGAGAAGCCGGAAGCCCCTACTAAAGGGCCGCAAGGCGTTCATCGCGTCCACGGCGGCCGTCTTGCTCCTCCTGGGCGGCGGGACCGCCATGGCAGGCTACGTGGACGTACAGAACCTGTCGCTGCCCTGGCGGGCCGGGCCGGAGGCCTCGGATATCGTCCAGTCTGTCGCGGGCGACCAACCGCCGGAGGTTCCGAGGGAGGAGGCAGACACCCCGCGAGAGCCGCGGACGCCCACGCCGGCGGCACAGCTCACGGCGCGAGAGACCGACCGGCAGGCGTTCGAGTACGTACCGAACGTGGACAGCTACTTCGACTACTACGCGGGGGATCTCCTCCAGAGCCTTGGCTTCAAGACGCAGGTCGTCTACGAGTATCGCGCGGGCTACGCGGCGAAGGGTGTCTCCTGGGGTACCAGCCCGGCTAGCGGCACGTACGCCCCCGTTGGCTCGACCGTCATCATATACGCTACCCCCGTGGACGAGCCCCAGACCCCCCAGGTCGTCCTGCCCCCCATCAAGTAAGCTGGAGAAGCAAACGGGGCCGACGTTAATCGGCCCCGCATGTAAGCGTCACCTCAGTGTAACCCCTAGACGATCCTACGCCCGCTGTCCACCATGTCGGCGATTATGGGATAGCGGTAATCCACTCCCTGGCTGACTTTATAGGCCGCGTAGCACTGGTGTACGAAGGGGACGAGGGACACGATGAGCATCACCGGTATTAGCAGGAGGCCGATCAAGATGAAGCTAAGGATGAACGTAACCGTCCAGCCAACAACAAGGATCACGGCCCACGCTACCTGGTACCAGAGCGACTGCAGGGCATGGAAGGCGACCCTGCTAGATTTATCTTTATAGACCAGCCAGATGACGAGGGCCGCTACAGGACCGCCAATCCCGGTTATGAGGTTCAGGAGCACGCTTAAGTGCGCGAGCATGGACCAGGTGCGCTCGTCCTGTATGCTCATCTGTGACGAACCACCGATGGGACCGCCAGTGCTGCCTATAGGTCCGCCGAACGGGGAGCCGGGCTCCCGCTGGTTGCCGTAGTTCGAATCCTGCATACTTGCTCCTTTTGTTCGGTGTCACCTTTACAGTATCCATTCATTGGCTACGCCGCAAGGTCTACTAAGTGATTCCTACATCTTCCCTCCCTTCGACGTCGTCCCCGCAAGGTACGCGCGGCGCCGGTTCGTGGTCGGGTGTCACAGAATGAAGACCGCGACCGGAAGCGCGCACGCGTCACTAGCGCCGAAGATGGCCTCGTAGCTACGGCCCGTTATGCTCCCGGAGAGTCTTGTAGACTCCCCGCCGCCGGTGCGAGAGGCGGTCGCGCGGTTGTGGAAGAAGCTGAACCTCGCCTCGTATGCCCGGTCGCCTGAGGAGAGAACAAGCTCGTCAATAGAGCGTGCCTTCGGGTTTCCGGCGAGCATCTCTTCGCCGTCCGCGACCATCCGGAGCCGCCGCCCCGATGCCTCTAACTCGACGGCTTGGTCCCCGAGGCGTAGCTCCGCGCCTGGGGCGCCGGCCAGGCGTAGACGGCCGAACTCTCGGCCGTCGCGGTCCAGGAGGGCGAAGCCAGAGGTGAGGAGCCCGGCGGGGCGGGCGGCAAAGGCGCCGTCGAGGCTCTGGCGGAGGAGGTCCAGGTGGGAGAGTGCGTCTCTCGGTGCGCGGTCCATCGTAACTGCCTATACGCGGGGGGACCTGTGGAGTTTCGCGGGGCGGAGTAGTACATTGGACGTGACGCTAACGAGAGGGTGTTTATATGGAGCTACAGAACAAAGATCAGCTGAAGACGGAGATCCTGCAATCCTGGCTGAAGAGCGCCTGGGTGTACCCGATGCGCGGACCCGAGGAGCAGGCCATTCTGCGCCTGACGCCCGGCGGGCGTCTGAAGATGCGGCGCAGGATCGGGGAGCTAGAAAGCACTTTGGGCATGAAGGGCAACGACGCCCTGAAGCAGGAGGAAGCTGGCACCCTACCCGTCGATCGCGACCAGCTCGAGCTGGCGATGATGGTCGAAGCCTACACCTCGGAGCGCCAGTTCATTCAGAGCCAGGGTACGCCTCTGGGTACCGCGGCCGTCACCCTCGAAGGCGCCGTCCCCGAAGGCCCCGGAGAGCCCGCGGACGCTCCCGAGCAGTAGGCTACCTTTGACCCAGACGGGGCCGGTAGGCGCCGTCTCGCCCGGCGCGTACTGCGTATCGGACGGCTACGAGGATATGGCTCTGACGAAGAGGGGGCTTCCCCTTCTTCGGCTATCCCGCGACGAGCATCCCGAGCCGTCCTGTACCCGACACCGTGCAGCCTGCGGGCCTGGGTCGTAGGACGGTCCTGTTTCTCCGTCGTGCGGTCTCCGGTCTCGAACCGGGTCTCCCGAACTGCCGGGTTGTCCTCGACCCAGCGCTGCCTGAGGGGGTTTCGATAGATCTCTCGAACACACCGATTTTTGGAGAGCGTAACCGTGGCGGATGAGAGAAAAAGCGCCGGAGGCGTACAAGATCGGGCGGGGCGAGCAGGGTGTCTTCCATGCCGAGCAGTACAAGAGCGAGCTCCTGCTGCTTTAAGGCTTCAAGGATGCCGGACCGCCATGGTTTCGGCCGGAGCCATCCACGAACGCTTCCTCGGCTACAGGACCAATGGCGACTTCGTCGGGATGGATGTCGCGCGGAAATATCTCCAGATGGGTTACACCAGGGCGTGGCGCTACGCCAGGTATGCAGGCGGGAACAAGAGCAAACCGCTCGAGGAGCCGGACCCTAAGAAGAGTCGGGCTGCGGGGGTCTTCTACGAGAAGTGGCGCCATCGCCGGGGACGAGGAGTACCTGAGGCTCAAGGAGGAGCACAAGCGTCGCGATAGCTAGAGTACATCGTGACATGGAGGAGAGCCCGCCGCGTAACAGCTTCTCTACGCGGCGGGCTCTCCGTAAGAGACGTTTAGTTCAGGCGCCCGGGGTTCTAAGGCTGCGTAGCAGCTCTCTCACGCCGAGGGCCTCCTCGTCGAGATCTTCGTCGGGTACGGGTTCTTCACCGAGACTATCGGCGAGGGTGACCTCCTCCCCGCACTCACAATCAAAGACCATACGCCCCTCCAGGTACCAGTCCTCTTCGAGACCGAGAAGGATTGTCTTCTCCCCACACTTACACTCCAGAACGGTGCGCCCCGAACAAGGAACAAACTGCTCCGACTCAGAATCAGGCTTCATACTAACCCCCTCCTACTCTTCTTCGGCCCTGATCCCTTTCAAGTTCGCACATCTATACGGCATTCACAACTTGAACCAGACTCAACTCACCGTAGCTTGTGGTTTACCTCAAGGAGTAGTTGAAGGTTAACCTTGCGGCAGGGACAGCGCGGTCCCAACTCATGCGGGTGCGGGATGCACAACGAGAGGACGACAGACGCGAGTGTGAGGTGAAGAGTGATAAGAAGCCCGATACTGTCGGCGGTGTTGAGCCTCTTTCTCTCGGGGCACGCCGGCCCTACGACGAAGAGTTGACGAAAAGCGTCGTCTTCATCTTGGTACAGACCGTCAACGCCGCGTCGATGACGGTCCTGATCAGGTTCGTACTGATTCCTATCGTTGCACTGTGGGCACCGTCTCAACTAAGGTTCCACGCCCTGCCGACCGAGGAACATACCGGGCTGAAACTGACAAGTGTCGGAAAGCAAGAAGAAGAACGGCGAGCAGCTCCCAAGCGGTGGATAGCCCTTTCCTAGAGTATGGAATTGCGGGTGCCAAGAATTCCGTGTAGGCTGGCAAAGAAGTTCTACCGAGAGCAGGAGATCCTTGAAGTATGCGGCCCCAGGATATGGGCATCGGCAGTCTCTTCGAGAGCGTGCGAGATGCGGTTATCGTTGCCGAGGCGGACACCGGGCAGATCGTTCTTTGGAACCCGGCCGCGGCGGAGGTCTTTGGTTATCCGCCCACCGAGGCGCTGGAACTCCGTGTAGAGTCGCTCGTCCCGCACCGGCTTAGGGCGCGGCACCGGGCGGGCATGTCCCGCTACCTCAAGACCGGGCACGGGTCCTACGTTGACTCCAACATGAAGCTGGACCTTCCCGCCCTGCACAAGACAGGCGAGGAGATCCGCGTCGAGTTGAGCTTGAGCCCCATCAGTCCCGTCCACGGGTCGAAAAGCGAGGGGCGCTTCGTGCTCGACATCGTCCGCGACGTTACCGAGTGAAAGCGGGCGGAAGAAGCATTGCGCGAAAACGAGGAGAGCTTTCGCGCCCTTATCCGGAACGCGCTGGATCTGGTAATGGTCACTGGGTAATGGTTCAAGGTAGAGAGGCACGGTACACTCACGATCATGGTTACGATTCAGATCGCCTGTCGCCATTGCGGCAGCGAAAACATTATTCGCAACGGGATGACCTCCAACTCCAAGCAGCG
>JAABVA010003571.1_pt1 | contig 14737 bp, 16 predicted proteins | sample 5560331 | NCBI WGS metagenome assembly JAABVA01 (sample SAMN12812661, study PRJNA571458) | rock metagenome | isolation source: Antarctica rocks | place: Antarctica: Victoria Land, Mt New Zealand sud | collected 2016-01-07 | reverse complement strand
CCTTTGCGAGCAGGTGTGATGAGTCCTAAGCGTTCGTAGTGACGCAGCGTTTGTTCATGTACATCTGCTCGCTGCGCTGCGACGCTGATGATATACCACGCACCATCACTGTTCTCAAGCATTTTACTCATCTCCTTTACTTCACGAATGTACCTCGGCACTACGTCCACGCGCGAATTGCTCAAAGAGACTACGCTCTGCCTGTGAGAGGTGAGTGGGTAGCAAGACACGTACCTGTGCGTAAAGATTGCCGTTGCCCTCGGCACGTAGACGTGGCATACCCTTGCCTGCCAGTCGGAAGACACGATTGTTCTGCGTCTCAGCAGGAATGGTAAGCATAACCTTGCGTCCATCTAACAAAGGGACAGGAACCTCACCGCCGAGCAGTGCAGTCGCAAGGTCAACATCAATATCAACATAGAGATCGTCACCTTTGCGCTCGAACATCGAATCGGGCTTCACACTAATAATCAGGTAGAGATCGCCTCTCGGTCCACCACCTATACCGGGTTGACCTTCGCCAGCAACGCGAATCTTCGAGCCGTTATCGACGCCAGCAGGTATCTTCACCTGAATGCGCTTGTTGCGTGGCACCATACCTTGTCCACCACAGGTCGAGCAAACTTTGTTACCAACTTCACCTGTTCCCTGGCAGGTAGGACACACTTCTGTCGATTGAATATTAAAAGTGCGTACACCACCCGCATAGGCCTCTTGCAGCGTCACCTCGACGGGTTGCTCAATATCATCACCTGTACGCCTCCGCATATCGCTACGCGCACCGCTTGTACGTGTGCTACTCGTCGGGCCAAAACCGCTGCTCCGTCCAAACAGCGTCTCGAAGAAATCAGAGAAGTTACCCTGGTCAAACTCGAATTGCTGCTGTGAACGACCAGCAGTAGCACCATTGCCATAGCTATAGGAGCGGCGGGTATTCGACATGTTGGGGCCGAATTGCTCTTGCCAGTTTGGTCCTAGCGTATCATACTTGTTGCGCTTCTCGGCGTCAGAAAGCACTTCGTAGGCTTCGTTAATCTCTTTGAACTTTGCCTCGGCCTTCTTATCGCCGGGATTTACGTCGGGATGATATTTGCGGGCCAGCTTACGAAAAGCCTTCTTGATCTCATCCGCGTTAGCTCCACGGGCCACACCGAGTATTTTATAATAATCTTTATATTCCATATGCCAGCCCTCTTTTTCGGAATAGAGAGGTATACAGCACCTCTCTACCTACCACATGCGAATTATTTATTGCCCATGCTCACCTTCACGCGTGCTGGCCGGAGCGTTTCATCGCCGAGCGTATAGCCCTTGAGAACCTCTTCGACAACGGTTCCTTCTGGCTTATCGCTGTTCTCAACCGCTTCGATTGCCTCATGCATATAAGGATTGAATGCCTCGCCTACCGTTGGCACCACATTTAAGCCCTCGCTCCGCATCACTTCGCCCATCTGCCACTGCACCATACGCAGTGCTTGCTGCAAATCCTGACGGCTCATCGTTTCTTGATACAGCATAGCGCGGTCTACATTGTCCACCACGCCAAGAAATTTATTGATAAGTGCCTTCTTCTGGTTATATACGCGGTCCGTCAGTACGCGCTCTTGACGCTTGCGAAAGTTTTCCATGTCGGCGCGTTCACGCAAAAACTTGTTCCAGTTATCTGAAGCTTCCTGTCGCGCCTGTGCCAGCTGCGCCTCCAGTTGTGCGATACGGGCAGCTTCCATTGATACTATATTATTAGGGTTCTGTTGTTCAGCAGACATTCCCTGTGCGTCCTCCATAGTCCGTTTTCTCCTTGCTTTTTTCTCTATGCCATCCATCGTAAAGACGGAGTGTATACAAGATTTACTATACTCTTATTATAAACTTTGAGTCAAACACTGTCAAGTTTTTATTTCTCTGTCACTTAAAGCTATCGCATAAACAGCATGACAGAGTTCACCTCTGTCATGCTGTTTATGCGTCATATTGTCTGTATTGCCAATGTCATTGACTCTATATATGCTACCTAATGAAGCTAAAGAGCAAAACCTATGCAGCAGAGTTGGGCAAAGACACCTCAAGATATTCCGCTTTAAGGCTTGGCGTAGGAATAGGCAAGCCTTCTTCGATCATGCCTTCTATATGCATTTCAATTGCTCCACGCATATTTGCGCCAACTTCTTCAAGTGTCTTTCCCGTGGCAACACAGCCAGGCAAATCGGGAACATAGGCACTATAATTTCGGCTACCTTGCTCAATAATTATAAGAAAACGATACATTATTGACCTACCCTTCTGATTCCTCATCCGACTCTAAATCTCCAAACGATGCGGTATCTTCACGTAAACGTTTCGGTCTTCTAATTTGTGCCTGTCTAAAAATACTAATCAAAGTTCTCGGATGCACATCATCACTAAAATGTCCTGCAATAGTAACAAGACTTTGCTTTACTGGATGTTTATATTGTCTGTGATCTCCCCTGACTCGCGCTTGATACCATCCATCGGCCTCAACAATCTTAATAACATCTCGTACTTTCATACATTGTACAACCTGCCCTTTCGCTCTGCTTCACCTCAATCATAGTATGCGTGTTGAAAGTCTCGTTATCAAGTATAAAATCTATAAGTATTTTTCGCTATAATACTAGTTACTCCTCAATCTCGACATCCTCAAGTTTCTCAGTCCACTTGCCGCCGCGCTCTAATACAATTGGTCCCATCAGCTCGTCTTGTAGGACGTTGATGCGCTCCCATTTCCAGAGTTCGAGGACGGCGAGGAAGGTGACGATGATGACGAAGCGTGACTTCTCGTTTGCAAGGACCTCAGAGAGAGGGACACGCTCACGCATCTGCAAGAAACTGATGATCTCGGCGATGCGTTCACTGATACGTACACGCGCGGTTGGCAACAATGATGCGTTGTTCTCGGCGACCTCTTTCGCCTGTAGTGCAAGGAGGCGTTGCAGAGCATGTGTGAGCGATTGCGCCTCAAGCCCGACGAGCGTTGGTGGAGTCCATGCCAGTTGCGCTTCGATGCCAGCGAGCAGGCCAGAGCGTCCGTGTGTTTGCAGACCCTGCTCTTCGCGCTGTCGTAAATACGAGGCGACTTCTTTTGCTAATTTGTATTCGATCAAGTGGCGTTGGAGTTCTTCCGCCATCGCTACGGCACTCTCGACCTCCTGACTGACCTCTTCTTTGGTCGAGTGGGGCAACAGACTTTGTGACTTGATGAAGAGCAATCGTGCTGCGATAGCCACGAACGCAGCCATGTTTGCCAATGGTAGCGTTTCGGTCTGCCATTGCTGTAGATAAGCAAGGTACTGGTCTGTAACGGTGACAAGCGAGATGGTCGTAATCTCCATTTGTCGCTTCTCGATCAGGTGCAGCAGCAGGTCGAGCGGGCCTTCAAAGATAGGCAGATACACGACATAGCGCACCTGTTGCTGCAACGTCTCCTGGACATCTTCACTAGTGATTGGCTCTGTCATATTTACGACACCTCATCGACACGATGCAACGCTGCCGCAGGGCCGTGTGGGTCGTGATGTGTGCGGATATACAACACGGTGCGTTCGGAGAGACCAGCATTGACGGCAAGGTCGGCACCGACATCGGCATGATACCATGCATAGCCGAGGGAACGTCGCCATGTAGGGACCGATGTATCGCGTCCTCCTGGTGAGCGATTGCCAGGAGGACGCGATACATCGGTCCCTACATGAAATGAAGGCGCAATCACGAGTCGTGCAAGAAGACGTGGCGCGAGCAGTTTGCCGAGTACGATAGCGGGTCGTGTCCAGAATGGTACACGTCCCTGTGCTTTGCCGACATCGTGTAATAATGCAGCAGCCAGCATATCGTCCTCGGTACAACCTTGCGTTTGTAGACGGCGACAGACGCGGAGGCTATGTTGCTTATCGGCATCCGACATGATAGCGAAAAGAGGCAGCGCAGAGGTTGGCAGCCAGTGCTGCACCTCTTGCTCATCCTCTACAGAAAGCGGATCGACGAAACCGAGTTGCTGTCGAAACTGCCTAATGCGATAGGCAACAGCTTGTAACCATACACTACTTTTCATATATGTATAAAGCTATAGGAAGTAGTAGTGTATGACATAAGCGAGAAGGTCGGAGTAAGGTCCAGGTGCAATAAATGGACCAGCGACCAAGGTAATGATATTAAGCGAGCCATCGAGAATATAGTATGCCAGTTGGAAAAGGGGAAAGGAGCCGAGTCCAGACAAACGTGCTAAGAAGGGTAGGAAAAAGAAAAGGGCAAGAATAATAAATGGGCCATAGGGTGCCGATTTCGCAAATTGCACTGCCTGTTTGCTCGGCAACAGTGTATATACAATTTGATAGCCATCAAGTGGATAAAGGGGAATAATATTGAAGAGAGCCAGACAGATATTGACGCTAGCAAAAACGATGAGCAGTTGCAAGAGACGCACAGTATATTGATCATGCAGCAGATAGGCACCAGTGAAACGCACAATCAAAGCAACGAGGAGACCGACAATGAGGCTGAACAAAGGTCCGGCGATGGCAACGGTAAAGAGGCCGAGATTGGCACCGACCTTCATTTTCCACGGGTCGGCCTTCACAGGCTTGCCCCAGCCGAAGCCAACGGGATACGCCAGGATGGGTTGAAATGCAAGGATAACGCACATCAGCAGCCCTACAGGGTCGATGTGTGAACGCAGGCCCAACGATTGTCGCCCCTCCACCTGTGGGGTACGATCACCCAGCCAGCGAGCCATAATTGCATGTCCGAACTCATGAAGTGGAATGGCTAAGAGAAACGAGCCGATAATCATCAATGCCAGTAAAACGTTTATACTTTCGCCCATAGCTGTTTTCACTCGATCCTTTACTTATTGAAGAAGGTCAATTTCCATGCCTTCACAGGCCGAACGGGTGCGTGAGAAATACATTTGCGCCTCCGCCTCCATACAGTCCAGTTGTGTATCATTATAGGTTGGGTCATGATGAAAAAGTATCAATTCATGAACATGGGCTGCACGAGCCGCCCCTACCGCCATTTCTATCGTGCTATGTCCAAAGCCTTGTTTCATTTGTTGATAATCGTGCCTTGTATATTGTGCATCATGAATGAGTACATCGGCTCCCTCGATAAACGCGAGAAAATCATCATCACAACCATCTTCCCACTCTACGTCGGTTGCATATACGACGCGCCGCCCTGCATACTCAACGCGATAAATGACCGCCCCATCTTGCGGATGACTCTGCGTAAACATCGCTGTCACGCATACATCGCTCTGCCTCAGCAGAGCAGGCTGCTTCCCTACACTTGGCACAGCGTCTACACCTCGCCACACTATGCACTGCTCATTCATGATGGTATGAAAGGTGCGTTGTGATGGCAAATTACGCACGTCTACTGGAAAATACGGTGGAGACATGAGTTGGGTTACGAGTTGCTCAATATCATAGTCAACGAGATGTGGCCCGAAGATGTGGAGCGATGTATCTGGGGCAAAGAGCGGAGCGAAAAAAGGGAAGCCAATCAGATGATCACCATGCCCATGTGTAATAAAAAGTGCCGCGTCGAGCATCCCTTCCCGTTCATGGCGTTGCATCAACGACTCACCAAGACGAATAATACCACTACCTGCGTCGAAAATCAAGGTGTGTCCTGCCCCCTCACCCACTTGCACTTCAACACATGAAGTGTTACCACCGTGCCGAATGGTCTCCGACCCTGGTGTTGGATAACTTCCCCGCACTCCCCAAAAGCGAACAAGGAAACACTGCTGACTCGACATTACATAGACTCCTGCCACGACCGAAAAGGCTCAATGATTGTCTTCATTATAACGTGCGATGAGCATATTGAAAAGGCTTTGTGAAGCGTTCTGTCGAGTTATTCCGTACTCTAAATAAGAAGATAAACTATAAGTGAGGGAACCTATGGCAACAAAAAGACAAGCTGTGAATACCGCGCAACGAGGCGCGTCACAGGCGGCGCACGCGGCAACACGCGGTGCGAGATCATCCAAAGACTTTATGAAAAAGATTCAGAACGATTGGGTAGCTCACCTTGCTCAAGCACTCGCGTTCAGCCTATTAACCGCGCTTGTGCCTATCGCGATTTTTCTGCTTGGCATTTTCGGCGTGTTTCTTGGCTCATTAGACAAGAGCGCATCGCAGAAGTTTACTGATCATCTCACAACAGCACTCAAGGGCAGTCCGCTTTCATCAGGAGACGTTATTCACTCGGCCCTCGACAAATTACAAAGTTCGTCTGGCTTACTCATATTCGTCGCTATCGTCGTAGCAATCATCTTCGGTTCGCGCCTTTTCTCGCTCATGGAGATGTGCTTCGATGTCATCTATCGTCTGCAACCACGTTCATTTGTGCAAAAGAATTTGATTGCTATTGGTATGCTTATTCTGTTTACAATACTGATACCATTTCTGATACTTGCTTCAACAGTCCCTGGGCTTGTGTTGTCTATTCTACAAAACGCAGCTATTGGCGGCAATAACACCGTTACCAACATCTTTGGTGTTATTGCTAGCTTGATTGTAGCGTTTTTGCTCTTTGAGGTCTTCTACGTCTTCATTCCGAATAGGGCGGAGAATGTACAGAGCGTCGCGCATCGTTTCAAGACGAGTTGGAAAGGGGCGGCGGTCGCGGCCATCGTACTGCAACTGATGCTCCAGTTCTTCCCGTTGTACACGCGCTACTTCACAAAGGGCTATGTGGGACAGGTTGGACTCGTTCTCGCGGTTGTCGCGTTTTTCTACCTCTTTGCACTCATCATCTTGCTGGGTGCCGAGGTCAATGCATTCTATGAAGAGGGTGTACAACCTACAGCGAGCGATCTCATTTCACGCGCCAGCAGGAATTCGTAACACAACACATCAAATAATAACATAATCGAGATGGTGCCTATGACCGCGCATGCATGCGCGGTCATAGGCACCATCTCGATTATGTTATGAGATTCTTGCTTCGAGGGCGGTTAGGTGTTCTTTGAGCTTGCGATTCTCTTCGCGCATCTCATCAAGGTCTTTACGTAGCTCCTTGAACTGTTCATCATCCTTGTTGCTCGAACGCAGGGCATAGGCAGAGAGACGCATCTGGCGTCGTGGTGCCGACTCTAGTTCACGACTGGCAACACGCTCCAACGGTTCAATCGCGCGTTTGTCATTGAACGAGGCCAGTGCCATAGCAGAAACGCCGCGAACAGGTGCCCACGTATCATGCTCTACCGCGTCAATCAAGGCGGTCACAGCCTGTTGCCTTGCATCCTCGCTGTATTCGATGCGGTTCCGTCCAACCGCCCATAAGCCGTTAACAGCCGCGAGACGCAAAGTAAGGTAGTTACTCGGATTACGCACATAGGCAGCTATAATATCCACGACGCGATTATCACCTGATGCACCGAGGCCAGCAAAGATGCCGCGTTGCACAACGCTCATCCATGATGGTTGCTCGGATTTGTGTGCGAGAAATTCGACGCTCCCTTCAACACGAGTATTGCCAAGCGCAGCAGCAGCAGCAGACTCGACACGATAACTTGCATCGCTGTGTTCGAGAACGGCACGCAGAGCCTGTGCGGAGCGTTGTGCCAGTTCCGCACGTTGTGGAGCTTGGAACGTTCCCAATGCTTCGGCAACAGCAATACGAGTACGTGAAAATTGTGTCTGGTCAAGCTGCTCAAGTGCCTCGATCAGCACCGTCTGCGCCTGCTCGGTTCCCATCTTCCCCAGTGCAGAAGCGGCGGCGGCACGCACACTCCAGAAGGGGTCGCTATTCAACGCAACTTTAAGGGCCTCGCGGCTCTCATCGTTATCTTGCTTCCCTAACTCTTCTACCGCGTTGCTTCGTCCAAGCGTATCGGGATCGTTGGCAAGTTGATAGCGGAGCATTTTCGCGGAACGCTCGAAGGTAAGCGATTTGAGCAGCCAACCTTCGGGATCGAAACGAATCATCAGTGGTTCACGCTCTAACGGAATGTAGAAGCTCTGCTCCACCTGTCCATCTTCTCCAGCCAGTACATGCAAAGGCACCGTGATGGTTGCTTTGGTACGTTCATCATGCGCGGCCTCGTCTGAAACGGGGATGGTGAAATCGAGATCGACGGGGGTTACAAAACAAGGTGTCAACTCATCAACCTTCTGCTTCTGTTTGAGCTTGATCTTCGCCAGTTTATGCTCGCCATCCCACGAGTAGTTCACCTCGAACTCAGGATAGCCACCACTGTAGACCCATTGCTGAAAGTATTGTGCGAGGCTATGACCCGTTGACTCCTCGAAGGTACGTTCAAGATCTGCCGTGATGACCTCTTTTTCGCGGTATCGCTCAAGATAGGTTTTAATGGCACGTTTGAATGCCACGTCACCGAGTTGATGACGCAACATGTGCAAGACCCACGCGCCCTTGCCGTACATGTGTCCATCGAATAGCTCGAAACCGTCATCATGAAAGACATGGTACACTATCGGGCGGCGATAGTGTTCATCCTCGCTCATGTACCATTCTTTCATACGTAGCATCGTCTGCTTGAACGTATCGCGTCCAAGGTCATGCTCGTTCCACATATTCTCGAAGTAGGTAGCAAAGCCTTCATTAAGCCAGCCGTTGGACCAATCGCGACAGGTTACAAGGTCGCCGAACCACTGATGCGCCAGTTCATGCGCCACAACAGGTACCACATCGCTATCCAGCGCGGCCTTTTTATCAATTAACAATGTGAAACCATGCGTCGTCGCGGTGGTATGCTCCATCGCGCCCGTATAGATTTCCACGACGGTCTGAGCATACTTGTCATAGGGATACTCGGTACCGGTGAACTCTGAGAAAAACTGCATCATCTGCGGCGTCTTACCCATCAACAGAGGCGCATCATCCTTGCGGTCCTTTCGCACATAGTAGGTGACGGGTTTGCCGTTGTAGCTATCCTCGATTCCGGCAAAGTCGCAAACCACGAGCGAGATAAGGTAAGCGGCATGGGGAATATCGTGTAACCAATGGTGCGTTTTGGTCGCGCCATTGTCTGTGACCTCTAGTAAATTGCCATTCGAGACCGTCAAGAACTGTGAAGGCACGGTAACGATAATCTCTGTTGTAGAGCGATCATTGGGCGAATCGTGACAGGGAAACCAGCGACTGGCATAGCGCGGTTGTCCGAACGTAAAAGCTTGTACTGGCCGCGTTGGGTCTTCCGGCGCAGGTTTCACGAAGTGCAGGCCCGTTCGTGGCTTCGCATGATAGGCGACCGCGACGGTAAAGACTTCACCGTTGAAATAGATGCGGTCCAGCGTCACGATCAGCTTTTTGTCGGTGGTCGTGTAGGCAACGGGTTTGCCATCTATGGTCACGCTCTCAATAGCAAGTTCAACCGCATCGAAGGTAACGGTCTTCACCTCCTCATAGAGAGCGGCAAAGGTAGTGTACGCAGTCCCGCTTACCGTCTCCTGTTCAAAGTCGAGCGTCAACACAAGCTTGACGTGGCGCACATCGGCGGGTCGATCCGGTGCATAGTGAAGAGTATCATCAGGTAGCTCAAAAGAGCGCGATTTAGGGACGGGCGTCCCGATGCTGCTATTCATAAAAGAGAGACTATAACCGTCTCCCATGTCGATAAGATTGTTGCGATGACAACTGTGCAAGTGGCACCTCCTGCAAATATTTGGAACATTTTTGGTTGCGTGGGATATCTATATCTAATCATGATAAACCATGTATGTGCAACCTTTCCATCTTCCTACAAAGACTGAGTTAGACAGAGTACAGTCCTGGAATACTCACGGGCAAACGTCCTTGCGCCTGCACCTCTCCAAAAAGCACGCGGGCAACGGCAACAAATGCTGGTTGCGTGTATTCGTAGGTGACGAGATAGGTGCCTAGTTCTGGAAAGACGAGCAGGTCGTAGGGATTGTAGGCGGCGATACCGATAACAGGTTTGCCCGTATGAAGTATCTGCTGTACGATATAGCCTTGATACGGGTCCTGGTTGGCGTTCGCTGTGACAGCAATCACCAGATCAGCCTCGTCAACCACTTGCTGAAGTTTCGCAGCATCGATCTGCAATGTTTGTGCTGTAATTGTCAACGTGTCTACGTGCGAATGACGCTGCTGCACATGCTCTATCAGCGCGTCATTAGCAAACTCGGTATCGACCGCCCCACTGAAAGTCGCGGGCTGTAGGAAGAGGAGCAGGAGCCGTTGTTCCATTTGCAAATGCAAAGGCAGAAGTTTGTTGACATCTCGCACAAGCGTTGTCGAGCGTGCATAAGCATCGTCGCGCAGACGTTGATGTGACTCGTTACCGATGACGGCAAGGCCGTCATTTGATGGAGCATCCCAGGAAAGGGTACGTGCCTTGAGTTGTAGGACGCGTTCGGCGGCATGCTGAATTCTCTCGGTTGAGAGCGTACCATCACGAAGGGCGGCGTGTATCGCGTCGATACTCCTCCGTTGTAGAGCATGATGATGAGAGATCAAGACGAGATCGACGCCCGCCTGCAAAGCCTTGACCGTGCCCTGCTCCACGCCCACGATATCAGAGACTGCACGCATCTCCATACAATCGGAGATAATCACCCCTTCAAAGCCTAGTCGCTCACGTAATAACTGCGTCACAATCTCATAAGAAATCGTAGCAGGTAGCATCTCACGCTGCATCAAGAGCGGGAGATACATGTGCGCGGTCATAACAGTATCCGCCCCAGCCTCAATAGCGCGTTTGAATGGGATCAATTCTAACGAGTCGAGCCGCTCTACTGTGTATGGAACGGTTGGCAGGGAGAGATGCGAGTCAACGGCGGTATCACCGTGTCCTGGAAAATGTTTGAGTGTTGTGATGATACCTGCGTCATGATAACCCTCAACCATCGCAGCACCGAGACGCGCCACGAGCTGCGGGTCTTCACCAAAAGAACGTACACCGATAACAGGGTTCGCCGGATTGTTATTGACATCGACATCGGGAGCAAGATTCATGTTGATGCCGAGTGCCTTGAGTTCGCGGCCCGTTGCAAGCGCAACCTCGTAGGCAACCTGTTCCGAGCTAATCGCGCCGAGAACCATGTTGCCAGGGAAAATAGTGGCGTTCTGCCCGAAGCGACGTACCATGCCATTTTCCTGGTCGATCATAATCAAGAGTGGCTGGCGATACCCTGCCTCGCGTGCAAGTCGCTGTAGATACTGCGTGAGTTCAGATATCTGTCGTACATCCTGAATGTTCCGTTTAAAGAAAATGATATTGCCAACGTGGTACTTTTGAATCAAGTCAATAGTCTCTTGCGTTGGCATAGGCTCGAAAAAACCAATTGCTAATACCTGTCCGATTTGCTCTTCAAGCGTCATAGTAGAACTCTGCATCTCTCTTCTCCTCACCTTGTTAGAGCGTTATCGCCGCACAAGCAGCACTGAACGCCGGATGTTCGACATGCTGACCGCGACCATCAGCCGCCCTTACCGCCGCTTGCAACCCCCAGCGTCCGATGTCATAGCCGCTACCCTCGTCACCCAGAATGTGACCCCAGCCGCCGACTCTTGAGACATTGCCCTCCTGATCGCGTGCTAAAGCTATCGAGCCTGTACCTACGATCAGTACAATGCCTGCCTGTTTACCTAATGCACTCAAAAGCAGTTCTGCGTCGTTCGTCACGAGAACAAAGGTGGCAAGTTCGCGTAGATATGAGCCAAGCAGCGTGGCATCAGAGGGGCGATCAATGCCCGCAAGTCCCAACCATGCCTTTGTAAGTGGTAGGGAACAGGGAACTTCGCTAACCGCCTGCTGAACAGCAGCATATATATTCTGTAGAGCCTGCTCTAGCCCGACTGCGGCATAATTCGCGCTCCCAGCGCGACCACGACTCCGTTCATGCCCTTGTGCATCGACGATGACCGCAAGCGTTTTACTGCCACCACCATCGACGCCAAGATAATGCGGTTTAGTTGACATCGTAGGTTGCTCTCCCCCTGTGACGTATTTTATGAGAGCAACTGCTCACGCTTCATGCTGGTGTAGAAGGTGTATTTACTACCGCAATAGGTGGATTTGGCATATTCAAATGGCATATCGCGGTCGGTATAGGTTGTGCGACGTGTTAACAGGACTGGACTGGCAACAGCGAGATTCAGTAGACGCGCCTCATCTTCTCCTGCTAAGCTCGCCTCTAGCTCTTGCTCCGCCTCTACCAGCGCAATACCGTATTTCGTCTCAAGTGTGCGATACAGCGAATGCTGGGCGAAATCTTCTTCCAGTAATCGCTCACAGCCGGAGAAATTAAGTTGAGAGAGTTCAATGGCAAGCGGCTCACCATCCGCGAGGCGTAGTCGTTGCAGGCAGTAAATCATCTGCCCCGTCTCGATACGCAAACGCTCAGCCGTTTTTTCGTCGGCGGGTCGCATGACTGCCGAAAGGACCTTTGTGCCTGGACGTTGCCCACGCGCCTTGATATCTTCGGTAAAGCCTGTGAGGTGAATCAGTTGCTGCGTGATTTTGTGCTGGCTTACAAAGGTTCCCTTACCCTGCTCACGATAGAATAGTCCCTCATTCACCAGTTCCGTAATCGCTTGTCGAGCCGTCATACGGCTAATGCCATACAACTCGCCCAATTCACGCTCGGACGGAATGAGGTCGCCGGGCTTCCATTCGCCAACACGAATCTTCTCGCGCATAATCTCTTTTAGCTGATAGTAGCGCGGCAACGGGCTTTTTCTGAAAATAGTACTCATGCTATTTTGCTCAACTCCATGCTTCTCACAAGGCATACTGCAACGATGATGTCAAACACCTACAGGCAAGAATGGTTTATTGTATAGACCAGTTCTATCATGCTATACTTTGAGCAATACGTCAAGTCTATCTTTCAAAATGACTGCTATAGCGATTTTCTGTTCTTAGTGGTATATTTGGTATGTTGTATAGACCGCTTGTAGCATATAGAAGTTGTTGCTATTCAAAAGAGGAACAGGTGTAGGATGCAGTTTACTTTGCGCGGTACACGTCTGGTGGATGCCACTATGGACCGAGCCAATAGCACTGTTACGATTGATGGGGCGTTTATTCAGGGGATTGAAACGAACGAGAGAAGAGGGCAGCAGGTTATCGACGCCTCGGATGCAATCATCACTCCTGGTTTCGTCGAGGTGCATACGCATGGCGGTGGAGGCTTCAACCTACATACACAAAATGTCGAGGAGATTGCTTCTTACGCACGCTGGATACCTACAACAGGCGTTACGTCTTTCTTGATAGCGGTCGTTGGCACGTCTCACGCACTACCAGAGCAACAACTACGTGCAGCCGTAACTGCGATTGAGCAACAGCATAGAGGATCGGCAGAGCCGCTTGGTATTCACCTTGAGGGGCCATATATCAGCGAGAAGCGGCGTGGTGCCCATCCACCGGAATGGTTGCGGCTTCCGAACGAGCATGAGACGCAGCACATACTCGAACTCACAAAGAATTATTTGCGACTGGTCACGCTCGCCCCAGAGTTACCAGGAGCCGAACAGATGCTGCACCAACTCGTGGCGGCGCATGTCACGGTGAGCATCGGGCATACAGACGCGGACTATGAACAGGCACGGGCGGCAATCAAACGTGGTATTACACATGCCACACATTGCTTCAATGCCATGCGCCCACTGTTGCATCGCGAACCAGGGCCAATGGCCGCCATCGCAGAGGCACCGCAGGTACTTGGAGAGGTCATCGCCGATGGTATGCATGTACATCCAGCGGTGATGGAGATGCTCGTGAGAATGCTGGGACCAGAACGCCTCATTGTTATCACGGACGCGCAAGCCATCGCCGGACTACACGATAATGGAGCAGCATTCGAGTTCGCTGGTCAGCAGGCGCGTGTGATTGACGGAGTAGCCTGTCTCGCCGACGGTACACTTGCAGGGAGCGTCCTCACGATGGATCAGGCGTTACGCAATATGCTCACCATGACGCACGTCTCATTACAAGAGGCGGTGAGAATGTTGACGCTCAACCCCTCACAGTCAGCAAGGTGCGCGGAGCGCAAAGGTAGACTACGGGCAGGCTATGACGCGGACCTGCTCATCTTCGATGCCTCGCTCACACTACAAGCAACACTCTGTCGCGGTCAGGTCGCATTCACAAACGAGAATTGGAAGCAGCGTTTCACAGGAGTTCTACCCCAATAACTTATCTAATGGTATAGATGTCTTGACCAATAGACCAGAACAATGTACCATTTCTTACATCAGCTTCGTCGAAGTATCGAGATGTAACAATTTCATCTACTATGGAAGAAAGGAGAGAGTGTTTCCGTATAGTTCGAGAATTCACGCTCTTATTCACGGCACTTTATACTGGACCCATACATTCGGACAACCAAAGAGACCTTTGTAAGATACAATAAGAAGTATGAGAAAACAGTATACCGCGAGTTTCAAAGCTCATCAGGTGGTTCAAGAGCTTCTTAAGGAAGACAAAACCATTGCCCAGATCGCAGCTGAGTATGAAGTGCATCCAACGCAACTCAATCAATGGAAAACCATTGCCTTGAAAGGGTTGGCCAGTTTGTTTGAGGAGAAAGACTCAACCGCAGACCTCAAAGCAAGCTATGAAGAGCAACTCAACACGCTGTATGGAGAGATTGGACGACTCAGCACGCAACTGGCGTGGATCAAAAAAAAATCTGGCTTGCAACCTGAGTCGAGATGAGCGGCTGCACATGGTTGAACATGGGATACGAGAAATGCCAGTGACCGCACAAGTGGATATCTT
>JAABVA010003569.1_pt1 | contig 14740 bp, 18 predicted proteins | sample 5560331 | NCBI WGS metagenome assembly JAABVA01 (sample SAMN12812661, study PRJNA571458) | rock metagenome | isolation source: Antarctica rocks | place: Antarctica: Victoria Land, Mt New Zealand sud | collected 2016-01-07 | reverse complement strand
CCTCCGGGTCCGGAAATCCAGGGGCTTTACTTAGTCCCGTCAACGCCTGACATCAAAATAAGCATCTGGTCAAGTGCAAAACTCGGAAGCGATCCTGGTAACCCAAATCTGTCTTACCTGAAGCAGATGGGATTTGAAATGAACCGTCGCCCGCATTGAGCGACTGCCAAGGTCTCGTTAGGTCAACGTTGTGTCCATAGCACGATCAGCACGCACAACGCAGTCTTGTTGTGTGACAATTCGACGCCGACGCACTTCTCAACTAGTGCAGCGCTTCCGACCTTCGGTGCGTATTATGACTGCACCAACACGATCAGCGTCAGGTTCTGCGCAAAGCGGTGTCGGGGTGCCGAGTCAAACAGGATGGATGCCTTAGTCATCGCAAGCCCACCGTACCTCTTCTTTGCACCCCCCGACCCCTAGCTCTCATGTCCTGCAGCAGCCTCTGTCGACATACTGCAGGAGCCTCCGATCAGGGTTTGACTTGCGTTGATCAAAGGAACGATAGCAAGAGCGTACAACTGCAGCTTTTCAAAATTTGGCATTGCATTGTCTGCAGTGGTGGGGTGTGCTCACACAGCACTTGACAGGATGCGCGCAAGCTGTCTCAGATTGATCCGCAATGCCTCTTCGACCTGCACTGGTGCCAACCCTAGATGCTTTGCTTCTGCACCTGCCGTGGAAGGTGCGGACCTACTATGATCACTGCTGTTCGCGCGTGGTGTCGGAGCACTATCAATCTGGACATGCCGTTGATTCCGACGGCTCTGAGCTATCTGTGGACTGCCAGCTGTGACCCTGTGCAAAGTATTGGATGCACCGCCCGGCCTGTCAGTTGCTGCTGTTTGTCCTGATGATTTTGGGTTGCAAGATGACACACAAGTGTGTTGCACGCAGCTGAATCAGCTGTGGTAGACTCAGTACAGCTCACACAGTCTGCACCAGTCCTTGTACAGCTGGCAGAACGTCAATGGGGCGCCTCAGCTACCTTGCCCCTGAGCATACTACCAGGTGAGGTTGTGCATTGAAGTCACCTGACTCCTACTTATCAGTTGGAATCTGGGTATGCCGAATAAGATGGCCTTCCTGCAGGATCAAGCAGCTCAAAGCGTATTGGTGTCGTGAGAGATGCGTTCACACCATTCAACGCCAGGGAGTATCCTCTACACACAACAATAGCAGCGCTGGGTGAGGGACAAGCAGCTGTGCACAGTGCAGCTGCTTTTCAGCCACAAGGCATTGTTGTAGACGAGTATGTCAAGGATACTGCAAATGGAGTGTACCGCCTGACAAACGTTGCCACAGATCTGCTCAGGTATGCCCCAAGCCTGCTGCACCATTTCCAGTCAATGGTGTTGTGCTGCTTTGCTGATGTACTCACCTGCCAATGACACGTCTAACCCACCTCACAAACACAAACCAGTACCTGTCAGTGAATCCTACAGAGTGATGTGTGCAGGTTGCTGCGGCGAGAAAACATTCAGGTGTGTGCAGTGCCTGATGTTGCTTCTGCAGCTAAGCAGAACAGCGCCAAGGCATTGAAGCGGGGAGCAAGGCAATGCACAAATGAGGTCCTGATGATTGCGCCCACTGCTTTTGGGTTCAATGATCAGACAGCTCAGGACAACTCATTCATGCATGCCTCAAGGGAAGGAGGGTCCACTGAGGCGGGGTCTGATGTCACACAACATGTGCTCAGAGAATTCTCAGGACTTTACAGAGAACTGACAGAGGTAATTGCATTAACCTTGCATGCATTACCAACTTGTTGGCTACTGTCTGTTGTGTTATTGTACGTATTGAGCAGTTGTTGCATTTGACATGGGCCTGCCTGTTGCGCTATGACTGAGCTTGGTTCATCCATGCTGCCATGCTGTCAGTCAATGTAGGCTCCTGAATATGGCATCATGCCAAATGCTTTGTTGCAGAGTGCGGGTGTTCAGGTCAACCTGTTTCAGCACACACTGTCCCATGGCACGCCAGATGCAGTCTTCCCAAACAACTGGTTCAGCACACATCCTTCCAGCGAAACTGGCGGTCAGAGTGCTATGGTCCTTTATCCTATGAAGACAAAGAACAGGCAGGTCACTGTCAGCTTGTTGCTGTGCACATCACCCTTTACAACAGATCCTGGTAATACCCAGGCCAGCTATATGAATGGCTTAGTTACGGCCATTGCTGTGTCACTTCATGCCATACCACGTCACCCCTGCTTCAGCTGCATACATATGACAAGATTTTGGCATATGTAGCCCAGCTGGCAGACGCCAACTTTTGCTTTGTGGGCAATCAGGTTGACAAGTCATTGTTGTACAGAGCAGCTGAGAGGAGGGAAGACATCATCGCATGCATACAGCAGCGGGGCTACGGTCAGCTGTTTGACATGTCATCTTCTGAAGCATCAAGCAAATACCTGGAAGGCACAGGAGCGCTGGTACCAGACAGAATCAACGGCATTGTATACGTCAACCTGTCAGAAAGGGCAGATGAGAAGCTGGCGCAACAGTGGGCCGATCAACTGGGCTACAAGGATGTGGTAACATTCAGGTTTGCACAGGAACACCATTCCTGATGTAGTGCTTGCTAGCTTGTTTGCAGGCAATGTGTTCTAATGGGCATCCACATGGCGGTGACATGCGATTCCACATGTCTTTCTCCCGTGCATGTGCAGTGTATAAATGGCATTGGATCCTTGCTCGCCCAGCATGTATGCACAAGTGTTGCTCATACGGCCAATGCCACTTGAGTGCTTCAGAATCCCTGGCACTACTTATCGTTATCTGGCCTGCTCCCCTGCGCACAGATCAAACTTTGTAGTTGTCAAGACTGCAGGACACATGACAAGCGCAGCAAGGCAGTGTATCACACCAACGTCATGTTGTGCGTCGGCACAGATGTCGCCATAGTATGTGCTGAAGGTGTCAAAGACGATGCAGAGCGAAAGCGTCTGCTTTCCAGTCTGGGTGCTCATCAAACGGTGAGTAGGCATGGACAGACAAGCCACATGGCCTTGGGTCGCACTGTTATTTTGTAGCAATAGTACCATGTTGGACAAGCACCTTGACTGTGTTGTTGCAATGGCTGCAATCTGCCTGACAAGGTCTGGTGTCGTGTCAAAGCAAGCTTGCTTGCTTACTGATCATCTGACTTGCTTATTGATAGCGTGCAGGTTGTGCAAATATCAAGTGATCAAATGGATGCTCTATGTGGCAATGTTCTCGAGCTGGAGGATGGCAAGGGACTGCCAGTCCTTGCAATGTCCACACAGGCGTACAATGCATTCACTCAAGATCAGAGGAAAATCATGTTGAGACATGTTGCTGCCATTCACCATGCGCCAATTGACACAATTGAGCATGTTGGCGGAGGTGGTGTACGGTGCTCGCTGGCAGAGCTGTTTTAAGCAGTAATTTGTTCATTTCAGACTGTGTCTTACACAAATTCGTTCAACTGAATGTAAACTAGGTCTGTCAAAACAAGTGCACCCAGTATATCAATGAACCTTGTTCTACATGCAGCTTCAAAACTTCCCAAATCAAATAGCAAGACATCCTTCACAGTCTGGTGCCATGCATATGGCACACGTGAGCTTACACTTCTAAGTACACGGGTCAGCTTCTAAGCTGAGTGGGAGAACAGCCTCGCAGGCTACTACTGGGACACTACTTGATTCTCTATCATCTACAGCTGTCATGGTACAGTTATCGGGACCTTTGGGCTTGCTGCGACCTAGGTGGATACTTGTTGCATTGCCAAGCATGCAACAACTAGCACAATGTTGGCGCAAGCTGCAAAATTGGGCTTCTGACCATGTGCGCCAGGCCATATGAGCCAATGGTACATGGTGGGTAGTACAGTGGGCACACTTAAGATGAAGCCTTGATGTTGAAATCAGATGACTGTGGACCGTTGAACAGCCCGCTCTGGGCCTCTTTCATATCAGCAGCTCTGGACATCTGCATCTGTCTGTCCACTGAGTTGTTGTGCATGAGAAACTTGGATGAAGGTGCCTCTTGTAGGCGTCTGTGTCCTGCAGGTCCCATTGCCTGCACACACACAGAAGGATCCATCTTGGAATGCTGCTGCTTGCAGATGTACCTTGGCATAGATGGCTAGAGGCTGTTATTAGTCAGTGATACTCAACTGGTGATGGCAGAAACAGAATATAACAAGGGCTGGTGTCAGCAACACTTCATATATCCTTACCTTGATGATGACAAAAGCAGCTAGAGTCATCAGCAAGGCTGCTCCTGCAACAGAGCCTATGACAATGCCTGCAATGGCACCCTTGGACAGCCCATGCCCGCTTCCTGCTGCTGAGCTGCCATCAGTGCTGGTGCTTGTCAGTCCAGCAGCAGGGACAGCGTTGGTTGCTGGGCTGGCAGCAACTGCATCCAACACAGCAAGATTACATTCATCATGGCAAAACTGTCCAGGGATATCAGCTGCAACCAGCTTGTCATACTGATGTAAACAGGCCATGCAGACAACATATACACATGTGCGCAATGCCCAGTGGTGACTGGTCGGATTGGAATGCTGCTGGCAGAGAGCATGTATAATGGAAGGCAACAAAATACCCAGCGTGTGAACACAATCGAGTGATCACCTGTGGTTGCTGGACTGCTGACTGGATCAGCAGCATCCAGTATTGCAGGTGTTGTTGCTGCAGTCTCGTTGGCACACGGCAAGAAAGCGCCGTTAGTGTCTCGACAGTAACTGCAGCAATACACACAATGTTTGGGCTGTGGTGCAGGTGACAACTCATAATCGGGTGAGCAGCTGTGAGACAGGTTACATTGCAGAGAAAATGACATGACATGATGTGCGTGTGCTGTGGAGGCTGTTGCTTGCTGTTGCGTTGAAATGTGTGTGCAATGGGTGGGTTGTGATGATAAGGTGAAGCAAAACCGCTGCGGAAACATCACCAGGCGTGCTTTGGAAAAGTAAATGACCATCGGAACCCAAAGCAGCTGAGAAGCAGAAGACATGTCAGTCTGAGATTGATCTTGCCTGCTGCCTGCTCCATCTGGTGAGATACAGGCCGAGTGGTTGTCGCCGTCATAGACAAAAGGGAACACACACAGTGTCCCTGAAGTGGTGGAGACATTGCTGATAGATGATGTTGCTGTGTCTGCAGAAGGAGCTACAGCTGGCGCTGTGGACGAAGCAACTGCTGTGGTGACGGCAGTGTACAAAGCCTGTAGAAAGGAGAATCCTGATGAGCATGTGCATCCCTGCTTCTGATCATAACTGCGAATTTGTGGTTGGCAGCTCATTGTACAACAACAATCAGTTGGTTAACAAGTCACGAGCGCAACAGCAGCTTCCTGGCAGTACCTGCATCCCAGCATGTGAACAGCTGTCTCACCTCTATGCTAGATGCGTTTAGGGCTTCATCATAGAAGCCAGCTTGGGCAACACTGCCAGAGAAAAATCTTTGGGCATCTCCGTCGGTTCTGGCACACAGGTAGACATTACCATCTAGGTAGATTGGGTCCCCACCATCCTCAAAGTACTCCACATTGTCCAGAGTGACAGGAACTGTGTCATCTGGTGTGCCAGACGGTGGCAGTTGTGCTGCGACAGCAGAACTGTAGCTGAACGTCTGTGAATATACCTGACGAAGGCGCGTACTCAGCAAACAGAGCCAAATTTGCAAGTTCATGCTAATGAAAGGCGTTGATGCATGGTGTGTGAAGTTGGATCTGCAGCACACCTGCGATCTGACCATCAATGTACAGAAGGTAGCCATGCTGAACATCTGTGCGTGTGGTAACAGTGACCATGTGCCATGCACCATTGTTGACATTCTTGAACACAGAATTGGCAGTCCAGCCACTGTCATCGTTGTAATTTCCATCAGAGTCAAGAGTTGAAGAGTTGCTGGCATCATTTGAGTCTTTCAGAACAGCCCTCACAAGCCCAGATCTGTTGTTGGCAGCCTGCACATTTGCAAATACATGTCTGTCGTCTCAGGCGTGCCTACATGTGCATCAGCAGGTATACATTTAGCTTCACGCAAGTGTAACACCTCACACATCACATTCAAGCATTCTGGCCTTGCAACACTGATCAGGATCTGACATACCTCTGGCAGAATGAGCTGCAAAGAGTTTGGTACGTACACATTGTTGCCACCCGAGACAGCTTGTGTTGCATTGGTCAGGGCAGACAGAAGGTATGCAAACAGATCTCCACTATTGTCAGTGATGTTTGATTTGAACCACAGGTTGACTGCGAATGGCCCCTGAGTGCCTGCACACAAGTTAGGCACACCCTGAACGGTCCTGGACCTAACAACGACTAGTGTAGGATGGCAGTGAGTTCTGTCTCGTGCCAACTTACCTATTAAAACAGGGTCCAAGATGATACTATTTTCTTGCTCTTTGGAGCAATCCAGGACGTAGCCAAAGACACTGTCTGCTATCCAGCTGCAAAGCAACAGAATCAGCTTGCCACATGCGCGTGCACTTGAAAAGGCTGTCAGCAGTTGTTTGTGTCTGGGCTCAACAAACGCCTGGATACCTGGCTGTGCCGTTTATAGTACCAGTCAAAGTTTGCTGTCCACCCTGAGAGACAATGTCGCTGCCAGCAGAGCTCAAAGCCGTGAGCGGAAAGAACGCTGTCGCATTAGGGACTCCTGACGACACAGCCGGCAAAAACGAGGTTCCGACACCAGCAGACTCTGCACCAACAGCATCGTTTTGTCTTACAAAATGTTCTAAAGGCAAGTTATTCACTAGAGAGGTGAGCGCAGCTCCTACCAGCAAAAGTGATGATCCCTCCGACAACAGCGATCAGCTGAAGGAGTACGCGCGGAATCATTCTCGTGATGTTGCGGCGTGACGCTTTTTGATTCTCTACTGGCAGATGCGGATCTGGATGTGCCTGGTGACGCAGCGCAGCAGCTGACAGTGTCGGAAGTTCTGGTCACTCTGTTCAAATCACGAAGACACGACCCAGTCGAATTTTGAAGGATGTGGCGGGAGGGTTGAAGTGAAAAGGACTTCTGCCAGGGGTACTTATCGCAAAGCGTGGGCTACTGGCGCTTTTGTGCGCAGGCCCATCAAGCAGGGTCCCAAAGGCTCAACTTATCCCCTTGATGACGGTGCCACTATCAGCCAACGAAAGCATCTTTCTGCTGCCGTGGCGGTGGCGCTCTGCTGTCAAGTTCTCGGATAGGACAACATTTGCTGCCTGTATGCATGTGCCTTGGGGCATGCACGCAATCACAAGAGGCTTACTGGACTTTCGACCCCACCTGTACAGCTAAATTACCCTGTGCATCAATCGGGCTTGAACATGCAAAAGCAATCCCTGGTGTCCAAGGTGCATGATGTGCAGCAAGGCCTAAGCAACCTATCATGATGACCCCATCCCGGAGGACTGCATTGCTTCCTTGGTGCAGGACTGGATAGCATGGACAGACGCTGTCTGTACATCTGCATGACATGTTGAACACATGTGACTGTACAATCGAGGACCCAATTTGAATTTCAGGTAGGACTCTAGATATAAATGGTAAAAGTGAATCCTTGGCGACAACAGCAGCTTAGGACGTGGTGTTTTTTAGCTAGAAGCAACAGCATTTGCTTTGCTTCCAGACTGCATACACACATGATGCATATTGGGTGTGTATCATTATTACACACCCAATGGTGTAAGATCACTTCAAAGATGTGCGTGAAAAAGTATATACTGACCAGCTGTGTAGTACAGAATGGTACAGGCAGAAATGCAGCAAATTTCAAAAGGAGGTCATGGATCGTCAAACATGTAAAGCAATTTTGCAGGCACGTGCGTGTTGCTGCTCAAATAACAACAAGAGATGAACCTGAAGGTTCTGCATCCCATTTCACTGGTTGGGGCGGGTGGAAGCCGAAACCGCCAGCAAGACAACAGCAGCAATGTACAATAGGTACATCAGCACCAGACATGTATAACCAGCCTTTGACGACTTCCTGTATTCTTTGAAGAAGGCAATGCCCCAAATTGTGGCCACAATCGGGTTGGCTCGGACCAAATCACTGGCTGCATAACCTGCTGCTTGGCCTCCCAGAAACTGTAGAATGTTAGCTGCACTGACACACACCCCGGATAGGAACCCATATAGGGACAGAATGCCGTGGTCTTTCATGTATTCCGACCATGATGACTTGGGCTGTCCAAGAGGCGGGTACATCATGAAGAACTGGGTCACTGGGAAAGCTAGAAATAGACAAGGCACTGTGAAGTAGAAGTACCTGCAGACAAGAACACAAACTGCAGTCAGTCAGTGATGTCACCACTCTGTACAACGGTTGATACTGTGTACTTCAGTGGTATACTCACTGACACACAGATGGCAGTGCTGTATGCCTCACAAAGGAGGCACCCTCCTAGTCACCAGGTGAATGAGCAGGAATGCCCTGAAGAACTTGCCCATTGCTTTCAGAAAGCAGTGGCCACACCACTACACCACCAATCTACACAGCTATGCAAACAAAGGCCTGCTGTTTTGCCTCAAACAAGGCAATCGTGTGCGTGCCTCCTCGTCACATAGACACGCTCACAGCCTATTCCTGGCACAGCTGTGTCAAGGCCACTTCCAAGCTCCACTTTACCAGCACATATATGTAAAGTTACGTACCCAGTGTAGACTGTGAGGGGTTCCACGCCAGGTGCCAAGGTATGAAAGGCATCATTGGTGACCACATTGAATCCTGGCGAGAACAGCGAGCCCACAATGCCGGCAGTCACAGCCACACCAATGCCCCAAAACATGCGCTGGCTCTTGTCCAGTTTGACGGACCGCTGTGGCGCGTTTTGGTCAGCCATCTTGTCCTGGTACATCACCGCCTTGGCCGGGTCATGATCAGGATTTGCTGCCAGGTCAGCAGCTGAATCTGATTTGCTGAGTACCACACCTTTCTCCACATCAGCCTTGCTACTCACATCAAACGCTGAGTCTCTGTTGGGTGGAGACACAGCCTTGAGCCCTTCATCTTTGCCTGCAGTTGAACAAATCGCAATGCTGCTTTGTATCCAGTCTGCTGAGCAGTGTGCTCACATTGCTGAAATTGTCGTTCACTGTGTTCTGCAAAACTACAACACATGTGGGCTTAGGGCCGATAGGAATATGAACAGACTGGCTCATCCCTGGTGTGCTTGCCATTGCTTACCCATCTAGTGTATCCCTGGTCAGTACAGCTGGCAGCTCTCAGAACACTTCTTGGATTGCAGTTGAGATGGGAACACAAGGGCATGCGTGCGCACCTGGAGCATGCAGTCTGTTAGGATTCTCGTTGCCTAAAGGGACAGCACCTGCCCGGTGATCATGGTGAGACCTGCACAACATGGTATCATGACACCAACTTTTCACGTGAGCACTGCTCATGGCAGCAGCCTGGTCACAGAGTAAGCAGAAGCAAGGCTTGCTTCAGCATTCGTCGTTATCGTGACAAGCTGAGAAAGCAAGTCTGTTGAGGCAAAACTTGGTGTGCACACCTTAGCTTTGTTGTCATGCATGACACAGGATGACAGAACATGCTTGATCATATGAGGTGCAGGTCACCAGTAGATTTCATGTGTCCAGACTTAAATGTAAAGCAGCAGCAAAGTCAGCTCCAGTGTGATAGTGTGCCTGGCTCTTGCATCACAAGACTGCAAGCGTTGCAACAGCACATTGACCACCTGTCAATCTTGTATTTTTGCTTGGTGACATGCATCTCATTCAAGACATGGGTTGCTGCACCGGCGCAAAACGCCAAGAAGAAACATGCCACTCCAGGAAAGAGAACAGTGGCCTGTAGAGCACATCACATCACAGTGGCTTCATAGGAGCGTACATTGTAACTAACAGGGCAATCGGTACACCAAAACTAGACAACAGCCCAGTATGCAGCATGTTATATCCCTTTTTGCTTCATGAGTTCATTGCAGGTGCGCTGCCTAGACATCATCATGCAATGCTAATGCACTCATGCTCTTCATGCTCAAAGGCTGTGATGCTCATGCCCACGCTACTTGATGCAACACATGCACAGTGCCTCCCCACTCAAACTGCCATGTGTGTTATAGTAACAGTGCAGTGGATCTGCCAGGCATATCAGCTTGTTGTGACTATGCAGCTGCATCTCAACGACTCACAAAGTAAGCAAAGCCAGACATAGTAGCTGAATTAGCCACACTATGGACAGTGGTATAGGACAACTATATCAAGGCCTAGGTCAAAGACGCATGCCTGCAACAGTCAGCACAATGGTCAGCACAACATTTAGATGAGAAGATGTACCTTGTTGAGCCCCCTATCTAAAAAGTAATTCAATGTGGTACCTGCACATGCCAGAGGCAGACTATTAAGTGCTCTGCCAATCTATCACATTCATGTAGCTTTAAATGCACTGAAAACCATCAAGACTCTGTTGTGCTGGTTCCTGTACATGTGCCAAACTAGTCATCAGTCATTTGCTTAGTCATCAGTCGTGACATCTGTCAAGGTGTACCGGTCTCAACTTATGTGTGCCAGCATACAACAGCAATGATGTTGTTGCACAAGCATCGTACCGACGATGACAATGAAGGATGAGAACAGCGGTACGGCTATGGTGACTCCTGACAAGCAAAGAGCATACATCAGGCCCATGTTCCCAAAGAAGATGCAGACCCCAGAGGCCATAGCAAACCCTATCAGGGGAGCATTCTCCTGCAAGCTTAGCAAGTGTTCAAGCTTGCATTCAGGGACTGGATCACACTTGATTTACGACTGACTCGATTGAGTCACAAGCAGTGTGAGTGTCATTGGGCAAGCACAAAGCATTGTGGCATTCAATCGAGAAGATCTTTCTTGAAGCAGGAGTGCTTACGTGTGCTAGTTTGAGCTGCTCAATGAATTGCTCATTTGGATGTGGTGTTCCTGCACTTCGTAGAATTGGATCAGCTTGCACCATCCAGTTGGTCATTTTCTTTTGAGAGGACTTCATGACAATCATCACTATAAGTGCTTGGATGACGCACCTGAGTGTCCAAACTGCCCAAGCGTCCTGCACATCCAGCACTGACATGAGTCATAATGCCACGCGATCTTGTGTATGGACAAATACTTGTATCAGCAAGCAACTTACAAGCCACAAACCAGGGACACCAAAAAGAACCCAATGCTGAAGTCCATCCATGTGTGTGCTGTATGTCGGCCCTTCCGCTCAGCCAAGTTGAGTAAAGCACCCCAGGTTCCTGTGTGTGCAGATATGCAAGTATTGGCTTGCAGAGTCCACGAGCTTCAATGAAGTTCACAGCAACATCAGAATAGTGGCACACATGAAAGCAAGGTTGACTTTTGAAGGCGTGCAAATGACGCAATTGATCGAGAAGTACGCGCACCTAGCAAAAGTAGAGCGACTACGAACAGCGCGATCGCCCCTCCGCGTGTGTCGACGGACAGCATCCTGCAAGTGAAAGATACAGCATGTCATTGAGACAATATGTGGCGGTTTTAAGGGTCTGGAGGGGACCGTTGTTGCTGTCGTACAGACATACAAGGTCACATGCGGTCACCTGATCACGTCAGGACTTGAGACAGGTGCAGGGTGGAGCTTGTACCGACGGCAACTGGCAGGAAGTTCTGAGGAAGATCAGCAGACTCACCGAAGGGCAAGCTGAACGAAGCTTGCAGTGCACGCTGCATTGCGGTCAACGCCGGAAAGGGCTTGAACTCAATCTGCAACGTTGCAGAGCCACAAAGTCAACTTTACGCAAATTGCATACCACAGCTGCTGAGATCGCTGCAGCATGCTGGTGTGCGCACATGGGTTTCACCGAAGCTAACCCCTTCCAGCTTTGATCCATGATAGCGATTGCCGCGAGAAAGTGTTGTGTTGGAACAACTTTCCGACAGTACGGGCACAAACGTATTAGACGTGTTACAAGAAGGATGTCGAGCATGTCCGCGGACAACTTTCAGATGGGTCCGGCAACCTTGAGGTACCACACTTCCGCCCGCGTACGTACAACGGTGAACGGTGACACTTTCAGCTCATCAACGGCCTTGTATTGCGTAGGATCAGCAGGCAGAAGCTGCATTCCGGGACCCGACAGAAGGTTGTGGACGCGATGAAGCAAGCTAAGTCAGATCAACTTGGCGTGATTCTGCTGAAAGGAGGTGGCCCATTTCACATCTACAGCACAGACATGGAGGGTATCTTCAGGCAAGAAGTCGTCACCAGTTTGCAATTGCGTCCTTCACTGTAACCGTGAAGGATCAGCCTCCGAAGGTGGCTAAAGAGTGATCTGTACAGCCTTGGACCAGCTTTATTCTCGACATGCATTTGTATTGCTGCAGGCAAGAGAGCTACTTTCACTACTTGTTTGGCGTGCAAGAGGAGGATTGCTTTGGGGCGGTAGATCTGCAAACTGGCCTGTCACATTTGTTCCTACCACGCCTTCCAGAAAGCTATGCGGTTTGGATGGGAGCTATCAAAGTACGCACAGACTGCACCTGAGCGTCAGGGGCTGATTCTGTCACAGTACCTGTCATGCACAGTCAGTCATACATGCAGTGTCTTCAAGTGGTCTACTACATGCGAATTGGCCACCTCAGCTTCTTGACCTAAGTGTTCAATGGTCAGGGTCGTTGGCAGCAATGCACCCAATGTTTAGCGCTGCTGCAGGGTCTGGATGACTACAAAGCCAAGTATGCAGTTGATGAAGTGCACTATGTCGAAGACATGCCCAAAATTCTGGCCAAACTACAGCCTGCTAGTCTGCACCTGCTTTCAGGCACAAACACCGACAGGTATTTTGCACTGCAGGTGTCACAGGTGTTTCCAACCCTGCATTTTACATACGAATTTGATTTGGCCAACCTGGCTGTACCAGTGTCACACACAGCACTCCTGTCTTTGGTAGCGCACATTGCAATAACTTCTGCAAACAGTTCTGACTGAACGCTTCCTTTTGTACAGCTCAACAGCAACTCAGCCGGCAGAGTTTGAGGGCATTGACCAATTCAGTGTGGACAAGGATCTGCTCTTTGATGTCCTAACTGAGTGCCGAGTGGTGAGCATACACATGCTGCTTGCATTCCCATGAACCCAGCATGTTGTGAGCAGGCTCTTTGTCACGCAAACATGTGCACACGCCATACATTGTAATCACAGGAACACTGCTGCTGCTGCTGGCCTGCAAGAGCCTTGTCCTTCTCAGATAAGTCCAGTGTCTTTGCTTTGGTGCTCATGCAGCTGCAGCTTGATGCCCAAGCTGCCGAGTAAGCAGCAGCTCCAAGTCAGAAGTCGCACCTGTGAATATGTCTTGCTTCAGTTGTTGATGCAGTTATTTGTGTTGCAGAGGAAGACCCAAGAGGAACTGGAGGTGATGCACTATGCCAATCAGGTCGCCTCAGCTGCTCATGTACAGGTGTGCAACACATCCTGTTTTAGTCTAGCTATAATGAGCCTGCTGACACTTAGCTGTGACCTGTTACCAACCCTGTTACACATTCTGGCTTTGGGGCATGTGTCCTGGTATCCCCTTGCGGTCTCTGCTCTGACCACCCGGGTACCCACATGGCTGTTTATGTGCTCTGCTTGGCGCTGGAAGTCAGAACAGTGTGCTAGTCAGGTGCAGGCACACCTGTGTCGTGGGTCATACCTGAAGCTTGGTCTGAAACCTCAGAGCTATCACAGATCGTGCAGTGAGCACCAATGAGGGCAGTGGATCAAGCTTCTACTGTTCACTGCCATGTGCAGCACACTTTGCACACCGAGTCTGGTCGCTGCACTTGCATTGTATTATATATGAACAGACGCTGTGTCTGCTCAGCTGCAGGAATTGAAGTACTGGACTTTGGCCTTGGAACCATTTCATGTGACCATGTGAAGTGAAAAGCAACATGACATGCAGGTACAATAGCATTGGCAGGAATAAATTAACAGGATTTTTTGTGCACTGCAGGTAATGCAGCAGATCAAGCCACACATGATGGAGTATGCCGCTGAGAGCATCTTCATGTACACTACCTACAGCAGGGGGGGCTGCCGCCATGCCCCCTACACCCCCATCTGTGCTTCAGGGCCCAATGGGTCCACCCTCCACTACGGCCATGCAGCATCTCCCAATGGTGACCCTTGTCATACCCCTCCTGTGTGCGCTCCAGTGTCCTGCCTTGTCTGGTTGTTGCTGCGCTGCCCTACTCACATTTGCTACCCTGTTTTCTTAGCCTGTGCCCCCCTTGCCCTGTTTGCCGTCGGTACTCTGCCCTGCCCTGCCCTGTTTGCCTGTGCTGCCAGGCTCTGTTTGTCTTTGTTTTCCTGCTGTATGCCTCTGCCGCCCTGCCCTACTCTATCTGCCCTGGCTGACCCATTGTGTGCACCTGCCCCTTATGCCCCAAAGCTTGAACAAGCGACCCTGGTCTGTCTGATGGTGTTGAGACTCCTCCACTGTGCAATACCCCGCCTGACACTCATGTGCAGTGCCGTCCCTGTCTATCTGCATGTAAACCGTCTGTGAGCTGAGACAGGGAGATGGCTGCAGACAGGGAGATTGGCAGCAATGACATGCTGCTGCTGGACATGGGGTGCGAGTACTACTGCTATGACAGTGACATCACCTGCTCCTTCCCCGCCAATGGCAAGTTCAGTGAGGACCAGGCAATGGTGTATGAGGCACATTCACACTTATTAGAGACTTTTCCTCGCTTCAGGAAGCTTGTAACGTGTTTTCATGAGCTGTGTAGGTTGGCTGTGCAGTTTCACAGCAGCCTCTT
>JAABVA010003567.1_pt1 | contig 14742 bp, 7 predicted proteins | sample 5560331 | NCBI WGS metagenome assembly JAABVA01 (sample SAMN12812661, study PRJNA571458) | rock metagenome | isolation source: Antarctica rocks | place: Antarctica: Victoria Land, Mt New Zealand sud | collected 2016-01-07 | reverse complement strand
CGGCGGGAGCGCCGCCGCCGCGCGCGGGCACGCCGCCTTGGCGGGTCTGCCGCTGTCGCCGATCAATTCCAGTTAAATGCAGCGTGACCCACTAGTGGGCGAGCTAACCGACATCGCGCTAAGGATGAGCATGCCAACGACACTAATCGCCAGTAGCGCGCCAAGGGACCGTCTACGCTCCATCGTTGTCCTCCTCATACCTCTGTCCAACATCTCACCCAGCGTGGTACCAATATATCGACCGACCACATTGACGAACCGACAAGCAAAGCGCACAGGGTCGTGTCTGTGGCCATTGTACGATAGGCAGCCGGCGCGGACCACGCAAAACTCGCAGTTTGACTCGCAATTTCGCTCGCAATTTCGCTCGCGGAATGAGGTCATCCGCTCCTTTCGTACTATCACCATTTCCAGCTACAATGGTTGGAGCGCACAGAGTCGTCGCTAAGGGCTATGTCGCTCACAGGATAGGGTAGTGACTCACATCACCTGATCGCGCATCGGGTTAGGAAGCAGGGCTGGCGTTATGGACGAGGGGATGCGAAGGGCCTTTGGCGCCCTGGTGCGACGGTACAGGGTCGCCGCGGGGCTGACACAGGAGGGTCTGGCCGAGCGGTCGGGCGTAAGCCCGCGTTCGGTCAGCGAGATCGAGCGCGGCGGCGCCGGCGTGCCGCGCCACAGCACCGTGGAGCTGCTCGCCGATGCCCTGGGGCTCACGCCCGAGGAGCGCGCCGCCCTCCTCCATGCCGCGCTCCTCGCCCGCACGCCGCACGCAGCCGCCGCGCAGGCCAATCATGCGTCGCTCACGTCGCCCGACGATGACACGGCCCAGGCCGATGCCGGGGCGACGAACGATCCGGCCGGCGCGACGGCGCCGGCACCCCTGCCCGCCCTGCCGGCCGCGCTCACCCCCCTGATCGGGCGCGAGCATGAGGAGGCCGCCGTCGCCCACCTGCTGCGGCAACCCGGCGTGCGCCTGCTCACGTTGACCGGCCCCGGCGGCGTCGGCAAGACCCGCCTGGCCCTCCACGTCGCCGCCGGCCTCGCCGGCGCCTTCACGGGTGGCGTCGCCTTCGCGCCGCTGGCGTCGCTCGCCGACCCCGCCCTCGTCCTCCCCGCCGTCGCCCGCGCCCTCGGCGCGCGCGAGACACCGGGCCGGCCCCTGCTCGCGTCCGTGCAGGCGGCCCTGGACGGCCGGCGCCTGCTCCTGGTGCTCGACAACCTGGAGCACCTGCTCCCCGCCGCCGCGCCGGATGTCGTCGCGCTGCTGGCGGCCTGCCCCACGCTGACCGTGCTCGCGACCAGCCGCGCCGTCCTGCGCGCCAGTGGCGAGCACACCGTCGCCGTGCCGCCCCTGGCCGTGCCCGACCTCCAACGGCTGCCGCCGGGGACGGAGGTGGGGCAGGTCCCGGCGGTCGCCCTCTTCCTGCAGCGGGCGCGGGCCGTCCAACCGGACCTCGCGCTCACTCCGGAGGCCGCGCCCGTCGCCGCCGCGATCTGCGCCCACCTCGACGGGCTGCCGCTGGCCATCGAACTGGCGGCCGCGCGCGTGCGGCTCCTGTCGCTCCCCGCCCTGCTGGCGCGCCTGGACGACCGCCTGGGGCTGCTCACGCGCGGCCCGAGCGACGCGACCGAGCGGCAGCGCACGCTGCGGGGCGCCGTCGACTGGAGCTACGACCTGCTCGACGAAGACGAGCGGCGGCTGTTCGCCCGGCTGGCCGTCTTCGCGGGCGGGGCGACCCTCGACGCCGTCGAACGGGTCTGCGGCACGGACGGTGACCTGGGGTTGGACGCGCTGGACGGGCTAGAGTCGCTGCTCGACAAGAGCCTCGTGCGCCGCGTTGCCGCCGACCCCACCAACGCAGCCGGCGACGCCGCGGCCGAGGGGGTGGGGCCGCGCGTGGCAATGCTGGAGACCATCCGCGCGTACGCGCGGGAGCGCCTGGAGGCGAGCGGCGAGATAGAGAGCGTACGTCGCGCCCACGCGGAGCATTACGTGGCGCAGGCCGAAGAAACGGAGCCGTACCTGACGGGGCCGGAACAGGGGCGCTGGCTAGCGCGCCTGGAGGCGGAGCACGACAACCTGCGCGCGGCGTTGGCGTGGAGCGTCGACGGCGGGCAGGCGGCGCTGGCCCTGCGCCTGGTCGGCGCGCTCGGCCGATTCTGGTTCGCCCGCGGCCATGCCACCGAAGGGCGTGGCTGGACGGAGGCGGCCCTGGGTCTCGCCGCCGCGACCGTGTCCCCGCGCCACGCGCAGGCCCTCTACACGGCCGCTCGTCTGGCCCAAATGCAGGGCGACTACCACAGCGCCCGCCACCTCTTCGAGCGTGGCTTGACCATGTACGAGGCGCTGGGAGACGAGAAGGGGCTGGCCTCGCTCATGACTATGCTGGCCATGACCGTGCACGAGCAGGGCGACCACGCGTACGCCGTGGCGCTGCACGAGCGCAGCCTCGCCCTGGCGCGCGCGCTGGGGGACACGCGGCAGGCCGCCGTTACGCTCGGCCACCTGGCGGTCGCCAAACAAGAGCAGGGCGATGACGCGGGCGCGCTGCCCCTGCACGAGGAGAGTGTGGCCATCTTGCGAACGCTGGGCGACCAGAAGGCTATCGCCATCGCGCTCGGCAATCAGGCCTTGCTCTATCGCGAGATGGGCGACATCGCGCGCGCGACGGCCCTCAACGAGGAGGTGCTGGCCATCATGCAAGAGGTGGGCGACAGGGGTGCGATCGCCATCGCGCTCAACAACCTGGGGGAGATCATGCACGAGCGGGGCGACGACGCGCGGGCGACGGGGTTGCTGGTGGAAAGCCTCACCCTCTACATGGAGTTGGGGGTGCGCTGGGGCGTGGCCTACGCGCTCGAAGGGCTGGCGACGGTGTCCGCGTCCGCGGCGGCCGGGCAGTTGGCCCGCGCGGCGCGCCTCTTCGGCGCCGCCACGGCCTTGCGCGCCTCGCTGGGCATGCCGCGCCCGCCCAGCGAGCGCGCGCGCTACGACCGCACCATCGCCGGCGTGCAAGCCGCGCTGGGGCAGGCCGCGTTCCGGACGGCCTTCGCCGCCGGCCAGTCATTATCCCTGGACGAGGCCGTGCGCGAGGCCCTGGACGGGGCGGGCACATCCGAGGGGCCGCCGCGGCAGGCCCACACCGCCATCCCGCGCGGCTAACCCCATCCACAACCGGACGCCGGACGTCGATCATCCAACGTCCGGCGTCCGGCGTCCGGCGACGCTACAGGGCGAGGCCCTGGGCGGCCTGCAGCGTGCCGTGGTTGCGGCCGAAGACGCTGCGCTCGACCACGATGCGCCCGCCGTTGCGCACCTGCAGCGTCTCGCCGTGGCTCGCCGCCAAGGTGGGGCCGGGATGCCGCCGGGTCCCGCGTTGGTAGGCGTTCACGTCGAAGGTGTAGCGCGCCCCCGCCGGTACCGTCACGCGCGTCGTCGCGGTCTGGCCGATTGTCGTGCTGTAGAACGCGATGTCGACCTGCGCGGCGCGCGCGCCGGGGTTGTAGAGCAGCAGGAACTCGCTGTCGCCCGAAGCCAACGCGCCTCCTGGCGCCAGCCAGCGCGCCGCCGCGCTCGTCCGCCCGAACACATCGGAGCCCGCCACGCCCCGCGCGTTGGGGCTGCCAAAGTACTCCGGCCGTTCCACCACCACCGGCCGGTCGCTCGTGACCACGCTGGCCACGCTGCTCACGTTCGATACGATGTTGTTGACCAGGAGGGTGGCGCGGGCGCCCGTGGCCACCGTCAGCGTCTTGCGGCCCAGCCGCCGCCCGTCGCGCCCGAAGAAGGTGGCCGTGACCGACGCGGACCGGCTTTGTGGGTTCAGGACGGTCAGGAAGGTCTGGAAGGGCCGCGCCGTCGAGCCCTCCGCGAACAGCCAACTCGTCGCCGCGTTGGGCGCGGCGTCGCGTGTGGTCAGTCCGTAGCCACCCGCGCCGAAGGTCAGGGTGCGCTCGACCACCACGGGCCGGTTCGAGGCGGCCACGATGCTCACCGCCGTGCCCTTCTTGCCGAGCAAGCTGTTGACGTCGACCACGCGCTCACTGTGCGCCCCCACCATCACCATCACGGTACGGTCGCCATCGCCGTGGGGCAGGAGCAGGCGCAGGCGCACGGTGGCCGTGGAGCCGTTGGGGTTCAGGATGGCGACGTCCTCGTGGAAGGTGAGGCCGGTGTAGCCCTCGGCCAGATACCACGTCGTGCCGAGATTCGGTGAGCCCAGCTCGCTGTCGCCATCCTTGCCGGGGCGCGTCAGGTTGAGCTGGCCGGAGACCGCGCGGTCGGAGGCCACGCAGAGCCCGAAGGCGCCCCGGCCGCTGGTCAGGCTCGCAATGGCAACGCTGCGTTGCGCGTTCGCGCCGACCAGGAAGCTGGCCGTGCGCACCGCGCCATCGGCGAAGTAGAGGGTGATCGCGACACGCGCCTGCTGGCCGTTGGCGTTGAGGATAGCCAGCGCGGCATGCTCATTCGCCGACTCGATGCCTCCGGCGACGCAGAAGCGGCGCGTCAGGGCCGGCGCCGCCTGAGGCTTGGGCGAAGTCCGCGGCGTGCTCGTGCTCGTCGGCGGGACGGCCGTGTTGGCGCTGGTGCTCGTGCTGGACGGGGCCGTCGTCGCCGTGCCGCTGGGCACAGCGGTATTGGCGCTCGTCGGCGTCGGCACGGCGGTATTGGTGCTCGTCGGTGGGATAGCCGTGTTGGTGCTCGTGCTCGTCGACGGGATAGCCGTGTTGGTGCTCGTCGGCGATGGCACGGCGGTATTGGTGCTCGTGCTCGTGCTGGACGGGGCCGTCGTCGCCGTGCCGCTGGGCACGGCGGTCGCGCTGCCGGTGGGCACGGCGGTTCCGGTAGCCGTCGCTGAGGCAGCCGGCGTGCCCGTCGCTGAGGCAACCGGCGTGCCCGTCGGCGTGCTCGTCGGCATGGCCGTGAACGCGGACTGGTACGCGCCCGCGTCGCAGGCGCCGTTGAAGGGCCGCGCGACGCCGCGCTGGTCGGTGGCGACGGCGCAGTTTGCCGCCGGGACGAGCCCGATGGCCGGGCTGCCGGGGAGCAGGGCGCGCGTCAGCGTCGATCCGCCATTGTTTTGCAGGGGGCCGACCCGCGGGTCGGCCGTCACGCGGTCGCCTGTGCCCGCTCCGCCCGTCGCGCAGCTCGCGCCGAGCACATTGTACCCGCCCGACGCGAGCGGGCCGTTGCAATCGGGGCCGGCGGGCGTGCCGTTCCCGGCCACGATACTGTCGCGGGCGGTCGCGGTAATGCCGCCCGACGTGTCCAGGCCGCCGCCCTGCCCCGTGGCGCTATTCCCCGCGAGCGTCGCGAGGGTCAGCGTCAGGGCGCCGGTGTTGAAGATGCCGCCGCCGCTAGTGGCCGTGTTGCCGGAGAGGGTGCTGTTGGTCAGGGCCAGCGTCCCGGTGATGTTGGCGAGGCCGCCGCCGCTGTCGGCGGTGTTGGTCGCCACGGTGCTGCTGTCGAGCGCCACCGTGCTCGCGCGGGCGGACAGGCCGCCGCCCCTGCCGGTCGCCAAGTTGCTCAGCAGGCTCGTCGTGGAGAGCGTCACCGTGCTGGTCACGGCGCCGATCGCGCCGCCGTCGCTCCCGGCAGTATTGTTGACCATGGAGCTGCCGGTGGCCACCACCGGGCTATTGTCGTAGGCCTCGATACCGCCGCCCCGGACCGCATCGTCTACGACAACTTCTGGGTGCGCCGCGACCTGCTGCGCGCCCGCCACATGGGCGTTGGGCTGACGCTGCTGGCCGAGGCGCTGCGCCGCCAGCACGACGCGGACATCCCCTGGTCCTGCTGGTGTGTGCGGCCCGACAATCGCCACATGCTGCGCCTCGTCAAGGCCTACGTCGAGCAATACGTCGTCGCGGTCCGTGAGTTGCGCTACGCCGTTAAGGAGTTCGACGCCACATGAAAGATAGGCCTTTTCGTTCGACCGCGCGGCGCGCCCTTGTGATGGCGGGGATGTTGCTCCTGGGGGTCGGCGCCGGCATCGCGGTTGATCGCGTCGCGACCGGCGCGCCACTCGCCGGGGCCGGCGCGGCGGGTACGCCGATCGTCGTGCCCGCCGACCTGCAACGTCCCGACCTCGCGCAGCCCTTCGCCGACTTCTTCCGCGCCTACGACCTCGTGACGACGCAGTCCTATTATGCCCCGCTGCCTGACCGCAAGCGCCTCGTCTACGCCGCCATCACCGGGTTGCTCGCAGGCGGGACCGGCGACCCGCACACCACCTACGTCAGCCCCGCGGATAACCGGGCGTTGCAGCAGTCCGCGAACGGTACCTTCGCGGGCCTTGGCGCCTACATCGACACGACCACGCGCGGCGTCAGCATCATCCCCCTGCTCGGCTCGCCCGCCGCCGCGGCCGGCCTGCGTCCCGGCGACCTCATCGCGCGCATCGACGGCCACGACGCCACGACGCTGACCGAGGACGAGGTCGCGGCGCTGCTGCGCGGCCCCGCCGGCACGCGCGTGACCCTCGGCCTCCAGCGCGCCGGCGTGCACGGCGTCTTCAGCGTCACGGTCACGCGCCGCCACTTCGTGATACAGGACGTCTCGTCGCGCACCATCGGCGACGTAGCCTACCTGCGCCTGGCTCAGTTCGGCCCCAACACCGGCCGCGCCACCCATGGCGCCCTGCACGTCCTGTTGGCGCGCCACCCGCGCGGCCTCGTGCTCGACCTGCGCGACAACCCGGGCGGCCTCCTCGACGCGGCCGTCGACGTCAACAGCCAGTTCCTGCCCGCCGGCCGCGTCATTCTCTACGAGCGGGAGCGGGACGGGCGCCTCGACGCGCCGCTGCGCTCGCTCGGCAGCGGCCGCGCCCTCGCTATCCCCCTGGTCGTGCTCGTCAATGAGGGGACGGCCAGCGCCGCCGAGATCACGGTCGGCGCGCTGCACGACAACGGACGGGCCAAGGTCGTGGGGGTCACCACCTACGGCAAGGGCTCGGTGCAGCAGGAGTACGACCAACCCGACGGCGCGGCGCTGCTCATCACCACGCGGCTGTGGCTGACCCCGCGCCAGCGCCTGATCCAGGGCCGCGGCATCACGCCCGACGTGGTCGTCGACTCGCCCGTGGCCGACGGCTCGGCGGCCGACGCGCAGCTCGCCACGGCGCTGCGCCTGCTGCGGAGCCAAGCGCTCCCGGCGCCCCCCACCCCCGCGCAGCCGGCCGGTCCAGGCGCGCACCGGCACGTCCGCCACGGTCGTCGTATCAACCGCCAGTGACGGCACGGGCGCTCCCAGTAGGATCCGCCGACTTTTCACGAGCCCTGGTCGCGCCGTCACAACGCTCGACTTCCCCGGCGCGGACTCGTACAATACAGCTTGGCGTAACACGGAGGACACTACACACATGACCGCACAACGCGCACACCCGCCGAACTCCCTAGCGCCGTGGGCCGAGATCGTGCCCAATATGCCGCCGATGACGGTGGACGACCTGCACGCCATCCCGGACGATGGGTTTGTCTATGAATTGATCCAGGGGGTACTTGTCCGCATGCCTTTGAGTGGCCTCAGAGCGTCCAGTATCGGTATGCGCCTCGCCGCACGCCTGACCGTGTACGTCGAAGACAACGGTCTGGGTGTTGTTACCGGCGAGCAGGGCGGCTACCGCCTCGACCCCGCCCACCCGCGTGATACGGAGCTGGGCCCCGACGTGGCCTTCGTGCGCGCCGATCGCCTGCCCTCGCCCGACTCGCCCGACTACGACAAAGCGCCGCGCCTGGCCCCCGACCTCGTCGTCGAGGTGGCCTCCGAGAACCAGTTCGCGCCGGGGATAGGCGCGAAGGCGCAGACCTATCTCACCTTCGGCACGCGCCTGGTGTGGGTCATCTGGCCCCGCTACAAGCGCGTGGACGTGTGGCGTCCCGGCGACGAAACGCCGACGCCGCTGGGCGTCGAGGACATGCTCGAAGCCGGGGACGTGGTCCCCGGCTTCACCTACCCTATCGCCCGCCTCTTTCCCTAGACGTCTAGTCGTCCGCCAAGCAACCTACGGACAGGTGGCGTCGACTGGGAGCGCGCCCCCTTGGCCTGGTTGCTATTGCGCCTGTTATACCCGACGCGGCCCCTCCTGGACCACGCAGAACTCGCAGAATGGCGCGCGACTCGCAACATGGGGCGGACCCATTGACAACGCCCCGACCCATCACTACACTGGTAGCACGGTGACAGGTAGGGATATGCGTTGGCGCCGATAGGCGTCCCACGCCTGGTTACCGCGTCCGGCCACGGCCGGGGACGCGCGCCGAACAGCGGCGCGGGCTACACGCCACACAACGGCGAGGGCAAACGAGGAAACGAGGAGGAGGACAACCATGTCGCAGCAAAGCGCAGTGGAATTCGTGACACGGGCGAGCGCGGACGCGCAGTTATTCATGGACGTGATCGAGGCGACCGGGGGTCTGGACCCTACGTCCGTCGACGACGCGCAGTTCGTCGCCGCGACCGCGGTGGGCCGGCGCGCCGGATACGACTTCAGCCCCGCCGAACTGCAGCAGGCGTTCGACGCGTTCGCCGCCGCGCACCCTGAGCAAATGTACGACCGCGAACTGTCCCTGGCCGAACTCGACCTCGTCGCCGGCGGGGGCAACCCGGAGTGTCAAGTGGTCACAGGAACCGGTAGATCGCCACACAGTTTCGCCGTCCCGGGCAAGTTCGTCTGAAGCGCCTGCCTTCACCCGCGCAACGGCCCCCGGTCGGCGCCGGCCCGACGCGTGCCGTAGAATGGCGCGACGAGCGCAGCGGCCCGGCCTACGCGAGCCTGGCCTTCGTCAAGAATCAGGCCGCCCTGTCCATGCTCGGACCCCACAGACCCTATCTCGCCGTGGGGCTGCGCTTCCTGGGCCGGCCCGTGGGGTTGGGCCTGGCCGCGCTGGACGCCGAGGCCGGGCGCGGGGCGCGCCGTCACTCTAGACCGTCGTTCAACAGAGCCAGGAACGCATCTGTGTAGTCTTTGTCAATCAGGATAGTATGAGCACGAGCGCGGCGACCAGGAGGCAGACGACCGCTAGGCCGATTAGCCACAACCGCGGCGCGGCGAGCCGCAGCGGTTCGTCCAGCCCCTCCGCACTGGCGCGGCGCTTGGATGTCCCCGGATGCGCGAGGGGATCGGTCAATCGGTCCATGTCACGTCCATCATATATCACGCCAGCTGGCGCCTGGCCAGGGCGGCGAAGAGGCCGTCCTGGGCCATCAACTCGGCGTACGTGCCGGTCTGTATCACCTTGCCGCCCTGCAACACGTAGATGCGATCGGCGTTGACAACTGTGCTCAGCCGGTGGGCCACGACCACGCGGGTCGCCGACAGGCCCTCCAGATTGCGCCCGATGCGCTCCTGCGTCGCGTTGTCCAGCGCGCTCGTCGCCTCATCAAACAAGAGGATGGGCGGTTTCGCGGCCACCGCGCGCGCGATCATTAGCCGCTGGGCTTGGCCCCCTGAGAGCACGCCGCCGCGCTCGTTGACGATGGTGGACAGACCCATCGGCATGCGCCCGATGTCTTCGTCCAGGGCGGCCAGCCGCGCCGCCTCCCAGGCGTCGCCGACGGTGAGGCCGCTGTGACCGGTGATATAGTCCGCCAGCCGGCCGGGCGTGACCGCACTGGTCTGCAGCACGGCGCCCATCCGGCGGCGCACCGCGCGCGGGTCGAGCGTCGCCAGGTCCCGCCCGTCGAGGAGGATTGTCCCCGCCTCGGCCGCGTCCAGGCCAAGCAACAGGCGCAGCAGCGTCGACTTGCCCGACCCCGACGGGCCGACCAGCGCGATAAACTCGCCCGGCCTGGCCTCGATCGAGACATCGTCCAGAACCAGCGGCCCCGTTGGGCTGTAGCGGAACGACACATGGTCGACCGCGATGTCCCCGCGCAGCCGGCCGGGCCGGCTCATGCCCGGCCCGCCCTCCGATCGCGCCTCGAAGATAGGCTTGAGGCGCTCGTAGTCCGGCACGATACTCAGGACCTGAACCAGCGCCGCGCTCATCTGGAGGCCGCTGCCAATCAACTGTGTGAAGGCAACGATGAACGAGAGGAAGCGCCCGGCGCTCAGCCCCGCGCCGTGCAGCGCCGCCACGACGACAAAGATGACGGCCATGCCCAGGAGCGGGAACCCCGCGTTGAACGCGACGAGGGCGCCGTTGACGCGGCCGCTCCTGTAGGTCAGGCGCTGCTGCTCGACAAAGCCGCGCGCCCAACGCGCGAACGCCCTGGTTTCCGCCCCGGCCATCTTGACTGTTTCGATGCCGTTGAGTATCTGCAGCACGGTGGCGGCGAGGCGGCCGCCCACGTCGGCCAGCCGGCGCTGGTACGCGACCTGCCGGGTTCCGGCCCGCACCGTGACTGCGGCGGCTACGAGCACGAGCGCCACCGCGACCAGCGCCAGCGGTACGCTGTCGTACAAGAGCACGCCGACGTTGAACAGGGCGAAGAAACCGGCGAAGATCGATGTGACGACCGGGCCGGAGAGCGCCTGCTGAATCGCGCCGATGCCCAGCAGGCGCGCGCCGAGGTCGCCGGCGGTGTAGCGGCGAAAGAAGGAGAGCGGCAGGTCGAGCAAGCGGTCGGCAACCTCGGCTTGCAGCATCGACTTGCCCTCGATGCGTAGCACGGCGAGGCCCTGGACCACACGGAACAAGGCCATGGCCAGCGTGATCGCCAGCAGGGCCAGGCACACCAACAAGAGACGGGTACGGTCGGCGTCGGGTATGACCGTGTCCACGATGTACGCCGTGGCGACCGGCGTGACCAGGGCGAGGAGCCCGGCCGCTATCCCGGTGAGGAGGATCGTCGCGACGTCCCGCCGGGCCGTGCGCAGGGAAAAGCGCCAGATATCGCGCAGGGTGAGGGGGTGGCGGGGCAGAGGAGGGTAGAACATGTAGGCGTGCGCGGCCAGCGTGGCGGCGGCCTCCGCCGTCACCGCCGTCTTGGCGCCCGACATGGGGTCCACGACGACATAGCGTCGCGGTGAGACCGGCAGGAGGGCGACGGGATTGACGTCACCCCCATCGCCGTCCGCGCCACCGTCGCCGTCGCCGCCGTCGCCGTCGTCACTGTCCTCACCGTCGCGCCGGAAGCCAAGGAACGGCCCACCATCGCGCCGCCACCAGTCGCCGGTGAGCGTCACGGCGCGCACCCGGACGCCCGCGGCGTGGGCGATGTCCCAGACGGTCCGCCGCTGTTCCGGCGCGTCCGCCCCGTGCGGCGCGGCGCCCACGTCCACGCCCAGCGCGCCGCCCACCAGCCGGCAGGCCTGCTCAAGCGCGCTGCCCGGCGCGCCGGGACCGCCGGCGCTCGCTGTCGCTGCTAGCTGGCCCCCCAATTCCACTGGGAGCGCGGACGTCGCGTCCGCCCCGGCGTCCGCGGGCGTGGGCCAGTCATCCCCGCGGGGCCGGCGCGTCGCCCCTCGTCCGGCGCTCATCCCACCGGGCGCCGGGGCGGACGCGACGTCCGCGCTCCCAGAGCCAACGGGAGCGGACGCGACGTCCGCGCTCCCGGGGGGTATCGGGGGCGCTTCCGCCGTGGGGACTGCCGCGAGGGTGGCGGCGGTGTCGCGCGCTATCGCCCGCCGCGCCTCCGTGCGCTTCCGCAGGCGCTCCCGCTCCACCCGCTCGTCCGCACACATGTGGGCGGCGATCAGGTCCAGCGCCAGACGATGGAAGTGGGCGAGGTCGTGCCACAGGGCGTCGCCCGCGACGAGGGACACGGTAGCCCTCGCCTCCAGCGCGGCGGTCTCCGTGACCTCCAGCCACGACGACCCGCATAGCGGCACGCCGCGATCACCCCCGACCGTCGGGATGTCCTTGTACCCGGCGAAGGCGGTTTCCCCCGCCATGCGTTTGATCCAGATGACGCCCACGCCGGGCGCGGGCGTCACGACGCCGCGCCGCACGGTCAGCCGCTGGCCCGCCTCCATGCGGTAGGCGTCGGGCGGTGGGGCCGCCCTGACGATCGCCGCGGAGAGGGCCGTGAGCCACCCGTCGAGCAGCGTGGCGATCGGGCCCGTGCGCGTCCCCTCGGCCGCGGCCTGTCGCAACGCCGTGAGTGGGAGCTCGCGCACGGTCGTACCGGGAGCGCCGGCCACGAGCAGCGCGGGGCCAGCGCCGCCGGCGGGCGCGTCCATGCCACAGACCAACCCCCCCGGTGCTACGCGCAACAAATGCCGGCGCGGACTCGCGGGGCGCCCGTGCTCCAGGCGCAACGCGAACACATCGGCCGCGCCGGTGGAGACGATGTAGACGCGCGCCGGATCATCGAGCAGCAGCGGCCGGTTGCCCTCCAGGGACAAGGGGCGGCCCGCGCTATCCTCACGGTCGGGCCAGGCGGGCGGATAGTGTAAGAAGGGCGCCGCCGCGTCGTGGCCGGCGATGACCTCGGCGACCGGCGACGCCGGGGCCGCGTCATCGGCCCCGGCGGCTTTCATCAATGCGGCATAGCGGCCCGGCACGCCGCGCAGGCTCTCGTGCGTGCCGCGCTGAACCACCGTGCCCCGGTCCAGCACGATGATCTCATCACAGTCGCGGATCGTGCTCAGGCGATGGGCGATGATCAGGCACGCGCAGCCACGACGCCGCAGGTTGTCGTCCACCCGCTGTTCGGTGGCCGCGTCGAGGGCGGCGGTCGCCTCGTCGAGCACCAGAATCGTGGGGTCGCCGGCCAGGGCGCGGGCGATGACCAGGCGCTGGCGCTGGCCGCCGCTGACATTGCGGCCATCCTCCGCGAGGGACGCGTCATAGCCGCCCGGCATGGCCATGATGTCGTCGTGGATCGCGGCGTCCCCAGCCGCCGCGCGCACCCGCTCCTCGGGTATGGTCGTGTCCCAGAGCGTTATGTTCTCCCGTATCGTGCCTTCGAACAGGGCCACGTCCTGGGGGACGACGGCCAGGGAGTTAGCGAGCAGGTCGCGCGGGATCTCGTCGCGACGGCGCCCATCGAAGGTGATTGTCCCCGACCAGGGCTGGTACAGACCGGCGACCAGCCTGGTCACGGTCGATTTGCCGCTGCCCGAGTCCCCCACGAGGGCAATGCGGGCGCCCGGCTCGATGCGCAGCGAGAAGTCCTCGATCAGCGGGGGCGCCAGCCGGCTGTAGCCGAAGGTCACGTTGCGCATCTCCACACACCCAACCAACGTGGCCGGCATCGTCCCCGAGGACCCGCCCGCCGGGCCATCCGCTGGCGGATCGTCCGCCAACGGATCGTCCGCGAGCGGGTCGCCCGCCAACGGATCGACGGGATAGCGAAAGACATCGTCCATGCGCCGCAGCCCGGCCTGTAGATCCTGGACCTGCGTCGCCAGGCCGACCAGGCCACCGATAGGCGCCATGAACGCGCCGGCCAGGACCAGGAACGCCAGCAGGGCGCCGATGGTGAAACGCCCGTCCATCACCGCCAGGCCGCCCAGCCCCAGGACGGCGACCGTGCCGAGGGAGAGCAGCAGGGGCGGCGCGGCGGAGACGACCACCGTGGCCACGTCCAAGCGCTGCTCCGCATTCTTGACCCTGGCCTCGTAGCCGGCCCACCGTGCGAAGAAATCGTCCTCGGTCCCGCTGGCCTTGATACTCTCGACCGCGCGCAGGCCACTGCCCGTCGCCCCGTTGAGCAAGCCACGGTCGCGCAGCAATCTCCCGTTCTGGTCCGTGCGCAGCCGCGCGACGTGGCGCACGGCCACGGCGTTGAGCAGGGCGATGAGGAGCAAGAGGGCCGTGAGCCCAGCGTCGTAGCTGAGCATCAACAGGACGCAGGCGATGATCACGCCCACGCCGAGGAGGTTGGTCGCCACGGACACGGTCAGCGCCCGCGCGACCGTGCCGGCGATGGTCACCCGCGTGCTCAGCTCGCCGGGCTGGCGTTGGGCGAAGAAGGCGCTGGGCAGCCGCAGCAGACGCCGGAACAACGCGCTGCCCTGGGTGACGACCAGCCCGGCCTGCAACCGCGCCAAGCGGGTCTGCTGCAGCCACGCGCACAGCGCGGCCAGCAGCCCCGCGACGCCGAGGCCGAGGACAAGCGGGAGCGCCCCCCCTGCCGCGCCGCCGATCAGGTAGCGATCGACGAAGATCCGGCCCGCGACGGGGGCGGCCAGCCCGAGCAGGGCCAGGACGGCGCTCACCAGGACGACGAGGAGCAGGGCTGGCTCCGCGCCGCGCAGCCAGCCGCGCAGCAGGGGCAGGGTACCGGGTCGCGCGCCGCCGCGCCGGAAGTCGGGGCCGGGCTCGAAGGTCAGGGCGACCGCGCTAAAGGAACGCGCGAACTCCTGGCCGCTGACCGCGCGCGGCCCCGTCGCGGGATCGTTGAGGTAGACTTTCTCGCGCGCGAACCCCTCGACGACCACGAAATGGTAGGAGTCCCAGAAGGCGATCAGCGGCGTCGGTAGCGCCGAAGTCCTCCCCGGCTCGACCCTGACCCCGCGCGCCAGCAGCCCGTACGAGCGCGCCGCCTTGACGATGCTGCTCGCCTTGCTGCCGTCCCGCGAGACGTCGCAGGCCACGCGCAGCTCTTCCAGCGGCACGATGCGCCCGTAGTAGCCAAGTACGATGCCCAGGGCGGCGGCGCCGCACTCCGCCGCCTCCATCTGGAGGACGGTGGGCGTGACCGCCCGCCTCTTGCGCCGGCGCCGCGCCGGCCCCCGTCGTTCCCTAGTACACGTTGGCTTAAATAGATTGGCGATATAATAAAGAGAGGAGGACACGGCGCGCGGACGCGCCGCAGCACAGGGGTACGGGGGATAGACATGCAGGCAC
>JAABVA010003566.1_pt1 | contig 14747 bp, 18 predicted proteins | sample 5560331 | NCBI WGS metagenome assembly JAABVA01 (sample SAMN12812661, study PRJNA571458) | rock metagenome | isolation source: Antarctica rocks | place: Antarctica: Victoria Land, Mt New Zealand sud | collected 2016-01-07 | reverse complement strand
CGCCGACCAGGTCGAAGCGCCCTGCCGGAAACGTCGCGGACAGGTCGTGTCTGACCGGGTGCACCCGCTCGGTCAGCCCGGCCTCCGCGGCGCGCCGGTCAACCCGATCCAGCGCGGTTGCCGAGACAACCACGGCGCTCACGTGCCAGCCACGGCCGGCGAGCCAGAGGGCGTTCCCAGAACGAGTCGGCATTGTCTGCGCTCGCCGCCCGTTCCCGGCCTGCTGCGGCTCCGGGGCGCCCCCTCATCGCCGCGACCGCGCCATGATCTTTGCCCCGGACAGGCCGGCGGCTCCACCACCGACCACCACCACGTCGTAGTGATCCTTCGCGCTTGTCGCGTTGCAATTTGCTGGATCTGTCAGCGCCGTGTTCCTCTCGTCGGTCTCGGCAAGCGGATTTTGCCGCTGCTTGCGGTCTCCACCATGCAGAGAGCACGACAAGGGTGACAAGATTTCTTGCAGTTCCTGCATACTGGCTGGATGAGTACCAGCTCAACGCCCCTCGTCGCCGACGACGCAGTGCTCGACGGTCTCGGCGAGAGGCTGCGGCAGCGTCGGCATGCGCGAGCCATGACGCTGGCCGACCTCGCATCAGCGACCGGGATCTCGAGCAGCCTGCTCTCGCGGCTGGAGTCAGGGCTGCGGCGACCCACCCTCGACGTGCTGCTCGCCCTGGCCAGGGTCTACCGGCTCACCATCGACGAACTCGTCGGCGCTCACGCAACCGGCGACCCCCGCTTGCATCCACGCCCCACCGTGCGCTACGGGATGACCTGGCTGCCGTTAGGACATCACCCCGGGGGCCTCCAGGCGCACAAGGTAATCCTGCCCGCCGGCCCCGGCACCCCACCAGAACAACGCAGCCACGGCGGCTACGAATGGCTCTACGTCCTCGACGGCCGACTGCGGCTACTGCTCGGCGAGCACGACCTCGTCCTCACCCCCGGCGAGGTCGCCGAGTTCGACACCCACACCCCCCACTGCTTCGCCAACGCCGGCGACAGACCCACAGAACTACTGATGCTCACGGGACCACAAGGGCAACGAGCCCACATACGTGCCCGGCCCAAACGCAACACCTGACATCACAACGAGGCGCCGACGCCCGGTGCCGATAGCCAGAGGGCTACCGAAGCGCCACGCGTCATGCCGAAGAGCGTGGCGTACATGGTGTTTTCGCTATGGCGACGGTGGGATCTGCGGGACGGTCTGGCCCGGGCCATCCACCCGCAGTCGCGCCAGTGCTGCGATCACTCGTTCCTCGATGTTGTTCGGGCCGGGCAGGATCCGGTTCGCGGCGCGTTGATGGGCGATCCCGTGCAGGGCCAACCACAGCGCGACCGCGTCGGCGTCTGGGGCGTCGCTGGTCGACAGACCGGCCGCCACGCAGGCGTTCAGGGCGGCGCTGAGGATGTGCATGCTTGCCGCGCCGAGTCCGAGGAGTTTCTCCTCGGTGACGGTGTCGTCGAGTTCGGGCACCCACAGGCCGCCGAACATGGTGCGGTAGGACCCCGGGTGCGAGGACGCGAAGGCGAGGTAGGCGAAGCAGGTGGCGTACAGCTGTGCACGCGGCCCCTCGCCGGCCGCACGCACGGCGGACTGCAGAACTTCGGCGAGCTCGTCGAAGGCCCGGCCGACCACCGCAAACATGATCTCGGGCTGATTCGCGAAATGTGGATAGATCGACGGAGCCGCGATCCCGGCGCGGCGCGCGACGGAGCGCAAGGTGATGGCTCGCTCGTCGCCGTGTTCATCGAGCAGCGCCGCCGCCGCGTCGATGATCTCCTCGCGCAGCCGACCACCCTCGCCGCGTCGATTGCGGGTCCGCGGCACCGGTGCGTGCTCCGAATGCTTCACAACCGTCAGTTTACACGTGAAAGGTAGCCCGCAGGATTTCCTCGGGCACGTCGCGGATCGCGGCGTAAACGAACACGTGGGGTCCTCTGCCGCAAGGACCCCACGTGTCGTGTTCGTCAGTCGGTGTCAGGCCTCGGCGGATACCGGTTCGCGTCCTCGCGTCGGCTGCGAGGAGGTCTCACTGATGCCGATCTTGGCATGAATTCGGCGCAACACCTGGGGCGCGTACCAGGACCGCTCTCCGAGCAGCTTCATGACGGCAGGCACCAGAACGATTCGCACGATCGTCGCGTCGATGAGGATCGCCAAGCCGGTGGCCAGGCCGAACAGCTGGATGAAGCTGACACCGCCAGTGGCAAACGCGAAGAAGCTCACGGCAAGCAACGCAGCGCACGATGTGATGATTCGTCCAGTCTTCGACACGCCCGTCACGACGGCATGATCGGACGTCGCTCCCTGGTCTCGAGCTTCCTTGATCCGACCGAGCAGGAAGACTTCGTAGTCCATGCTCAGCCCGAACGCCACGCACGCGCTGAGAACCAGCATCGAGTAGTTCATTGGGCTCGGGGTGAATCCGAAGACCGAGGAGAGGTGACCGTCCTGGAACATCCACACCATCACACCGAAGGTGGCACCGAGGGTCACGACATTGCCCAGCACCGCCCGCATCGGATGCACGACGCTTCCGGTGAACAGGAACAACAGGATCATCGTGACGGCGATGATGATGAGTATGGCGAGCCACAGGTTGTCCGTGATGGCCGCCGTGTTGTCCATCAGGGCTGCGGTCGGCCCACCGACCAGAATCTCGCCGCCCAGTGGGGCAGGAAGCGCCCTCACCTGGTCCACGATCTTCTCGGCGGCCCCGGAAGTCGGGTCAACGGTGAGGCTGGCCACCATGCGCTGATTGTCGGCGGCGGCGAATCGTTGTGCACCTGCGGCCGCCTCGACGGCGCTCCCATGCTCCCAGCTGCCGGCGGCGGCGTCGACGCGGCCGATGCCGTCGATCCGGCTGACGTTCTCAGCCAACGTCTGGACGTCACCGGAGGAGGACACATGGGTGATCACGAGGTCAAGGGAGGAAGAAGCGTCGCTGTCGAACCCGCTGCGCAGCGAGTCCCCGACGCGGTGAGCCGGGGCAGACGTGGGCAGCACACGGTCATCGGGACTGCCTGATTGGATGCCGAGCAAGGGAGTAGCCAGTAACCCCAGCAGAACCAGTGTGGGCAGCAGAACCACGAGCGGCCGACGCATCACGCCCTGGGTCATCCGACCCCAGCGCGAGGCACCCGCGGCGCGTTCCTTGCCCAGCCATGGGAGCTTTCCGGAGTTGACACGCTCGCCCAGCACGACCAGCAGCGCAGGCAGGACGACCAGCGCGGCCAGAGCGGCTACCGCCACGACGGCGATGCCTGCGTAGGCGAAGGACTTGAGGAAGTACGGCGGGAACACGAGCATCGCCGAGAGCGCGGCCAGTACCGTGATGGCCGAAAAGGCAATCGTGCGCCCAGCCGTCATGAGGGTGTTGACCACGCCCTCACGCGGTGTCGCACCGGCACGAAGTTCTTCGCGGTAGCGACTCACGAACAGCAACGCGTAGTCGACGCCGAGCCCCAAACCCAGCGCGGTGACGAGGTTGATCGCGAAGATGCTGACGTCAGTGAACTGGGTCAGTCCGTTGAGGATCGCAAACGAACCGACGATCGAGATGAGCGCAACGACCATCGGGAGAAGAGCAGCCACTGCGGAGCCGAACACGAGCACCAGCAGGATGAGCACCACTGGGATCGCGATGGACTCGGCCAAGACCACGTCGGCAGTCGTCTGCCGGCCCAGATCGATCCCAGCCGGTCCACCCACGAGCACGCTGGTAACGCCGTCGCTGCTGTCGTTGTACTCGTCGAGGACCGTCGCTGCCTGCGTGTCGCGGGTCTGCTCTGTTCCGGTCAACTGGGCCAGGATGAGCGCATCAGCACCATCACTCGAGCGGAGGGTCGGCGCGCGGGTCCCGAAGTAGGACGTCACCGACGTCAACGACGGGTTCGTCCGCAACTTCTGAGTCAAGGCCTCGCCCGAGGACACGGCGTCGGGCCTGTCGACGTCACCGCCACGTGCGTGGATGAGGAACACCAGATCCGGGCTGCCGCCGAAGTCCTGGTCAACGAGCTTGGTTGCTTGCGCCGAGTCCGAAGCCGGGTTGTCGTACCCCTGCGTCCCCAGATTCGACAACACGGTGAACCCGAGCACGCCCGCGATCACTGTCGCCAGCACGGACAGAACGAGCACGAGCCGTGCCGACCTAACGAGGCGGCGCGCCAGGGAGCTGATCATGATGACCCTTCATATGGTTACAGGTGTAAGACGCCACAAGTTCTATCACGTAACCTTACGACTGTAAACACGGCCCGCGGCAGTTCGCCTTGGCTGGGCTGGCCACCGAGTAGGAGGTGAATCTGCGCCTCGGGCGGCCATGATCCCGTCGATGGAGCCCGGGGTGCTCAGCTGGCGGTGACTGGCACCACAGGACGACGTCGTTGCAGACTGAGACCCGAGTGCGCTGGATTGCTTGTCGCCTGAGTGCCCGGCCCGGCGAACGAAAAGAGCTGGGCGTCAATCACTTTGCCCTCACTGACGTTGGTCTCAACCAAACGCAGTGAGGGCCAGTGCTGCAGCGCGCGCAACGAGCTCGTCGTCGTACTTGGCCGACGTGTTGTTCTTCGTCGTGAGGATGGTGACCACAATGGGATCTCTGCCGGGAGGAGTGACGAGCGCGACGTCATTGCGGATTGCTCCAGCACCTCCGGATTTGTCTGCGACCGCCCACCCCTTCGGCGCTCCGGCGCGGATGAGGCTGTCCCCTGTGGCGTTGCCGCTCATCCAGTCGATCAAGAGGGTGCGGTCACTGTCGTTCAAGACGGGACCATCGAGGTAGGCGGCGAGGTCGGCTGTGAATGCGGCCGGCGTCGTCGTGTCGTCAGACGTGCCGGGTTCGATGGTGTTCAGGTCCGGCTCCGTGTTGACGACCTCGGTCGTCGTGTCACCGAGCCGGCTCAGGGCGAAGTCGAGGCCCGCAGGGCCTCCGATGCGTTGGAGAACCAAATTCATCGCGGTGTTGTCGCTCTCGCGCACCGCGGACTCTGCGAGCTGGGCGAGCGTGAGTCCGTCAGGGATGTGCTTGCTGGTGACCGGGGAGTAGCCCGCCGCGGCAACGTCTTCCTTGCTCCAGGTCACCCGGTCCTCGCGACCGCGAGGGTCGACAGCGTGGAGGAACTGGGCCGCAGCAAACGCTTTCAGCGCAGATGCGTAACCGAAGCGCGTGTCGGCTCGATACTCGATCTTCGAAGTCGTTCCGGTGTCGATAGCGACGATGCCGACACGAGCATCGAACTGGGCTTCCAGAGCCTTCAGCGATTCACTGATGTCGCGTGCGCCTTCTGCCCGGTCTGGTGTTGACGTCGCCGGCGACCTGTCTGGTGTTGACGCCACCGCCGACTTCCCCGACGAGGGGGAGCCGCACGCCGCCAGCAGGAACGAGGTGAGCATCGTGATGATGAAAACGGGGAGGATGCGCCCCCCGGTTCGTCCGGATCGTGCGACTCGATGAGCCGCACCGTAATTCACGCGATCGGGACGAGCAGCGTCAGCTCCGGCCGCGCCTGGACCAGCCCTTCATCCAGGGTGGCCAGCCGGGCATCCGGTCGCGACCCGACCAAGGAAGCCAGGTAGGCGTCCGTTACCTGACGATGACCTCGCACATGGTGCAGGTCCGCATCGGCGTAGGACAGCGAGTCCGGCCAGAACTCGTAACCCGAACGTTCCCGCACGAGACGAAGGCTCTGCAGCGCAGCCGTCGGACTGGCTCCGAGGCGCACCGCGAAGCGGATCAGCGCTCCCTCAACGACTGGGCACAGCGCGAAGTGCCGGACACCGGCAGCCCAGCGCGACACACGCTCGTGGTGAACATGCTCGCGAGCGGTGAGCGCGATGAGGACGTTGGCATCCAGCAGATGAGTGGTCACCCCTCGTCTAGTGCCGCGGCGACATCGGCGTCGGTAATCCGGCGCCCGAAACTCATCACCGGAAAGCCCGATCGCGGGTCGACCTCGATGCTGACCGGCTCGTCGAGCTCGGCCAAGCCACGAATCGTCAACTCGGCGATGGTTGCCGACAATGACTGCCCACTCGAAGCCGCCAACTCCTCGGCCCGGCGGCGGACGACAGGCGGCAGGTCAACGGTGGTACGCATACGTGCATCATAGCTGCATCATGCGTGCAGCGGACGCCGGAGGACTGCAGCTTCGGGCCCCTGCTCGCTTGCCACTTTCTCGCCGCCTATCGCGGAACCACGTCGTGCCACAGATCGAAGACGCGGTCGATCTCTACCGGGTCAACAAGGCCTTCGAAGGACCGCTTGGCCCGCTCACGGCTGACCGGATCGGCGATGACAGCCCGTGCACACTCGGCGCTCTGACGGACACCGGCGCCGATCTCGGGATGATCGAGGAAGCCCGCGATCGTCTCCGCAGTCTGGCCCGGTTCCATAGCCATCAAGCGCCAGAGGTCTCCGACATCCTTGTCGCGCACCCCACTTTCGAGGTTCGCCCAGACGTTCGGCGATCTTGGCTCCCTTGGCCAATATCAGAGCAGGAACCTCGGCGACGTGGATCTCGGCCGACAGGCTCGGGTCAACCAAGTCAGAGATCGTCATGACGGACCGGTTGAATACTGCGAGTTCCAACCCGGGGGCGTTTCCGACAGCAAGCTTTCCGTGCCGCGCCTGGAGAGCAGGCACACTCCGCTTGCTGCGACTGGTCGTGCCGGACAGCCCGTGCGGGGCGAGCAGGTCGATCTTCTCGCGGAACGTCGCGTTGCCGAGGCGGTCTTGATACGGTGCGCGGCCCCACAAGCCCGGACGTGCCGTGGTGCGGTGCTCGTAACCGGCCTCGACCAGCAACGCCTCGATGCTTGGTGCATCGCCGACCAGCCCGGGCGTCACACCAAGATCTCCATCACTCGTCGGCGCCAACGGTGCATCCAGGGCGGCCGTGCGAAGGAGCACCGCATGGGCACCGATCATTGTCAGCGACTGAACGTGCGCAGCAAGCACGCCGGCGACGTTGATGATCGCGCGACGGCTCCACTCCGATTCGCTGCGCGGCTCGACGTAGTTCGTCATGCTGCTCGCCGCCCCAGGAGGATGTCGGCCTGCTCAGCCATTCGGCCCGTGCCTCCGAAACAGTCCAGGATCACCTGATCGAGGGCGGCAATCGTCATCCCGCCAATGTCCGTTCGGCCCAGCTCAGAGACCCCGTCGAACGGAATGAGAGTGACTCGCGCGCCGAAGGTTCCCACCTCTCGAGGATGAGTCCTGCGACACTCGCAGCGTCCGCCACATCGGATACGTAGACGACCGGCCACACCTCGCCAGCGCTGGCGGCGTAGACGTTTGCGGCCGTGTCGCCGGTGAGTGCGTAGCCGACTCCAGCCAGGTCCAACTGTTCAGCAATCGCCAGAGCGGACCCATTCGGCGTGAAATCGACGGCCCCAGCCCGCCGCGTGAGCCGGGCCGAGGTTGCGGCGCGAGCGAGCAGGTTTGCCCGCAGGCCCACCGCGACGCGCCCAGACTCAGCAATCAGCCCGATCCGCGCCCATCGCTGCAGCCACACGTCAATCGCGGAGGTGTCGCCGATGGGCAACGACGGATCGACCGCTAATCGGGCGGCGGCAATGACGTCACGATCTGCCGCACCGGTGAAGCCGATCGGCTCCCCCAGCACAGTCAGGATCTCCTGCGCAAGATCGAACGACGGGCTCACAGCGCCCGACTCGATCCGCGTCACAGTTGTCGGAGCGACCCCAGAAGCAGCTGCCAACTCCTCGGCACGGCGGTGGACTGCTGGGGGTCAGTAGACGACCTCTGGGAGCAACGTGAACGCATCGATGTGGCGCGGTCGTACTACACGAAAGTGCCGGTGGTCGAGAGTCGCGATCTCGTCGATGCTGAGCCGCTCGGCGAGGGCGATCACCGACGCGTCGGTGGTCCCGAGCGGGAGGTCGTCGTATCGGTGGACCAGTTCAGCCACCCTGGTCACCTCCTCGTTCGACAGACTGACCATCTCGAAACTCCCAGCGGCAACCGCTTCAAGAAAAGCGACCTCCGCGAACGTTCCGACCTTGGTCTCCAGGAGATAGCCAACCCCAGCCAGGACGGTTTGTGGCACCAGAAGTCGACGGTTTGCGAGCCTAAGGCCGGTGAACAGCTCGACGCAGGCATGATGGTCGGCGTCTTTGCGATCCGCTGCTGCGAAGATGGGACCCGAGTCGCAAAGGATCACGAACGTCGAGCGCCGAATCCCTCGGCGAGAATCTCATCGCCTCGCCGTGCGTTGTCGGTGCGACCGTCCTTGGACTCTCCGATCCCGAAGAAACGCGGCGGCCATTCACCACCCGGCGTAGCCGACCTCAGGCGGCGGGCATCCGCGAGCAGCACGTCCACCTGATCGTCGGGCAGGCCGCCGATCAGCTGGATGAGCTCGTCTCGGTTCGCGATCATGTAGCCGATTGTAGGCGAGCCAACCGAGAGCCAGAGGCAGCGATGGCCAGATCGCCGTGTGCAGTCGCCTCGCGAGCAGTCACCTGACGGAAGAAGACAGACGAGTCGCTGATCTCCTCGATCACGACCCAGGACCAGAATCCCGGTCGACCGGCAACAGCGACGCCCCCGACCTTGAGGCCAGCCGAGTTCGGGGGCAGGCGCGCCAGGTTGCGGTCCTCGTCATCGACCATGTGCAGGTCGGCGTCGATGTCGATCTGGATCACCGCTTGCCTCCCCTCAGCTGGGGTCTTGTTCGTAGAGCCTGTCCTCAACAATGTAGGCCGCTCTCACGAACCGGTCGACGAGTTCTTCCGCGCTGCCGACCGTTCAGGACGACAACCCGGCCGCCTTGAGCGAGCGTTGGTCCCATACCGGCGACACGGTGGTCAACCCCGGTCCGTGCCCCCGGCGGTACACCAACAGGGTGCGCTCGAAGGTGATGACGACGACTCCGTCCTGGTTGAAGCCGACCGTGCGCACGGCGAGCACGCCGACGTCGGCGCGGGAGCCGGATTCTCGGACCGAGAGCACCTCCGACTGCGAGTACAGGGTGTCGCCCTCGAACACCGGGTTGGGCATCCGTACCCGGTCCCACCCGAGGTTGGCCATCACGTTCATCGAGACGTCGACCACGCTTTGGCCGGTGATGAGCGCCAGGGTGAACGTGGAGTCCACCAAGGGTCGGCCGAACTCGGTGCGCGCGGCGTAGGCGTGGTCGAAGTGCAGCGGCGCGGTGTTCTGGGTGAGCATGCTCAGCCAGCTGTTGTCGGTCGGAAGGACCGTGCGTCCCAACGGGTGGCGGTAGACGTCCCCGACCGTGAAGTCCTCGAGGAAACGGCCCTGCCAGCTGACCGTGGGCTGCTGGGCGGACGGGGACGCGTTCTCATCACTCATCGCTCGAATATAGAGAATATTGTCGCGCCTATGCTCCCCCTCGCCGGCGTCACCGTGGTCGCTCTGGAACACGCTGTCGCCGCCCCCTTTGCCACTCGGCAGCTCGCCGACCTCGGGGCCCGCGTCATCAAGATCGAGCGCCCCGACGTCGGGGACTTCGCGCGGAACTACGACGAGTCGGTCGCCGGGATGGCCAGCTACTTCGTGTGGCTCAATCGCTCCAAGGAGTCCGTCACGCTGGACGTCAAGACTCCGGAGGGGCGCAAGATCCTGCACGAGCTGGTCGCCGGCGCCGATGTGCTGGTGCAAAACCTCGGGCCCGGAGCCGTCGGGCGCCTCGGCCTCGCCTCGGCCGACGTGCGGCACCGCGACCCCCGCAAGATCACCTTGGACATCTCTGGGTGGGGTGCCGACGGGCCGTGGGCCGACCGCAAGGCCTACGACCTGCTGGTGCAGTGCGAGGCCGGGTTGGTGTCGATGACCGGCTCCCCCGAAGCGCCGGCGAAGGTTGGCATCTCCATCGCCGACATCGCCGCGGGCATGTACGGGTTCAGCGGCACCCTGGCCGCGCTGTACCAACGCCAGGTCACCGGCGAGGGCACTGCGGTGGAGGTCTCGCTGTTCGAGGCGCTCGCCGAGTGGATGGGTCAGCCCGCCCAGTACACCGCCGGGGCAGGCCGCCAACCAGGACGCTTCGGCGCCCAGCACGCCACCATTGCCCCCTACGGTCCCTACACCGCAGGCGATGGGCACACCATCATGATGGGAATCCAGAACGAGACCGAATGGGCCCGCTTCTGCCAGGTGTTCCTGCAGCGCCCCGAGCTGGCCACCGACGAACGGTTTAGCTCAAACACCCGTCGAGTGGCCCACCGGGACGAGCTCAACACCATCCTCGCCGGCCGCTTCACCGCGCTGGACACTGAGCACGCCGTCGGGCTGCTCGACGAGGCCAGGATCGCCCACGCCGGGGTCAACACCGTCCGCGAGTTCCTGGAGCATCCGGTGCTCACCGGACGCAACCGGTGGCGGCAGGTCGCGACCCCGGTCGGCGACGTCCGCTCGCTGCTGCCGCCCATCGGACTCACCGGCTCCGAGGCCCGGATGGATCCGGTCCCCGCCCTCGGGCAACACACCACCGCCGTGCTCGCCGAGCTCGGCCACAGCCCCGCCGACATCGAGCGACTCCGCGCGGCCGGCACCATCGGAAAGGCCGCCTCATGAGCTCTAGCCGTGACAAGCTCAGCGCCGAGGAGCAGTCCATCGTCGAGACCGTCCGCAGCTTCGTCGACAAGGACGTCAAGCCCGTCGCCCAACACCTCGACCACACCAACACCTACCCCGAGGACCTCATCGACACGATGAAGGAGATGGGCGTGTTCGGCCTGGCCATCCCCGAGCCCTACGGCTTCGTCGCGGTCTCCACCACCTGCTACGCCCTGGTTACCGAGGAGCTGGCCCGCGGCTGGATGAGTCTGGCCGGGGCGATGGGCGGGCACACCGTGGTGGCCAAGCTGCTCCTCACCTACGGCACCGAGGAACAGAAGCAGAAATACCTGCCCCGGATGGCGACCGGCGAGCTGCGGGCCACCATGGCGCTCACCGAGCCCGGCGGAGGTTCGGACTTGCAGGCCATGCGGACCGTCGCCACGCGTGAGGACGAGGGCTACCGCATCAACGGCTCCAAAACCTGGATCACCAACGCGCGCCGCTCAGCCCTCGTGGCGCTGCTGTGCAAGACCGACCCCGACGCCAAGCCGAAGCACAAGGGCGTGTCGATTCTGCTGGTCGAGAAGGTGCCCGGCTTCACCGTGTCCAAGGACCTGCCCAAGCTCGGGTACAAGGGCGTGGAGAGCTGCGAGCTGAGCTTCGTCGACTGCCGCGTGCCTGCGGACGCGCTCTTGGGCGCGGTGGAGGGCAAGGGCTTCGCGCAGATGATGAAGGGGCTGGAGGTCGGGCGCATCCAGGTCGCCGCGCGCGCCACCGGGGTGGCCCGCGCCGCTTTCGACGACGCGCTGGCCTACGCCCAGGAGCGGGAGAGCTTCGGCCAACCGATCTGGAAGCACCAGTCGGTGGGAAACTTGTTGGCGGACATGGGGACCAAGCTCGCTGCGGCCCGCGGCCTGGTGCTGGCCGCGGCCGAGCGGATGGACTCCGGGCAGCGTTGCGACCTGGAGGCCGGCATGGCCAAGCTGTTCGCGTCGGAGGTCGCGATGGAGATCGCGCTGGATGCCATCCGCGTGCACGGCGGCTACGGCTACTCCACCGAGTACGACGTCGAGCGCTACTTCCGCGACGCGCCGCTGATGATCGTCGGGGAGGGTACCAACGAGATCCAGCGCGGGGTGATCGCCAAGCAGCTGGTCAAGCGAGGTGGGCTGGACCTATGAACGCGGCAAAACCGACAACCGTAGGCGAGCCGGCCCGGCGCAAGCGTCGGCCGTGGCTCAGCGACGAGGCGGCCGCGCACGTGCGGGAGCTCATCATCTCCGGCCAGCTCACCGCCGGGGAGTTCATCCGCCCGGAGACCGTGGCCCACGAGATCGACATCAGCGCCACGCCGGCGCGGGAGGGCCTGCTCGCGCTGCTGAGCGGAGGCTTCCTCAAGGTGGAACCCCGCCGCGGGTTCCTGGTTTCACCGCTGTCTGCCCAGGACATTCGGGGACGCCTTCGCGGCGCAGGCGTTGTTTGCCGGGGAGCTCGCAGCCCGGGCTGCCCTCGTCGCCACCCCGGCAGATGTCCGGGGGTTGGAGACCCTGCAGAGCGGGCTGGATGCCGCGGCCGAGGGTGGGGACTACGACCAGGTGGAGCTGAACCTCGAGTTCCACCGCAACATCAGGAGCCCTTCCCGAGCGGCTACTTGACCGGAGCCCTACCGGTGCGGGACGCCAAACAGAGCGTGTGCTCGCGGCTGATGGCCTCCTCGGCGTCGGCCACTTGGAGGGACCAGTCGGCCTTCTCGACCATCTCAAGCCGCGTGGCCTGGAGGGCTAGTTCAGTAGCGGTCGTGGAGTACGCCGACGCCAGGCTAGTGAACTGCTTGAGGGCGATCCATGCCGCGCCGCAGGCCACCACAGCCGCGCACAGACCGGCGAGGTCCACCTCCCAGCCGCCGAATACTCGAACCGCCGCGAGCAAGAGTGACACCACCTCGCCCACGATGAGCGCGAGCCTCCAGACGGTGGCATTCCGCTTATTGGCATCCGCCTTGTCGGCGTACCACCGCTGCTGTGCGCGTGTACGGCCGCACAGCTACGCAGACTTTCGGTCCTCGAAGGCAGACTTGCGCAGGCACTCCATCGCTTCCGTCACCACGGTCTGTCCAGGATGCACCGTCACCCGGTCGCGTGCCTCGCGAGACACTTCGTCGACGCGCTGGGTGAGCAACGCTCTCGCCTCATTGGCGGGCATACCCTCGGGAAAGTGGTCCGCACAAACCGCATACCGCCAGGCAAGCGTCTTGGCGGACTCTGCCAGGGCCCTACCGGAGTAACAATCCCGCTCCGGCTGCGCGACCCAGGAGACAATCTCCACCGTCAGTGCTGCGGCGAAGCCAAGTGCGATAAGCAGTGCGGCCAGGTTCACACCACCCACCGTCCACGTGAGGACACCACCGAGCGCGGCCAGAATCAGTCCCCCGAGCCTCACCCGGGCCAACCGGAGCGCCCGGCGCTGCCCGGCGAGCGAGGCACGGTCTGCCTCACGCCAGAACCCAGGAAGGTCCTCATGCGCGAGGCTCGTCAACAGGGAGCGTTTCTCTCGCGGAGGCTACGGGAGTTGTCGACGAGGTGGCCTAGGCTCGTGCGCGCCTGAAAGGCCGTCTCAATGAAGCCAGCAAGCCCACTGCTGGTCGTCGGGTACTTCCACCAACGGGCGTAACCTTCATCCCCATTTTCACCCGTCGCGTTGTCGGAGACGCGGTCGGGAAGCGTCCTACCGACGTCCGCCACAGAGGAAAGCGTGAGTGGCAAGGAGCCCGTTCCGTGCTGTCGTGAAAGTGTTCCGCAGGGACGCAGCGACTTCCCAGTCCACGAAGCGCCTCGCCGAGGTGCACTGCCCCACCATGACGATGGTCACAGTGGAGTCCCGCAAGTACAGAGTTCGGATGCGCTGCTTGATGTAGTCAGCGTCGTTGCTGCCGATGATGACGTCCCCGGCCATGCCCGCCCCGATGCCCCGAGAGATCAGCACGTCGTGGTTATGGTCAAAAGTCTGGATGAAGTCCTCAACCTCCGTCTCGTCGTCGAGGGTGCTGATCGAGTTGCGAGCCAGTCCCACAACGGTTTCTAACCGTCGCCGGACGCCAGCAACGCGCGTTGCCCGATGGCGAAGGAGAGCTCCACGCCGACCCCGGTGAGCGACCCCTCGGCCCGAAGTACCCACCGGTGGCCGCTTCTCTGGTGCGACCCTGGCGTCAGCCTTGGGCGGGAATGGTCGCCGTGTCGATGACGAAGCGGTAGCGCACGTCCGAGCTGACCACGCGGTCATAGGCCAGGTTCACCTCGTCCGCGCTGATCGTCTCGATGACCGAGGCGATGCCGTTCTCCGCGCAGAAGTCGAGCATCTCCTGGGTTTGCGCGATGCCACCGATTTGCGACCCGGCGACCACCCGGCTGCCGCCGACGAGGCTCCCCGCCTGCACGCTGTACGGGCTACTCGGAATGCCCACGTTGACCATGGCGCCCAGGGGACGCAGCAGGGCGACGTAGTCGTCCATCACCAGGTCGGCACTGACGGTGTTGATGATCAGGTCGAAGGTGCCCTTCAGCTTCGGCAACGTGTCCTCGTCCTTGGTGGCGTAGTAGTGCTGCGCACCGAGCTTCGCGCCGTCCTGCGCCTTGTCGGTGGTGCGGCTCAGCACAGAAACCTCCGCGCCCACGGCGTTCGCGATCTGCACGGCCATGTGCCCGAGTCCACCCATCCCGATGACGGCGACCTTCTTGCCCGGCCCGGCGCCCCAGCGCTTAAGGGGGCTGTAGGTGGTGATGCCGGCACACAGCAGCGGAGCTGCGACGTCGAGCCCGAGGGCGTCCGGGATGCGCAGTGCGAAGCGCTCGGAGACGACGAGCTGCTGGCTGTAGCCGCCCATGGTCTCCTCACCGTCGTAACCCGTGCCGTTGTAGGTCATGACCGCGCCCTTGGCGCAGTACTGCTCCTCGCCGTCCTTGCAAAAGTCGCACTCGCCGCACGAGTCGACCATGCAGCCAACGCCGACCCGGTCGCCGACCTTGAACCCGCTCACGGCGGCACCGACTTCGGACACCACACCAGCAATCTCGTGGCCGGGAACCATCGGGAAGATGGCCGTGCCCCACTCCTCGCGGACCTGGTGGATGTCGCTGTGGCAGATCCCGGCGTAGGCCACGTCGATGAGGACGTCGTCATCGCGCAGGGCTCGGC
>JAABVA010003564.1_pt1 | contig 14753 bp, 14 predicted proteins | sample 5560331 | NCBI WGS metagenome assembly JAABVA01 (sample SAMN12812661, study PRJNA571458) | rock metagenome | isolation source: Antarctica rocks | place: Antarctica: Victoria Land, Mt New Zealand sud | collected 2016-01-07 | reverse complement strand
CCCTGGCCCGCAAGCTGCTCATCGCGCTGTGGCGCATGGTCACCTTCGGCGAAGTCCCGCAAGGGGTCGTGCTGCGCCAACCCGCCTGAGGGACCCACAGCAATGAGCATGACCAGACAGGTTTCGGTGCCCGCCATGATGGCATAACGGGCCACCGATGACGGTCCGAGGTGGCGGCAACCCGCGTAGCTGCATGGCTTGCACGCCGTGATGAGAATGGGCCCGCCGCCTCGGAGCCATGCCGCTGAAGCGAATGACTGCTTCATGGTCCAGACCCCGAACCGGGGTCAACCGAATACAAGGTTGCGGCGCGAGGATCGCGCGCACGGGCGGGCTCCCCTCGGATTGCTGTTCATCGATGTCACACCGTCATGGCCTCAGACCATGGGCGCACGACGACGCCGACCAGGACCGAGCATGCCCAGAAGTTCCGACGAGTGCCCCGAGCGATGGTGACGGACAAGGCCGTCGCCTGCTGCGCCATTGCAATGCGTTACATAACGAAAGCGAGGGCCATGCCGGCAATGGCAAAGCGGACGGCGAGCATGCCCCAGGCAGTGCAAAGCGCAAAGCTTGTCATCGAGCCCGCCGCCTGAAAACGGCTTGACACCAAAAACCCCATACAAGCAGTTACCGGCATAGCTATAGCCGCCCGCGTCAGGCAGTGCGCCCACCTACGGTTCACAGCACAAATGTCCTTGAGGCAGCTCCTGCGTCACCGGCAAACATTGGGATTTCTCAATCACCGGTCCAGGGCGGCCCAATCTGGCCCGGCGCAGAGTGCCTCGCGTCAACCAGCCATCCCGGGGCCGCCGCCATGTCCGTCTCTCACCCTTTGACCGCCGCCCAAATGCTGAACAAGGTCCCGGCGGTCACGCTCGCCTTTTGGGTCATCAAGATCATGTCGACGACCGTGGGCGAGACCGGGGCGGACTACCTGGCGGTGCACGTGGGTCTGGGCACAGCGGCCACAGGCGGGATCATGGCTGCCCTGCTGATCGCAGCGCTGTTCATGCAGATGCGGTCGCGTCAGTACGTGCCATGGATCTACTGGCTGACCGTCGTCCTCGTAAGCGTGGTTGGGACGCAGATTACCGACGCACTCACTGACCGGCTTGAGATCAGCCTTTACGTGAGCACCGCCGCGTTCGCCATCCTGTTGGCCGCGACCTTTACGGTTTGGTACGGCAGCGAACGGACCCTGTCGATCCACACGATCGGCACGACCAGGCGGGAGCTGTTCTACTGGACGGCCATCCTGTTCACCTTCGCCCTGGGCACGGCCGCCGGCGACCTCGCGACGGAGGCGCTGGGCCTCGGGTTCAACATTGGCGTTCTGGTGTTCGCGGGGCTGATCGCGGCCGTCTATGCCGCTTACCGCCTGTGCGCCAACGCCGTGCTCACCTTCTGGCTCGCCTACATCCTGACCCGCCCGCTGGGTGCCTCGCTGGGCGACCTGCTGTCGCAGTCGCGGACCTATGGCGGCCTTGGGCTGGGCACGGTCGGAACCAGTGTCGCCTTCCTCGCCGTCATCGTTGTCCTGGTCACGATGCTCAGCTTTCGCACGGATCGGCCAAGGGCAGCAGACGGACGATGACTCGCAACCCCATGACAAAGGAAAACCCGGTGACGACCATGCTCAGCTTCGCCCGAACGATCGTCCTCATGCCTGCCCTCGGCCTCGCACCGTTCGGCGTTGCGGTCGTGCTGCCCGCCGTCGTGGCGAGCGCCCCGGCCATGGCCGCAACCTCGATGCTTGGCGACCTCTCGCCGTTCCGCTCCATCGCCGCGGATACGGCCGCGATGGTGGACAAGGGCGACCTTCCCGGCGCCAAGGTCCGGATCAAGGAGCTCGAAACCTCGTGGGACGAGGCGGAGGCCGGGCTCAAGCCACGCGCGGCCGCCGAATGGCACACCGTCGACAAGGCCATCGACCGTGCTCTGTCAGCGCTGCGCGCCAGCACTCCCGACACCATGGCTTGCAAGCAGGCTTTGGCCGACCTGCTCACAACCATGGACAAGGCGTCTTGAGCCGCCCTCGCCTCGCCGGGTTGGCGAACCGTATGCCTGCGTCGAAGGCCGCCCAACCTCTCGTCTCGTAGGGTCACTGCCAGCGACGGCAACCTGCCGCCGCAAGCATCGAAGGACCAGCTCATGAACATCAAGCTCATTGCCACCCTCGCTTTTGCCGGCCTGCTCGCGACGGGAGCCATCGCCGGCACGGCCGTAGCCGCCGGCGACAAAGAGGATCGCGAGGCTACGGCGCTGCAAGGCGCCAAGGTCTCGCTCACGCAGGCCATCGTGACCGCCGAGCAGCAGACCGGCGGGAGGGCCTATGACGCCGGCGTGGATACGAAGGGCGGCCAGACCCATATCGTCGTCGAGACGAACGGGCCGAAGGGCGTCCAGACCGTATCTATCGACGCGCAGAGCGGCCAGGTCGTCGGCAGCCACGCCGGTGGCGAAGCGGACTGAGGCAAACCGGACCGCAGGGCGAAGCGGGCGATGGCGCTGTCATGAAAATCCTGGTGGTCGAGGACGACCAGGAAACGGCCGCCTACGTCGCCCGCGGCCTGCGCGAGCACGGCCATGTCGTGGACGTCGCCGTCAACGGGCAGGATGGGTTGTTCCTGGCCGTGGGCGGCAGCCACGACGTCCTCGTAGTGGACCGCATGCTGCCGGGCCTCGATGGGCTCGGCCTCGTGCGCGCGCTGCGCGAGGCCGGCGTCAAGGCGCCGGTGCTGTTCCTCACTGCCCTAGGCGGGGTGGGCGACCGCGTGCGCGGGCTGGAGGCGGGCGGCGATGACTACCTGGTCAAGCCGTTCGCCTTCGCCGAGCTGATGGCCCGGCTGCAGGCGCTCGCGCGGCGTCCGCCCTTGTCCGACGTGCCGACCCGGCTGCGCATCGCCGACCTGGAGGTGGACCTGCTGAAACGCACCACCATGCGCGGCGATGAGCGCGTGGAGCTGCAGCCGCGCGAGTTCCGCCTGCTGGAGTTCCTGCTGCAGCATGCCGAGCGGGTGGTCACGCGGACGATGCTGCTGGAAGAGGTGTGGGACTTCCATTTCGATCCCAAGACCAACATCGTCGAGACGCACATCAGCCGCCTGCGGTCCAAGCTCAGCCGCGGCGGACGCGACCCGGAGCTGATCCACACCGTCCGCGGCGCCGGCTACGTGCTTCGTGCGCCCGGCCCATAGGCTCTCCATGCCGCGGCTGCTGCGCACCGCGAGCTTCCGGCTCACCGCGCTTTATGTCCTCGTGTTCGCCCTTTCGGCGCTGGTGCTGGGCCTGGCCGTGTTCCTGGCGGCGCGCTCGGCGCTTGAGCAGCAAATGACGGCCCGGATCGAGACCGAGACGGCCTACCTGCGCGAGGAGTTCCGGGCGGGCGGCCTGGACCGGCTGCTGACCATCGTGCGGTCGCGCGGCCGCGGGCCGATCGCGCTCGACTACCTCCTGCAGGATAGGAGCGGCGAGCACCTTGCGGGTGAAATTCCCGCCGTCGCGGCGCTGCGGCCCGGTTGGACGGTCATCGCAGTCCCTGAGGCGTCCGAGGACAACGGCCGGCCGGAGCGGGTGCGGGCGTTGGTGTCCGACCTGGATGACAGGCTGCTGCTGGCGGTCGGTGACGACCTTCACCGCATGACCGAGGTTGAGGAGGCCGTCGCGACCGCCTTCCTTTGGACCGTCGGGCTGGTCGCTGTGCTCGGCATCGGCGGCGGCGTCCTGCTTAGCCGGGCGTTCCTCGCCCGTGTCGATGCGATCGCCCGCACGGCGGAGGCGATCATCGGCGGCGACCTCGCCCGCCGCGTGCCGGTGCGGGGCACCGGCGACGACCTGGACCGGCTCGCGGACACGCTGAACCACATGCTGGACCGCATCGGCGCCTTGATGGACAGCCTGCGCCAGGTCAGCACCGATGTGGCGCACGACCTGCGCACGCCGCTGTCGCGCCTATACCAGCATCTCGAGGACACGCGTCTGCACGCGCGCTCGGTGGCGGAGTATGAGATCGCGGTCGATGGCGCGCTCGGCGAGGCGGAGAGCCTGCTGGATACATTCTCGGCCCTGCTGCGCATCGCGCAGGTCGAGGGCGCCTCGCCCCGCGCCGGTTTCGGCGACGTGGACCTGAGCGCCGTCGCCGACGCCGTGGCCGACGCCTACCGGCCGGATGCGGAGGAAGGCGGCCACCATCTCGCCGCCGACGTGGCGCCGGACGTCGTCGTCCGCGGTGACCAGGAACTGCTGACGCAGGCGCTGGCCAACCTGGTGGAGAACGCACTTCGCCATACGCCCGCGGGGACGCGGATTGGCGTCAGCCTGTCTCGGGACCGCGGGGTGGGGGCTTGCCTCGTGGTCGAGGACGATGGCCCCGGCGTTCGTGCCGAGGATCTGCCACACCTCACGCACCGGTTCTACCGCGGTGAACACAGCCGCACGACGCCGGGCAACGGGCTGGGCCTCAGCTTGGTGGCGGCCGTGGCGGAGCTGCATGGGGCGGCGCTGTACTTGGCGCCCGGCGCTCCTGGCTTGCGGGCGAGGCTGTCGTTCGCCTGCGCCACGTCGGATGGTGAACAGCCAATCCCCTATTTCTCAAAGGACAAGCGATGATCAGGATTGACGAACGCAGTTTGAGCAAGGTTCCCGCGGTCACCCTTGGGTTCTGGATCATCAAGATCCTTGCGACCACGCTGGGCGAGACCGGCGGCGATGCGGTGACGATGACGTTGGGCCTGGGCTACCTGGTCGGCACCGCCATCTTCGCCACGGTCTTCGTCATGGCCGTCGCGGCCCAGATCGCAGCCAAGCGGTTCCACCCGTTCCTGTATTGGGCCGTCGTCGTCGCGACGACGACGGCGGGCACGACGCTGGCCGACTTCTTCGACCGCTCGCTCGGCATCGGCTACGTCGGCGGGTCGTTGGTCCTGTTCGTCCTGCTGATGGCAACGCTCGGCCTTTGGTATGGGTCGCTCGGGTCGGTCGCGGTGGCGACGGTCACGTCACCCAAGGTCGAGGCGTTCTACTGGGCGACGATCATGTTCTCGCAAACCCTGGGCACGGCGCTCGGCGACTGGATCGCCGACACGACCGGGCTGGGATACGAGGGCGGAGCGCTGGTGTTCGCGGCTGCCCTGGCGGTTGTCGCTGGGGCATATTTCTACACGAACGTGTCGCGCACCCTGCTGTTCTGGGCCGCATTCATCCTCACGCGGCCGCTCGGGGCCACGGTGGGCGACCTGCTCGACAAGCCCATCGCCAATGGCGGCCTCGCGTTGGGCCGCTTCTCCGCCTCGGCCGTGCTCACGGTCCTGATCATCGCCTGCATCCTGTTCTTTTCGCAAAAGACGGATGACCGTCCGGGCCAGCAGGAGCAGCACCCGTGACAAGCCGTTGCGGCCCATGCGAAGAAACGCCTCGGAGGGCCGCGCAATCCGGTGCACGGGCGCGTCGGCATTCATTCATAGGCGCGTTACCGATCGGGGCGCGCCGCGCCAGGACTGCCTGGCGCGGCGTTTGGCCATCCACAACGTTTAGTGGCTGGACAGTCGTGCCCCGCTTGCAGCCCAAACTGCCGGGACGGAGGTGGTCGCGAGACGGCTGCCCGGAGAATTATAGGTCGAAGTCTCAGCGTTCTCTGGCAGGCTGTTCTCCGACTGGGGTCGGCTGTTCGCCGCATTCGGAGCGGGCGGGGTCATCGTCGTCGCCGTGTTGCCCTCGGCAAAGGCCGGGGACGCTGCAAGCATCGCCAACAGGGCGACGGCGACCGGGAGGCCCGTGCGCCGGAACAGGGTATGAGTCAGGGTCTGAGTGAACATGATCGAAGCTCTCTCGTTGTGCGGCGAACACCGGAAAGGTCTCGCAACACCCGCAAACCTAGCGATCCCGACATTCGGTCCTCCTGACCTGCGCTATACCGATTGTTGAGCATAGGCCATTGCGGCGTCGCACGATTAGCAGGTGCGCCACGCTGGCATCCAGGCAAGGTTGGAAATTATCAATGTGCAGGAAAGGCTCCAGAAAGGCCTATTTCCGCACAACCGCTCCGCCCGAAGGTGGAAGTACGCTGTTGTGACCCTTTTCAACGCCAGCCTGAAAGCGGACCCCGATGTTCCCGGTTGCGCCATCAACTGCGCAGGCGACGAGGCGCACTTTCTCCAAAATGGCACCCGGCCGCGGCAATACGGATGCTGAGATGCCGGTGATCCGCGCCACAGCCATTGTCATCCGTATCATGGCCGCCTGCATGGTCCTGAGCGGCTGCGCTGGCTACCAGGCCCAACCGCTTGCGACGCAAGCCCCCCTCGCACCTGATGTCGCGGCGCTCGTCCGGACACGCCCGGGCATGTCGCCGATCCCGGCTGACCGGCCGCTTACTCCCGCCGATGTCGCCCTCCTCGCGGTGCAGAACAGCCCAGACCTTCGTGCGACCAGGGCGCAGCAGGGCGTGGCACAGGCGCAGGTCATCGAGGCCGGCCTGCTGCCGGACCCGGTGCTCGCCGGCAGCTACAACGTGCTGCTCGGCGGACCTGGTATCGCCAACGCGATCGGCGCCACGCTGACCGCCAACGTCTCCGGGCTCATCACCCTGTCCGCCCGCCGCCGTGCCGCCCAATCCTCTGCGATGCAGGTGGACGCGAACGTGGTCTGGCAGGAATGGCAGACCATCAGCCGGGCACAGACGCTCGCGATCGACCTGGTCCAGCAGGGCCGCCTGCTGCGCCGCATCAACGAAACGCTCGCCCTGCTGCGGGTGCGCGGCGACATCGCAACGCGGGCCGTCGCCCAGGGCAACGCCACCCTGCAGGTCATGGCGCCCTTCGTGGCCGAGCTGACCGCTCTGCAGACCGAGCAATATGCGGCGACGCTCGCGCAGGACCAGCGCTGGCAGGAGCTCGACGCGCTGCTCGGCCTGCAGCCCAGCGTGCGGCCGCTGCTCTCTGACGAGCTTCGCATCCCGGCGATCACCGGGACCGAGGCTGCGCTGCTGCTCGCCACCCTCCCGCAGCGCCGGCCCGACCTGGTCGCCCTGCAGCTCGGCTACACGTCGCAGGAGGCGAACCTGCGCGCGGCCGTGCTGTCGCAGTTCCCGGCGCTCACCCTCGGCCCCAACTACGGCAACGACACCAGCCGGGTGCAGTCGCTCGGCCCTTCCGCCTCGATCGCGCTGCCGTTGTTCAACCGCAACCGCGGCCAGGTCGCGATCCAGCGTGCGACCCGTGAGCAGCTTCGCGCCGAGTATGCGGCCCGCCTCGCCACTGCCGAGGGTGGCGTGCGAGCGCTGCTCGCCAACCTCGGCCTGCTGCAGCGCCAGCGCGACGTCGCCCGCGCCGGCCTGGCCCAGGCGCAGGACCTGGCAGCCAGCGCGGGCCGTGCCCTGCGTGCCGGCCTGCTCGACGAACTCAGCTATGTGCAGCTCGTGTCGGCGCGGCTGGGCAAGGAGCGCCAGGTGATCGGGCTGAAGCAGCAGGTGTTTGACCAGCGCACGGCGCTGGCGACTCTGCTCGGCGCCGGGTTACCGCCGCTGCAACTGCAATTATCGAAGGGGCCAAGCCTGCTATGAGGCGAGTTCTTGCTGCCCTGCTGACCATCCTGCCCGCGCTGGCGTTCGCCCAGGACGGCACCCCGCAACCCACCGTGCTCGTCACCACGGCAATGCCGCAGGAGGGCAGCCTACCGCGAACACTGACGGCCTACGGCGTCGTGCAGGCGGCGCCAGGCAGCAGCGAGACGCTAAGCCTGCTGCGCGCCGGGCAGGTGACCCGGGTCATGGTGGCCATGGGCCAGAGCGTGCGGCAGGGCCAGCCGCTGCTGGTCGTCAGCGCCGACCCGGCGGCGCTCGCCACCTATCGCCAGGCCGTCACCGCGCTGACGCTGGCGCAGGGCGAGCGGAACCGGATGACGCAGATGCTGGCGCAGCACCTCGCGACTCGCGACCAGGTCGCCCAGGCCGACAAGGCGGTGACGGACGCGCAGGGCAACCTCGACCTGCTCACCCGCGGCGGCGGCGGTAGTGCCGAGCAGACGCTCGCGGCCCCGTTCGACGGCATCGTCTCCAGCCTCGCCGTGGCCTCCGGTGCGCGCATCGCCGCCCAGGTGCCGCTGGCCACGCTGGACCGCTCCAGCCGGATCGTCGCGGCGGTGGGCATCGAGCCGGCGCAGCGGGGCTTGGTCGCGCGGGGTCAGCCGGCCCAGGTCGAGCCGTTCGACGACGGCGACGCCAAGCAGGGCAGCGTGCTCTCGGTCGGCGCCATGCTGGACCCGACGACCCGCCTCGTGCCGGTGCTGATCGATCCCCAAGCTGCGGCCGCCGGGCTGTTGGCAGGCGGCCCCGTGCGCGTCGTGGTGCAGGTCGGCGAGTACCGCGGCTGGCTCATGCCGCGCAACGCGGTCGCGACGGACGCCAAAGGGGCCTACGTGTTCCAGGTCGCCAGCGGCAAGGCGGCGCGGGTGGACGTGCAGGTCGCCGGCACCGTGGGCGATACGACGGTCGCGACCGGCCCGATCGACCCCAAGCGCGCCCTCGTGACGACCGGCAACTATCAGCTCCAGGACGGTGCCGCCGTGCGCGAGGAACCGGCCACCGCCGCGAGCGGGGTCGCCGCACGATGAGCGACGAGGCGCTCCGCGGCTCGGCGCCGCACACCGCGCCGACCGGCGGATGGGTGGCGCGGCACACGCGCTCGATCCTCGCCATCATGCTGGCATTGATGATCGCCGGCGGGTTCTCCGCGGTGCTGCTGCCGACCGGGCTGTTTCCGGTCGTGCAGTTCCCCCGCGTGGTGGTGAACGTGGACGCCGGCGCACGGCCGGCCGACCAGACCGCGCTGTTGGTCACGATCCCGCTGGAGCAGGCGGTCCGCCGGGTGCTGGGCGTCCTGGGCGTACGCTCGACCACCAGCCGCGGCGGGGCCGAGATCTCGCTCGACTTCGCCTGGGGCACCGACATCGTCGCTGCCGCAGTGCAGGTGGACGCCGCGGTAGCGCAGACGCTGCCGTCCTTGCCGGCGGACAGCAGCTACCGCATCCGGCGGATGGACCCGACCGTATTCCCGGTCATCGCCTATTCGCTGCTGTCCAAGGACGTCAGCCCGGTCGCGCAGCGCGACATCGCGCAGTACCAGATCGTGCCGCTGCTCACCGCTATCCCCGGCGTCTCCTACGTCGGCGTGCAGGGCGGCGAGATCCAGGAGGTCGAGGTGCTGGTGGACCCGCACCGCCTGGCCGCGCGCGGGCTGGCGCTGTCCGACGTGGCGACAGCCCTCGGCAAGGCCAACGTGCTGAACGTCGTCGGCCAGATGCAGGACCACTCCAAGCTGCTGCTGCTGACGCTTGACAACACCGCGCGCCAGATCGAGCAGGTGCGCGGCGCCGTGATCCAGGGCGGCCCCGGCGGCGTGGTGCGCGTCGGCGACGTGGCAGACGTCAGCGACGGCGTGGTGCCGCAGTGGACCCGGGTGAGCGAGGACGGCCGCCCCGCCGTGCAGTTCCAGGTCTATCAGCAGCCAGACGGCAACACCGTCGCCATTGCCGCAGCGGTGCGCAAGGCGCTGGCCGCCTTTCAGCCGCAGCTGCCCGCCGGCGTCACGCTGTTCAACTGGTATGACCAAAGCACGCTGGTGACGGACTCCGTGAGCAGCGTGCGCGACGCGATCCTGATCGGGTTGGGGCTGGCCGGCCTGGTGCTGCTCGCCTTCCTGCGCAGCCTGCGCGTTACCCTGGTGGCCATGCTGGTGGTCCCGGCGACGCTGGCCACCACGGTGCTGCTGCTGTTCACGCTGGGCATGACGTTCAACATCATGACGCTCGGCGGCATCGCGGCGGCGGTCGGGCTGGTGATCGACGACGTCATCACGATGATCGAGCACCTTGCGCGCCGGGCCGGCGCCAGCGGGGCCGAGGGCACCGCCGAGAACAGCCAGGACATCGTGCTGGCGGCCGGACGCGAGTTCCTGCCCCCGCTGACGGGATCGAGTATGGCGACCCTGCTCGTGTTCCTGCCGCTCGCCTTCCTGTCGGGCGTCACCGGCGCCTTCTTCAAGGCGCTGTCGCTGACCATGGCGGCGGCGCTGATCATCTCCTACGCGCTGACCGCGCTCGCCGTGCCGGTGCTCACCCGCCTCATCGTCGATTTCGAGCGCTGGAAGGACCCGGGCGAGGGACCGGAGGGCCGGGTCGGGCGCGCCCATCGCTGGCTGCTGGAGCGCCTGTTCCTGCGGCCCTGGCTATTGGCATTCGGCCTCGTGCCGCTGCTCGTGCTCGGCTGGTTCGCCTTCAGCCACGTGGGCAGCGGCTTCATGCCGAAGATGGACGAGGGCGGGTTCGTGCTCGATTTCCGCTCCGCCCCCGGCACCTCGCTCACCGAGACCAGCCGCGAGCTCAGTCAGGTCGAGGCCATCCTGCGCGCGACGCCCGAGATCGAGACCTATTCCACCCGTGTCGGCGCCGGCCTCGGCGGCGGCCTCAGCGAGCCCAATACCGGCGACTTCTTCGTCCGCCTCAAGGCCGGCCCACGCCGGCCGATCGAGACGGTCATGGCCGAGGTGCAGGGCAAGGCGAACCAGACCGTGCCCGGGCTGCGCATCGCCACCGCCCAGCTCATGGAGGACCTGATCGGCGATCTCACGGCGGTGCCGCAGCCGATCGAGGTCAAGCTGTATGCGAACGACCCGGCCGCGCTCGCCCCCGCCGCGCGCAAGCTCGCCGCCGCGATCGCCCAGGTGCAGGGCGTGGTCTCGGTGCAGGACGGCATCGTGATCGCGGGCGACGGCCTCAACATCCAGGTTGACCCGGCGCGCGCGGCGATCGAAGGCGTGGACGCGCAGTTCGTGAGCGACGCGTTGCAGAGCTATCTCGCGGGCACCGTGGCGACTCAGATGCCGCAGGCGATCAAGCTGGTCGGCGTCCGGGTCTGGCTGCCGCCCGGCCGGCGCCAGTTCGACGACCAGCTTGCTGACCTGCCGATACGCGCGCCGGACGGCCACGTGTTCGCGCTTGGCCGGGTGGCCCAGGTTTCGGCGGCGCCGGGCCAGGCGGAGATCACGCGCGAGAACCTGCAGCTCATGATCCCGATCACCGCACGCTTGCAGAGCGCCTCGCTCGGGGCCGCCGTCGCCGACGTGAAGACGGTGCTCGACCAGCAGGGGATGCTGCCGCCCGGTGTGCGCTATGAGCTGGGCGGCCTGTATGCCCAGCAGCAGATCGCCTTCGCCGGGCTGGCGCGGGTCTTTGCGGCGGCGCTGGTGGCGGAGTTCGTGCTGCTGCTGTTCCTGTACGAGCGGTTTTGGATTCCGGTGATCGTGCTGGGCGCCTCGGCGTTGTCCACGACGGCGGTGTTCGCCGGGCTGTGGCTGACCGGCATCGAGCTGAACATCACGGCGATCATGGGCATGACGATGATCATCGGCATCGGCACCGAGATGGCGATCTTTCTGGTGTCGGAATACGTGGATTTGTCGCGGGAGTTGCTGCCCCGGCAGGCGCTGTTGGAGGCGGCGCGCAACCGCTTCCGCCCGATCGCCATGACCACGCTGGCGGCGATTCTCACGCTCATGCCGCTGGCGCTTGCCATTGGTGCAGGCTCCGGGATGCAGCAGCCGCTGGCCATCGCGATCATCTCCGGCCTGCTGGTGCAGTTCCCGCTGGTGCTGCTGGCCATGCCGGTGCTGATCGGGCTGACGCTGCCGCGCCGAGAGGGGCCACGCCATAACCTGGCCGACCATATTACAACAATTGCCTGAACCTGGAGAACTCTCGAACCGGTCCGTAACCAGCGGTGCTTAGGGCCTGTCCGGAGATAAGTGATCGAACTCGATTACTTTAACATCCTGATATGGCTTGCTGATTTTTGACCGAATCAGAGTGTTTATCTCCGGACGGGCCCTTAGTATCCATATGTTTTATCAACGCTAACTGTAGTGACCTGAGATCATCGGCGCTCCGGCGCGAGATCATCGCCGGTTCGCGCCCATAACCCGTGAGACTATCGGGTACGCTCAGCCCACACTGAGCGAGATTGAACCTACACTCAGGCTCTTGGCTGCTTTTGGTGAAGCGGTGTCGAGACGTGGACTTAGCAGTGGGTCAACCGTCCAAGGGCTGCAACGATGCGAGAAACGGTTGCTGTAGGTTGCACGCGGGGGAGTGCAGGTCCAAAACCTCGGCATGTTCGTCGTTGATGAAGTGACCGCCGAAGCCATCCGCCGCGCGTGGAACGAGGGCGGCGAGCTGTCCGCCGTTGTGGAGCTGCGCCGGCATTTCCTGCTCATCGCCGACAATGCGAACGCACGGTTGTGCGTCAGGACCATCGTGGGCTGGGCGCGGAAGTCCAGCCCGAAACAGGGCCAAAGTTAGAAGGCTGGGGAGCCGTTCGCAGCCTGCATCACGGCCTAGCCTCCGAACGGAGGCTGTCCTTGGCCAGCCGTCACAATCCAGGCCTGTGAGGGCCAACATCCAGCCTTAATCGGGGTGTTATCTCTGCATCGGCACCGGGCGATTGGCAGCCCGCCGGCCAGGAGGCATTCATGCGTCTACTTCCGGTTCTTCTCGCATCGATCGGCGCCTTAGGGGCCGCCGCCGCTTGCTCGCCCGCGCGGGCGCAGTGGGACGACAACGACGGCTGGCGACGCCACGAATGGCGCGAGCACCAGGAGCAGCGCTGGCGCGAGCACGAATGGCGTGAACACGAGTGGCGCGAGCGTCAGCGGCAAAGCTACTACGCGCCGCCGCCGGTGATCTACTCGGCCCCGCCCCCCGCCTACTCCTATGCGCCTCAGGGCTACTACGCGGCTCCGCCGGCGGCCTATTATGTGCGGCCTCAGCAGCCGCCTCTCTACCAGAACCCTGGCGTATCGGTCGGTTTCGGGTTCGGCTTCCGCTGATCCAGGCACTTGCCGGCTTGCGGGATGAACGGCGGCGTCGGTCCGGTGCCGGAAAGCGGCTTTGCCAGGCGTCGCCGAGAGCCCGCCCGGGCTCTCGGCAGATTTCGATGCCTATGCGGGGTAGGTTCGGGATACGGGTAGAAAGTGGTCACAAGGGCTGCTCGAAGGGAAGTGGTTGCGGGTCGAGCGGGCCTGGCAGGTCGTCCATGTCGAGCGCGTATTTGCCGAAGCGCAGGATGTGCTTACGCATGTAGGGGCTGAGGCCTGCGACCAATGCCGGCGTGACGGAGTGGCCGTCCGCGGCCATCCCGGACAGGACGGTCGTCAGGTCGGCGACGTTGGACAGCATGACCGCGTTGGCGACGAGGCTGGCGTATTTGTGCTGCTTTTCCTGCGCAACGGGATCGCCGCTTTTGATTACCGGCCCGCCGAATGACACCCAGTCCAGGAAGCCGTTGTAGGCCTCGATCTTGGTGGTTTCGGCGCGGATGGTGCGCCGGACCTCGGCGTTGGAGACGAAGCGCAACAAGAACAGGGTGCGCTCGACGCGGCCGAGTTCGCGGAACGCGCGGTAAAGCAGGCTTCGGCGGTTGCTTGTGCCCAGCTTGCGCAACAGCATTGACGGCATCACGCGCCCAGCCTGGATCGAGAGCACGACCTGGATCACGTCCCGCTGATGGGTGGCGATCAGGTTCCAGTCGATCTCGCCGCCGAACAGGGCGTCGATGTGAGCATAGCGGGTCGCCTTGGCAGGACGGTAGAAGACGGCATCGCCCAGCCCGCGCATGCGCGGCATCAGCTTGATGCCCATGAGCCGGCACAGGCCGAAGACGCTTTCGCTCTGTCCTTGTGTGTCGGCATGGATGGTGTCGGCTGGATGGCTCACTTGTTTATCAGCAGTGCGTCCAGGACGTGGACGGTTTCCCATACGCCGCAGGGAATGAGGCTGGTGAACAGGGCGATGTCCGGCGAACCTTTCGGTTCGACGTAGGCACCGGCGATATGGTGGTAGGCGATCCCGCCATAGCCGCCGTAACGGATGTGCCGCGATCCCATCAGGTTGTTCTCGCGCAGCTTGACGTGGGTGCCGTCGGCGGTCGCCGTGCGCCCGCTTCCCCGATGCCGGGGCAGGGAAAAGCGGCCATACTGGCCGATGATGTCCACCATGGCCGCTTCCAGCTTGCCCGCGGTGATGTGCTGGGCGTTGGTTCGGCGGAGTGCCTGTGCGGAAGCGACCTCGGGAGCGTGCCGGGCAGTCTGGCCTGGGCCGAGGTTGCAGCCATAGCCGAACACGGTGAGCAGGTAGCGCTGGATCGCCTGGGCAAGCTTCGGATCGGAGCCCGATGGCGGCCCGAAGTGCCGGGTGTACCGGGACCAGTGTTCGGCATGCTTGAGGATGTCGAGGAGGTGGCGTTCCGTCATGCGGGCACCGGCCTCCTGTTCGAACTCGGCCATCCCGGGTGGCTGTTCTGCCGTCTCCAGCCGCTTGAGGTGCGGGGTTCCGTCGGCATCGAGGCTGAGTTCGGCGTTGCCGGGGAAGCCCGCGTCCACCGCGGCGGCAAGCGCCGCCAGTTCCGCCTTCAGCGCGGCCGCAAAGTCCTCGCCGCGGCTTGGGATGCCGAGTGCGGCGCAGTAGGCCGGCAGCCTCGCCTCGCATTCATCCCACGGCAGGAGCTGGGCGCGGTAGTCGGCGAAGGCTTCGGCGCCCTCGACGTAAAGGTCGCCCACCTCCAGCGCGCCGGCGAGGTGAGAGGTGGCCGGGAGAATTCGGACAGGTCGTTAAGTGGATTGTCTGCCTGAGCGCGGCGAGGATGCCGCGGATCAGGAGCAAGAATGACCAAGCGAGTACGTCGGAACCACAACCCGGCCTTGAAG
>JAABVA010003563.1_pt1 | contig 14755 bp, 12 predicted proteins | sample 5560331 | NCBI WGS metagenome assembly JAABVA01 (sample SAMN12812661, study PRJNA571458) | rock metagenome | isolation source: Antarctica rocks | place: Antarctica: Victoria Land, Mt New Zealand sud | collected 2016-01-07 | reverse complement strand
GACATCATCTCGTCGCTCTGGTGAGAGCCGGAGCGACGTTCAAGAATGGGAAGTTAGTGGAAGGAAACAACGAGGAGAAGGTCGCCGCGTGATCGGGAGCCGATCCACAACTTTTGACAATACCTCCTCCCTCCTTCGAGATAAGCACTAGCCGTTTGTGCCTGTATCTACCCTGAAGCCGCATAGTAGTTCTAAGGGTATAAAGCTTTCTCGTCGAGGCGACTGGCAAACGTGAGCTTTCCTCTGCAGACACATTCAAAGAAAGTATGCTGTTTTGACTGTCAATAGTCTTGCCGCTCGAGAAGTACCAACTTCTACCTGCATTCACAACGGAGAACTGCGCGCTCAGAACAAAGGACGAAACGTACCGACTTTGAACAGTGCCACACGTGGACTCCTCTCTTCTTTAAGGTGGCGACCGGTCTCTCAAGGTTGACCGGCGGAGTCGTCAGCCACGACAAAGTTACCCGCTTCCTCTCGGAAAAGGAGCTTAGCTCCCCCGAGCTGTGGCGCTTGGTCAAGTCGCTCGTACGCGAGATCGAGGATGAACAATCAGGCGTCTTGGTTATCGACGACACCATAGAGGAGAAACCCTACACCGACGAGAGCGAGCTTGTCTGTTGGCACTACGACCATAGCAAGGGACGAAACGTCAAGGGCATGAACCTACTCAGTACGCTCGCGCATCCTGCTCAAGGCCGACGAGGGCGAGGATGTTCCCGCCTGGTCCGACGTGAAGTGGTGTGCACCCATTCCACCGGACAACTCCGTAAGTCAACTTCCCTGCAGATCGGATGTAGAGTTACATCCGGATCGAGGAGGAGAGATTGTCCAAGCGGAGGAGAAACCACACCAGGGAGTTCAAACTGGAGTGCCGCCGCCAGGCGGTCACCGGCGAGAAGCGGCCCGCCCAGATCTGCCGCGAGCACAACCTTTCGGAGAGTGTGCTGTTAAGAGGCTGCGCCAATAGGCTGGCAACTTTTCGTACTTGGCAGCTATCGAAGCGATTGGGGAGCTTTCGCACAGCCCCTTGTCACCTACGCTACCCGCCTATTGGCGCAAGCTCTTAGCTTGCCAGCCTGTTGAAATACGCCCGGCTAGACCCTGCGATACTGACGGATCGGGCGTAGGCGCGACCCGTCGGGAGGACGTAGGGCCGCCGCTTGGGCAATCTTCCTCGGCTCTCGGCCACCGTACTCCAGTAGCCGCTTGACGTTCTGGCCGACGGCGATCATCAAGGCCTCCGCGTTTACCTTTTCCAGCCGCCTGAGCCTGAACCTCCTCATCCCGTGCCAGCCTTTGGCCTCGGCGAACAACGGCTCCACCCACACCCTCCTCTTGCGTAAGGCCTTCTCGTAGGGGAAGGTCCCGCGGTAGCCTTTCACCCGGTCGACGCACTCCTCCTCGAAGTGGCGCAGGACCTGCCGTCCCGTCTTGCTTGTCGTGCAATCGAGCCTCAGTTTGCAGGTGTCGCAGGTGCCGGCCTTCGCCCGGTAGCCGATCAGGCTCCTGGCCACGTTGCGGGTGCGCGGCGCCAAGAGCTCGCCCGCCGGGCACGTGTAGAGGTCGCGCCCGGGGTCGTAGGCGAACTCATCCTTGCCGAAAAACGGGCGTCCCTGCCCGGCTCCCTTGAGCGCCACGTAGGCATGGATGCCCGCCTTCTCGATGGCCGCTATGTTCTCCACGGTGCCGTAGGCCGAGTCGCCGGTCACCCGGCGGGGCCAGCACTTCCACCTGAAGGCGGCCCTCCAGAGCATGTCCAGCATGGGCTTGTTCTCGGTGACCTCAAACGGGGCGACCAGGACGCCCAGGATGATGCGTGCCTTGCCGCCGTCGACTACGCAGTGGGCCTGGTAGCCGAGATGGCTGTGGTCGGCGCCTTTACGCTTCATGGGTGATGAGTCGGGGTCGGTATTGCTGAGGAAGAGGTCCGCCTTTCGCCGGTAGAAGTTGCCCTTCACTTCGCGATCCTGGCGCCCGGCCTTGGAGATCCAGTCGCTCTTGGCGGCGTTGGCGGTGATGAGCTGTGCGTCTTCTGAAGTCGGAAGCGGATCGAAGGCTTCGATAGCAGCTCTCATAGCATCGCTTGCGGCACCGTTAGGGTCGCAGCCCGGCTCTTCTTGTGAGTCGTCCTCGAAGAGGTAATTGAGGTGCTGCTCGACGGCGAAGCGGGGCGTGATCGACTCTAAAGAGGCGTTGGCCTCGATCTTGGTCGCGTCGAAGTAGAACTCCTCGCCCCACACCAACCCGGCCTCGGCGCACCGCTCCACGATTGCCTCGAAGAATCCTTGGAAGACCCCGAGCCCATAGCGGTCCCTGATCCTGGTGAGGCTGGAGTGGTCGGGCAGAGCTTCGTGCAGATCGTACCCAAGGTACCAGCGTACCGAGATGCGGTCCGCCACCACCCGCATAAGTTCTCTCTCGCTACGGATGTTCTCGAAGAACATGACCAACTGCAGCTTGAAGAACACTTCGGGATCGACGCTGGGCCTGCCGGCCTTGGCGTACAGCGGGGCCACCAGCTCCCGGACGAAGGAGAGGTCCAGCCGCTCCTGCAGCCGGCGGTAGAAGTTGTCCTTCGGGACGAGCTCTTCGAGCGAGACGTCCCGCGGTAGCGCTTCGAAGCTGCGGATCTTAGTGCCCATCATAGCGATGCACCTCCTCCTTCGACCGGTGCGAGGGAGATCCATGCTACTGTGGCCCGCTTGGCCGCTCCAGGTGAGCATTCTTCAACAGGCTGTTGCGTTTTAACCATGCTGGCAGGTTGAGAATGCGCAAAGCTATTAGCGAGTGCATGATGTAATCATCATGGAACCCTCTGACGCTCTCCACACTTTAGGCACCTTCCGCCACTCGTTCTACGAATGCCTCCACCGTCGGGCCGATGCTCTCTTCGAGCTCACCGATGCCCTCCTCACCGCGGACACCGTTCCTTCTCCCGTTCACCTGAGCCTCGAAGCGCCGCATCGTCGCGGCTGGGGCAGCCTTTACGCCGCGTTAGATCGAGGGCAGATAGACGCCGAAGCTCTGCGGGGACTGCTCGTTTGCCATCCGCTCGCCGGAAGCGGAACAACGCCCGTCTACGCCGTGGACGTGAGCGTGTGGGATTGCTGCGATGTGGAGGCGAGCCCCCAGCGCGGCTTCTACAACCATCCTTCTCGCCACTCGGCCGGCCAGCCCATCGTGACCGGATGGGCCTACCAGTTCATCGCCGAACTTAACTTCGTCCGCGAGAGTTGGACCGCCCCCCTCGATGTGGAGCGTGTGCGCACTGCGCAGGACGCCAATGAGGTGGCCGGCGAGCAGGTGAAAGCGTTTCTGCGCCGGTCACCCGAGGAGGGGGGCGCTCCCCTGTTCGTCTTCGACGCCGGCTACGACCCCGTCAAGGTGCAGCAGGGGCTGGAGGGAATTCCGTGCCAGATCCTCCTCCGTTTAAGGGCGGGGCGTCGCTTCTACGGCGATCCGAGCCTCGCCGGTCCACCTGCCCACACCGGACGGCCACGTCGCCACGGTCCGAAGATGAAGTGCGCGAACCCGAGCACCTGGCCCCAACCCTCTACGGAGTACGCATGCGAGGACGCCGGCTACGGAGCAGTGCACGTGCGCGCCAGCAGGGGGCTTTGCCCGGCGAACTTTCATCCCAAGGTCCGTGCGCACGAAGGCCGTGGTAGCCGCGGGCCTCTGCCCATCGTGGTCGTGACGCTTGTGTTGGTAGAGGTCGAGCGGTTGCCCCGTGGCGAGAGGCGGCGAGAACCGCGGGTTCTGTGGCTGTGGTGGCATGGTGAGGGAGAACCCGATCTCGGTCTCCTATGGCGGGCGTACATCAGGCGCTTCGACCTGGAGCATACCTTCCGCTTCCTCAAACAGACTTTGGGGTGGAGCGCCCCTCGGGTGCGTCATCCCGAGCAGGCAGATCGGTGGACGTGGCTGGTGGTGGCCGCCTTCACGCAATTGCGCCTGGCTCGCCCATGTGTTGAGGACCGGCGGTTTCCGTAGGAGAGACGCTACGATCCCGGCCGCCTGACGCCCGTGCGGGTCCGTTGCGTCGTTTTGACACTTTTGCCAGAGCTCGGCACACCCGCCAAGCCGCCGAAACCTTGCGGACGCTCACCGGGACGGCCTAAAGGGCGCCTCTCGGGCTGGGCCAAGCGCTACCCAACCCTCAAAAAGACCGCCTAAGAGGCTGCGCGGATAGGCGGGTATCGAAAGTGCCGATGAGAAGCCGATTTGATCGTTTGGAGAATCGGCAAATATGAAAAGTAACGAGCCTATCCGCGCAAGCTCTTACATAATCTGGTGTGTTAGATTCTGATCGGCCTTTTCGAACTTCCTCCATGGCCACTGATAGATACGCATAAATGGGGTGTAGGGATAGATGACACGCAAGCAGGGCCGGATGTCAGCTAAGTTTCGAGGACGTGCTCGGTTGGTGACAAAGGCTATCTAGTGTCGCGCCTGTAGCTACAGTTGAGGTACAGCTATCGGTCGGCGGAACGGAGTCTACATGCACTCTAACGTGAGGAGACCTCTACTCATCTTCGAGTACAGCATTACAAAGGGATTGCAGAACCTCGACGTGAAACCCAGGCCTGGGCAGTGTGGTAGATCGACGCAGGCTCAACTGCATCGTCCTCGGGAAAAGTGGGCGGCACACCGTCAGGTGAGGTAGCTCGGGTAAGTATGCCCAAGATGTTGGGCGTGAGGACCGCTCCGCGCCGGGAGCCCTGCTTGTACCCGTAGAACGGGGTCTGCTATAAGGACCGTGGGGGGAGCGACGGCCGGATGAGGAAGTTGTTCCAGAGAGGCATAGGATATGATTGAGGCGCTGCTCTTCATTGGTACCGGCACTGTACTGGTGTTCGGCTCGGCGTCCCTCGTCATCGCTACTCTCGCCTTGCGTAATGCCCATAGGTACGTGGAGATTGCCGAGCTCCGCATGGAGCGCCTCAGCGAGGGACAGGCCCGCCTTCTTACGCTATTAGGTGAGGGCCGGGTTCCGGAGGAGACGTCGGATCAGCGAGGTGGATCGGCGGAAGAGCGGGAGCGCCGCACGCGCCGGGACGCCGAGCGGAGAATTGAGCATCTAGAGCGAGAGCTCCGGGAGTTTCGAGGGGTGCGGCGGGAGAGTTCGTTACCTGTACTGGCGGGGTCAGTGGAGGACCGTATGGAAGTGCGTGGGCTCACGGGGGAGGAGTTGCCGGCGACCCGGGAGACCGAAACGACGCCGCGTCCGGCGGAGTTCCCCGAGACCACGACGCGGCGGAAGCCCACGGTGGCCCGGCCGGGAGATGGGAGGCCGAGTCTTGGGGCACTGGTACCGCATCCCGACGATGGTGTCGAGCTAGTGGCGGCGCGGACCGTGCAGGCGCGTGCCCGAAGCGGCGCTCCGGTCGAGATGTTCCGCAAGCACTATGACAAGTACCTGGAGAACTACCGGGGTTACGTGGAGCTGGCCGAGGGACTCTACCGGATGCGGGACGCCGGGGAGGTGCCGTCCGGGCCCGCGGAGTGCGAGTGGGAGGAGAAGCTGCGCCGGGTGGAGGGCGGCATAAAAAGGACGACCGCGAGGCTGGACATCCTGGAGGGGCACAACACTGAGCTGGTGGCCGACAACGAACGCGTCTCCCGACGCGCCAGCGTTGCTCGTAGGTACTTGGAGATCCAGAGGAACAGGCGGGGTCTCTAGACGCTCCCGAGAGGCGATGGCCGGCTCCTTATGTGCGGAGGGGCTGGGTTCCTGCGGCTGACCCGTCGAGCCGCGGATGCCGAGCCTGAACTTTATCGACCTCGTGACGCTCCACGTAATTCCTCTCCGCGCCCTCGGCGCGGTTGCGGTACGGGCGGCGTTCTTCTTTGTAGTCGCGCCATGTCTGGGAGTTAAAATGAGCGCATGTCCGTCTACCTTCTACTAGGCGATGACGAAGAACGTAAGGCTCGCGGCGTGGAGAAGCTCCGCGGGGATCGGGCTACCGAGGCATATGACGCCGCCGAGACGAGCCCGGAGACGGTCGTCTCGGCCCTGAACTCCTACTCGCTCTTCGGGGACGGACCGTTCGTCCTCGTGAGGAACCTCGACGCCTGGAACGCCGCCCAGAAGGCGAAGATCCTAGGTTACCTGAAGGATCCGTCCCCTGAGGCGGACCTCGTGCTGCTCGGTGCGAAGCTCGGCGCGCGCGAGAAGTTGCTGGCCTCCGTCAAGAAGTCCGGGGAGATCCACGAGTTCAAACAACCAACAGGCAAGGCGCTGGCCCGCTGGGCTGTCGGGTATGCGAAGAAGCAGGGTTTGAAGCTGCCTGATGACGTGGCCGAGGAGCTGGCGGCGCGCTGCTCGGATGACAAAGCGAGGGTGTCGAGGGAGACGGAGAAGCTCGCGCTCTACGCTGAGGGCGCGGCGACGATGGAGGACGTCGAGGCGCTGTGCCCGCCGGACCTCCAGTCGAATATCTTCCAGTTCGTCGATGCTCTGGGCGCCGGGGATAGGGGCCGGGCGCTACATCTCCTCGAAGCTTTGCTAGGTACCGGCGAGCCGCCACTACGGATCGTGTACATGATCCGTCGCCAGTTTCGCCTCCTCGCCCGCGCCCGCTCGCTTCTGGATGACGGTGCTCCACGTCCGGAGGTGGCGAGCACGCTCAAGGTCCCGCCGTTCGTCGCCCGCAAGATCGAAGAGCAGACCCGGAAGATGGGCGAGGAGGATCTGGAGAACGCTCTCGCTCTCGTGCTGGACCTGGAACGCGGTCTCAAGGGCGGAAGCGACCTCAGAGACGAGCTACAGACAGAGCTGGCCGTGTTGGGTTTAGCGTGGGAGAGCTGAACTATAACGGGCACCCCGCAAGGCTGTCGAGCAAGTCCCTGACCCGCGCCTGGAGATCAAAAGCGCGGGTGCCCATGGAGTCCTTACAGGACCAAGATGTAACTGCTTCGAGGCGCTCAAGCCGGGTCATACGCGGAAGAGTTAAGAAGATCTATAGCTACGCATAGTAGTGCTGTGGTTAGAAGGCATTTAAGGTCTCTGGAATCCAGCGGGGGCAAGCTTTAATAGCATCTTGTTGGCGAGCGTCCAGCTCACTGTGAATACCACATATTACAAGCCAGACCTCTTTGAAAACGTAATGTGTCTCTTGGCGGAGATTGGGAGAAGAGGAGGCAAAGAAGCTGAGAAAGAAGCACGGGAAGGCGAAGAAACACGCCTGCAAAAAGCCGAAGTGGCCGCCGAGCGTATAGCACTGACGAACATCCGAACGATTTTTTCGAGGTTACTCTGGAGAACGGGAGCCAGCTAAAGCCTTATCTAACCGGCTGGTCTTGCGGGCGGCCTTGTTCTTGTGGATGACGCCCTTCGTGGCGGCCTTGTCGTAGGCCCTCTGGGCCTCGTCGCGGAGCTGGGTCGCCTGCTCTGTGTCGCCTGCAGACAAGGCTTTATAGAAGTTCTTGGAGACGTTACGCAGGTGAGTGCGGACAGGCTTGTTCTGCTCGTGCTTCCTGACGTTCTGCTTGTCGCGTTTGGATGGTGCGGGCACTCTCGAAACTCCTCTTATCTCATTTTGCTCTAACCGGGAGAATGTAACATATCGGGAACAAGAGGGCAATCATGGTAGAATCCGCGTGTGCAAAACATCGAGCGTACGCGCAACTTCTGCATAATAGCCCATATAGATCACGGTAAGAGCACGTTGGCCGACCGGCTCCTGGACATTACGGAGGCCGTCCCGGAGCGGGACCGTATGGCCCAGATCCTGGACACGATGGACATCGAGCGGGAGCGGGGCATCACCATAAAGGCTCAGGCCGTGCGCGTTCTCTACCGTCGGGACGATGGCGAGTGGACGCTGAACCTCATCGACACGCCGGGACACGTAGACTTTTCATACGAGGTCTCGCGGGCGATAGCCGCGTGCGAGGGTGCGTTGCTCGTCGTGGACGCGAGCCAGGGTATACAGGCCCAGACGCTCGCGAATCTGTATCTGGCGATGGAGCACGACCTGGAGATCATCCCGGTCCTCAATAAGATAGACCTGCCCGCAGCCGACGTGCCCACCGTGACCGAGGAACTGGTCGAGTTGTTGGGCGTGGACGAGGACGACATCATCAAGATCTCCGCCAAGACCGGTGAGGGAGTAAGGGACGTACTCGACGCGATCGTGGACCGCGTCCCCGCCCCGAAGACTACCCGGGAGGAGGCGCGAGGGCTCGTCTTCGACTCCTACTACGACCCGTACCGGGGCGTGGTCTCGCTGGTCCGCCTCGTGGACGGGGAGCTAAAGAAGGGCCATGAAGTCAAGGCGATGGGCTCGGAGGAGCGATTCGAGCTTCTGGAGGTCGGCTGCTACACGCCCAAGCCAACGGCGCTCCCCGGCCTGTACGCGGGCGAGGTCGGCTACGTCGTAGCCGGCCTGAAGGACATTGAGGCCCTGCGTGTCGGTGATACTGTGACGCGGGTAGAGAGCCCGGCAGAGGAGCCGCTGCCCGGTTATGCGCGGGTGCTGCCGATGGTATTCAGCGGGCTCTATCCGACGGTGGGGGACGACTTCGAGCGGTTGCGAGAGGCTCTGGCGAAGCTGCAGCTCAATGACGCATCGCTATTCTTCGAGCCGGAGAACTCGCGGATGGGATTCGGGTTCCGATGCGGGTTCTTGGGGCTTCTGCATATGGAGATCGTGCAGGAGAGGCTGGAGAGGGAATTCGACCTCGACCTCATCGCCTCGTCGCCGAGCGTGCGTTATGAGGTGGTAGTCGAGGGTGAGGTCCGGGAGATCACCAACCCCAGCGAGCTGTCGGAGTTCTACGAGGAGATCCGTGAACCTGTCGTGCGCGCTACGATCATCGGACCTAAGGAGTACGTCGGCGCCGTGATGGGCCTCTGCCACGAGCGGCGGGGAGTCTCTGTCGGGATGGAGTACATCTCGACGCGCAGGGTACAGCTTACCTACGACCTGCCACTCGCCGAGATCATCACCGACTTCTTCGACGCGCTGAAGAGCCGCACCCGCGGCTACGCCTCGTTCGACTACGAGTTCAAGGAGTACGAGACTTCAGATCTGGTAAAGGTCGAGGTCTTGGTCTCGGGGGAGACGGTCGACGCGCTCTCCATAATCGTCCACCGCGACAAGGCGTACTACCGGGGCCGGGCGCTCACGGAGAAGCTCAAGGAGTTGATACCGCGCCAGCAATTCGAGGTGCCGGTGCAGGCGACGATGGGGAAGCGTGTGATCGCACGCGAGACCGTCCGCGCCTATAGAAAGGACGTGACCGCGAAGTGCTACGGTGGCGACATCTCTCGCAAGCGCAAGCTTCTTGAGCAGCAGAAGAAGGGCAAGAAGCGGATGAAGCAAGTCGGGAGCGTGGAGATACCGCAGGAGGCGTTCCTCGCAGCTTTGAGGATCTGAGTAGCCTCCTCTCTCAAAACGGAGCGGACCCCCCTCGTGTTAAAATCTCGTGCATGATGATCTCCGCCAGACAGCACGAGATACTGGTCAAGACGCTGGAGATATTTATTCAGACGGGCGTGCCGGTGGGTAGCGCCGCACTCGCTGACATAGTGAGCGCGAGCAGCTCGACGATCCGCGCTGAGCTGGCCGTGCTCGAGGACGAGGGACTCCTGACCCATCCTTACACCTCCGCCGGCCGCGTCCCGACCGACGCTGGCTACCGCTACTATGTGAATACTCTTATGGTCGAGGACCATTACGGGGCTTCGCCGGGAGAGGGGACGCCGTTCCGGGCGCCGGAGGGCTACGGCAACGTGGACGAGTTGCTGCAAGGGGTCTCCGAGGGGATGAGCGAGGTGACGCGCTTACTGGCGGTGGTCGCGGGGCCTTCGGCTCTTGGAGACTCGGTTGCCCGGGTGGACCGCCTGCCACTACGCGAAGGAGCGCACCTCATAGTAGTCTCGACGGAGAGCGGACTCTCGACAAGCACGACCATAACGCTTCCCTCCTACGTCGAAGAGGAGGAGTTGCGTGAGATCTTGGCCTCCCTCAATAACTACCTCGGCGACCGGCCGGCGGGTGCGAACCCTCTAGCAACCGTACGCAGCTTACTCGCCGACTACAACCCGCTTGCGGTGGGCGCGGTCCTGGAAGCCGTCGAGGTTCTGGGTCGGGCCACGGAGCGAGGCCTCTTTATCCGGGGGGCTTCGGCGCTACTCGCCCGTCTCGACGACTTGGATCCCGCAAGCCTCTCGGCGGTCGTTGAGGTCTTCGAGCGCCGACGTTGGCTCTTGAGGCTGGTCGGTGACGCCCTGAAGAGGTCCGTGTCGAGCAGCGGGGTGATCGTCTCGATCGGAGCAGAGTCGGGCTTCTACAACCTGGCGAACACGAGCGTAGTTGCCGCCGCCTACAATCACCGCGAGCGCCCTTACGGCGTCGTGACCCTCATAGGCCCGAAGCGGATGGAGTACGACGCCGCTATCTCCACGGTTCGCTCGGCGTCCGAAGCCCTGACCCAACACCTGGACTCGAGGTTTTAGCGTAGCTTGGCGAGCAAGCGCGACTACTACGAGGTCCTGGGACTCTCCCGCAAAGCCTCGGAGACGGAGATAAAGAAAGCCTACCGCAGGCTGGCCCGCGAGCACCATCCCGACGCCAACCCGGGCGATCCGGGCGCGGAGGACCGCTTCAAAGAGCTCACCGAGGCCTACGAAGTCCTCTCTAATGTTCAGGCACGCCAGGCCTACGATACCTACGGGCACCAGGTCCCCCGCGGCGCGGGCCCGGGTGGAGCACCCGGCGGCGACCCGTTCGGCGGCTTCCAGGACATCTTCGAGACCTTCTTCGGCGACCGTTTGGGTGAGAGCGGCTTCGGCTCCTTCTTCGGTGGCACCGGTGCTCGTACCCCGAGCCGGGGTAGTGACGCTGAAGTGGAAGTTGAGATCTCGCTCCGGGAGGCAGCCTCCGAGACGGAACGTGAGGTCAAAGTCCAGATCGTGAAGGAGTGCTCCGTATGCAGTGGGGCTGGGGGAACGGAGACACGCCAGTGCGGCACTTGCGGCGGTGCAGGGGCGGTGAGGACGGTTAGACAGAGCCTGCTCGGCCAGATGGTGAGCACGCAGGCGTGCCCTACGTGTAGCGGACGTGGACGTATCATCGTCGTCGAATGCGAGAACTGCCGGGGCGGCGGGCGGGTCGCGGAGGTGGTGACCCGGCGGATCCAGCTCCCCGCCGGTATCGAGGACGGGATGAGTTTAAGGATCACGGGCGGCGGCCACGCCGGGGAGAGAGGCGCTCCGGCAGGAGACCTGTACATTAGGGTTAAGGTCAAGGAAGATGCCGAATTGATGCGGGACGGGGATGACCTGATCCATCGCATGAGGGTCAACTTCGTCGAGGCTGCTCTGGGTGCGGAGACGGAGGCGCCTGCGCTCGATGGGAGCAGGGCTGTTCGGATAGAGCCCGGTACGCAGCCGGGGGCTACGCTCACCTTGCGTGGAGAGGGGATGCCGCGTCTCAGGCGCTGGGGCCGGGGGGACCTCAAGGTCGTCGTGGACGTAATGGTACCGAGCCGGCTCAGTGGCGAGCAGCGGGAGCTGTTGAGGCGCTTCGAGGAGATCAGCGGCGAGGAGACGTACAACAACGGTGGCGGTGAGTCCTTCTTCGACCGGCTCAGGAGCGTCTTCCGGTAGGTGGAGATCACACGCGTCTTCTATCACTCGTGCCTCGAGGTCGGCGACTTGTTACGTCTCTCGGAGGAGGAGGGGCGTCACGTTCACAAGGTCTTGCGGGGCCGCGTGCGGGACAGGATCGACGTCGTGGATAGCGCGGGGAGGCTTTTCGTCGCCGAGCTTGCTGGGGGCGGGGAGGCGAAGGTGCTGGAGGAACGGATCGCCTCCGGTGTCCTGGAGGGGGAAGTCACCCTCTATCAGGCGGTCCCGAAGGGGCGGAACATGGACCTCGTCGTCGAGAAGGCAACCGAGCTCGGGGTCTGGAGCATCGTGCCACTCGTGACGGAGCGGGGCGTGGTCAGGCTCTCGGAGGGGGATGGTAAGGTCGAGCGCTGGCGGCGGGTGGCTGGAGCCGCGGCCCGGCAGTCCTTGCGGTTCCGGATGCCGGAGGTTACGGAGGCGGTCTCCTTCTCGGAGGCGGTGCGTGAGGCGGGAGAGAGGGGGGTACTCCTGCACAACGAGGCGGGTCTGCCGCCTCTGGAGGACGTGGTGACGGATGAAAAGGTTGGCCTGTTCGTGGGGCCGGAGGGGGGATTTAGTGAGGGGGAGTTGGAGGTGGCGCGAGTTGCTGGTCTCTCCCTGGCGTCGCTCGGACCGTACAGGTTGCGGAGCGAGACGGCGGGGGTGGTAGCGGTGGCGCGGGCCAGTGCTGTATTGGAACGAGCGGAGAGTGTTGGGAGGAGCCGATGAGCGAGAACGATTGCGTGTTCTGTCAGATAGTGCGTGGGGAGATGGACGCGGAGATGGTACACGACGAGGAGGAGGTGCTTGCCTTTCAGGACGTCGGGGGACAGGCGCCGGTGCATGTGCTCGTCATACCCAAGCAGCACATCTCGTCGCTCGCGGAGATCGGGGACATCTCGGACGGCGTAGCGAAGCGCCTCTTCGAGGTCGCCCACGAGGTGGCGAAGGAGATGAACGTTGCCGAGTCGGGGTACGCTTTCAGGGTCAACACCGGCCCCGACTCCGGCCAGGAGGTCTTCCACCTGCACGCGCACGTGATGGGCGGCAGGAAGCTGGAGATGCCGTGAGCATACGGGGTAACATCTCGCGCGACACCAAGGAGGCGATGAAGGGCCGAGATAGGCCCCGCGTCGAGGCCCTGCGCATGCTCAGCTCCGCGCTGAAGAACGCCGAGATCGAGGAGGGTAGGACTCTCAAAGAGGACGAGGAGATGGCGATCCTCAGGCGCCAGCTAAAACAGCGCGAGGAGTCCGCCGAGGCTTTCCGCAACGCCGGCCGCGAGGAGCAGGCCCGAGCCGAGGAGGCGGAGGCGGGGATCGTACTCGACTACCTCCCCGCCCCGCTCTCCGACGAGGAGCTGGACAGGCTCGTCGAGGAGGCGATAAACGAGACGGGCGCGACGAGTATGCGGGAGATGGGCTCCGTGATGGGCCGGGCGAATGCGATCGCCGGGAACCGGGCAGACGGTAGGAGGCTTTCCCAGCTCGTACGGACACGGTTGCAGGGGCAGAATATAGGTGAGATGCAAGGTTAGATCGAGGAGGGAACACGGACATCACTTCTAGCAATCAGGTAGAGGCCAAGCTGGTCGTACCGCCGGGACGGATGCTGGAGGTCTTCGGCGACCGGGACGCGGTGTTGCGGCGGGTCGAGGATCTCGTGGAGTGCGAGGTAATCGTGCGAGGGAACGAGATCTTCTTGCATGGCGACGAGGCGGCGGTCGAGAGGGCCGAAGCGGTCTTTGATGGGCTCGTGGGCCTCGCGGAGGCCGGCAACCATCCGACGCCCGAGACTGCCGAGAGGCTCTACAGGATGGGTGCCGGCGGGGGTGGTAAGGAGATCTTGGGGGACGTCATCGTCTCGCACCGCGGCCGCCGTGTGGCGCCGAAGACCCGCAACCAGAAGGCCTATACCGACGCTATTCGCAAGGATCAAGTCGTCTTCGGCCTCGGACCGGCGGGTACCGGAAAGACTTATCTCGCTGTGGCGCTGGCGGTGGATGCGCTCAACAGGGGTGAGGTTACCAGGATCATCCTGACCCGCCCGGCAGTCGAGGCGGGGGAGTCGCTCGGCTTCTTGCCGGGGGACGTGATGGCGAAGGTAGACCCGTACTTCAGGCCACTTTATGACGCTCTGTACGAGATGATCGACCCGGCCCAGTTTCAGGCACACCTGGAGCGGGGTATAATCGAGATCGCACCTTTGGCGTTTATGAGAGGCCGTACCTTGAACGATGCGTTCGTCATCCTGGATGAGGCGCAGAACACGACGCCGCAGCAGATGAAGATGTTCCTCACGCGGCTCGGGTTCGGCTCGAAGATGGTCATAACCGGGGATACCACCCAGGTGGACCTGCCGAAGGGGACGTCGAGCGGCCTGGAGGACGCCCAGAGTAAGCTCACCGGTGTCGAGGGCGTCTCCTTCGTACGCCTCAAGCGCGACGACATCGTGCGCAGCGATCTCGTAATGCGGATAGTGGACGCCTACGACGTCATAGGCGCCGGAGATCATATCCCCAAAGACGAGAGCTAGGCGGTCCCGGGGGCAGAGATGAGCGAAGAGAACGGAGCCCCGGCCCGAGAAGCGCACGCGAGCGTACCCGCGGGTATGAGCACGGACGCATCCACAAATGGGCCGCCCGCCAGGAAGGCTGAGGAGTTCCACCGACCGCCGACGCGGCTGGAGAAGGTGCGGGCCAGGCTCGAGGAAATGCCCCGAAGGCGGTTCTACGTAGGGTTGAACCTCGTCATCTGGGCCTCACTGACGCTCCTGATCGGGGTGGACCTCCGCCCTGTCACTCCGAACCCCTGGACCATGTTTCTGGGTGTGGGGATCGTGGTGGCGACCGAGATGTGGATTATCTGGTATTTCCTGGAGCGGTTCGGAAAGAAGATCCTTCGAGCCAACGCCCTCATCCGCATCCTGCTCGCGGCCTCGCTTTTGATCCTCTTCACCGCTCTCGCCAGGGTTTTCGTCTTGCTCTCGCTCCCGCCTTACCTGATCCCGCTTGCTGGTTTGAGCATCCTCGGCACCATCCTCCTGGGACCGCGGTTAATGTTCGTTATGGTAGTCATCACCAGCGTCAACGTCGGCATCATCGCGGACAGCGACTTCTTCCTTACTTCCGCACTG
>JAABVA010003562.1_pt1 | contig 14757 bp, 9 predicted proteins | sample 5560331 | NCBI WGS metagenome assembly JAABVA01 (sample SAMN12812661, study PRJNA571458) | rock metagenome | isolation source: Antarctica rocks | place: Antarctica: Victoria Land, Mt New Zealand sud | collected 2016-01-07 | reverse complement strand
TCTCCCGGGCAATACGAGCCCGTTCGGCGACGGCGGCCAGCTGCGCCTGCTGGTCGCGTTCCCGCTCGAGACGATCGGCGCGCTCCCGCAGCTGCGATAGGTACGCGGCGCGGGTTCGTGCATAGATGCTGAGAACGGCTGCGGTGCTCACCATCCCCGAGAGGAGCACGAAGATCAACAGCCACGATCGGTGCTCACCCCATCGCTCGACCGCCAACGCCACGCCGAACTCCAGCACCACCGCCGCCGTGAGCGCCATCCACAACGGCCGTCGGGAGGCCACCGTGTAGAACGCCACGAGCAGTGCGACATCAGCCACCAGGGTGACTCCCACCCACCACTGCCCGAACGCGATGAGCGAGACCGCGCAGAACACGATGACCGGATAGCGCCTGCGGAAAAAGAGCGGAATGAGCAGCGCCACAGACAGCGGCCACACCTGGGCAATCGACTGGTCACCCTCGCGAATCAGCGACGGGGCGGCGATGAGCAGGAGCAGCACCGGTGGCGCGAGGTCGAACAACAGACGGTCGTAGAAGCGGCTGTTGTTCGTCACTGCGTTACCGCCTTCGCCCTCAGGCGTCGCTGCGCTTGAGCCGGACGGCTGCCAGCGCGACCGCCACTATCGTCCATCCGCACAGTACGGCGAAGCCGACCCACGGAGACAGGTGCGCGGTGTCCGGCCGACCCCAGAATGCTTCGCCTGCGTTCGAGGGCAGGTAGGGGCCGATGGTGTCCGACCAACTCTGCGGGAGCAATCCCATGATCGGCGGGATCACGAAGAACAGCGCGACCAAGCTGGAGATACCGGCCGCGGTGTTGCGCAGCAAGGCGCCCAACGCGATGCCGACCAAGCCGACGAGCAGCAGGTAGACCCCCGCGCCGATCACCATCCGCAACGCGCCGGGATCGGAGATCCCCGCACTCGGAGTCTTGCCGGAGAGCAGCGACTGCCCCAGGAAGAACGCGATGACGGTCGAGGCGATGGACGCGATGCCCACAATGACGGTGAACACGGTGATCTTCGCCCAGAGCACGGGCAGGCGCTCCGGAACCGCGGTCAGCGAAGAGCGGATCATGCCGGTGGCGTACTCGCCGCTGATCAGGAGCACCCCGAGGACACCGACGGCCAGCTGGGCGATGTTCACCCCGTTGAGGCTGGTGACGATGGGGTCGAACGCCGCCCTGCGCGCATCCCTCATGTCGGTGTAGTGGGCGGCGGTCACCGCGGAGATGAGTGCGCCGAGCCCGATGGTCAGCACGACGGCGACCAGGAGCGTGATCTTGCTCGAACGCAGCGAACGGAACTTGGTCCACTCCGAGCGGATGACCCGGCCCTGGGTGACGCGCATCCCGGGATAGCCGGTCACCGGGGCGGGTGCCGTGGCGGTGGTCATGATCGTGCTCCCGTCGTGACGTCTGCTGCTGACATGTCTGGTGCCGAGGTGCGCGCGTGGTACTCGACCGCGTCGCGGGTGAGTTCCATGAATGCTTCTTCCAGTGAGGCTTCTTGCATCGACAGCTCGTGCACGCGCACGCGGTTGTCGAAGGCCACGTCACCGATCTGATTTGCCGTGAGGCCGTGGACCTCGAGCTCGCCTGCCGTGCTGCTGCTCACGGTGACGTCCGGGCCGACCAGCAGCTCACGCAGCGCAGCGGCCTGGGGGGAGCGCACGGTGACCACGTTGGTGGAGGCCCTGGCGACGAAGTCGGCAACGCTGGTGTCGGCGATCAGCGCGCCGCGACCGACGACGATGAGGTGCTCGGCCGTCAACGCCATCTCGCTCATCAGGTGCGAGGAGACGAACACGGTGCGACCTTCGGCGGCCAGCTGCTTGAGCAGGTTGCGGATCCAGAGGATGCCCTCCGGGTCGAGGCCGTTGACGGGCTCGTCCAAGATGACGGTGCGGGGGTTGCCCAGCAGGGCCGAGGCGACACCGAGACGTTGGCCCATGCCCAGGGAGAAACCCCCGGCCCGCTTCTTCGCGACCTCGCTGAGACCAACCTGATCGATCACCTCGTCCACCCTGCTGCGCGGAACACCGTTGGTCTGGGCCATGGCCAGCAGGTGGTTGAACGCCGACCGGCTGGTGTGCACGGCCTTGGCTTCGAGCAGGGTTCCGAGCTCGGCCATGGGCGCCTTGGTGTGCGCGTAGGTGCCGCCATTCACGCTGACCGAGCCCTCGGTGGGGGCATCCAAGCCGGCGATCATCCGCATGGTGGTGGACTTACCAGCACCGTTGGGGCCCAAGAAACCGGTGACAATCCCCGGCCGCACCGTGAAGGTCAGATCACGGACGGCGACCTTGTCGCCATAGCGCTTCGTCACGCCTCGAACTTCGATCATGGGTGTACGCCTCCGTCGTAGGCCGAGCACCGTTTGGCTCGAGCCTCCACAACGCTAGAACGCAGGAGCAACGCTGCGCATCAGTCGGACGGCCACACCTGCAGTGCCCCACCTATGCCGGAAGTTGTATGCCCAAAATCACGGCAGAAGGATCGACGTGGCGGTGACGTTGTTGAAGTAGTTGGGGTCGGGTGTCTGCACGGTGCCGGTGGCCGCGGCGAGGTATTGGATGCCGTGGGCGCCGGGGTTGGCGGTGAAGCTCACCGGGAGGCTGATCGTCAGACCTGCGCCGACGGAGGGGATGGCGTAGACGGCGGTGTGGCCGAAGAAGAAGACTCCACCACCGGGAGCGGCGGTGACCGTGAGTCCGCCGCCGGCGAACAGACCGGTGAACACGCCGGTCGCCGTGGTGGGTCCGTTGTTGGTGACGGTCACCGTGCTGGTGTACGTCACGCTTCCGGACTGGGTGGGTGCGCCGACCGCGATACTCAGGTCGGCCGACGGGCTGGGAGCCGCGGCCAGCAGGCCATTCGGCGTGCCCAACCCGGTGACGTTGTCGTAACCCGGTGTGGTGTGGATGGTCAAGGACTGGTAGTCGAACGTGCGCACCGACTTGACCAGTCCCCCGCTGGCATCGACCCGGTTGACGTAGTCCACCCGGGCAACGCCGAGCGCGTTCACCGGGGTGACGTCGGTCAGCCCGCCCGTGCGCGCGGTGAGCTGGTAGAAGGCGGGGTTGCTGAACCCGTGGTGGAAGCCGTCGAGCTGATCGGCGACCGCCATCGTCCCGGCCATCAGCGGCGAGGCGAGGCTGGTGCCCCCGATCCGGTACTCGTCGTACTTTGCGCCTTCGCCGGGAAATGTCTGGGTCTCACCGATGAGGAATCCGGTGTTCGGATCGGCCAGGTTGGAGACGTCGGGCACGACCCGTCCCGCGGCGGTGCCGGTCTGGTTCTGCCGGGCCAAGGCATCCGGCACCACGCCTTGCTGGTACCAGGGCTCGGCGAACAGCCGGCTGGTGCCGCCGCCGCTGCCGCTCTGATAGGTGGCCGGCGAATATGTGCCGCCGATCAGTGGGCTGCGGGCGGTCTCCCAGCCCGTTTCCACGACCTTGTTCCCGGTGGCGCCAATACCCAGGCTGGTGCCGCCGACGGCGGTCACCCACGGGTCGGAGGCGGCGAAGTCCGGTTCCGGGCGGCCGACCCGGGCGGCTTCGTCACCGTTGTCCCCGGAGGAGAAGTACAGGCCGATACCTTCCATCGCCGCTTGCACCGCGATCTGGTTGAACTCCTGGATGAGGGTGGCAGGCAGGTCCTCCCCGGTGTCGCCGTAGGAGTTGGACACGATGTCGGCGCTGTGGGTGGCGACGATCGAGTTCAGCGCGGTGTCCAGTGAGGAGTCCTGACAGTCGGCGCCCCCGACGTAGAGGATGTGCGCGCCGGGTGCGGTGGCGTGCACGGCCTCCACGTCCAGGGTCTGCTCGCCGTACCAACCGGCGGCGTCGCACTGGTTGGGCGCCTCCTGTCCCGGGGTGGGCGGTGCGACCTGCTGGGTGAACTGGCCGGCGGTCAGCGGATGCGCGGGGTCGTTGCGTCGGGCGTACTCGGCGGCGTCATCGAACAGCGTGGGTGAGCCGAAGGCATCGACGATCGCCACCGTCGTTCCCGTGCCGTCGATACCCCGGCCGACCGGGTCCGCGAGACCGTTGGCGGAGCGGATCTGTCCGGGCTTGTACCCGCACGGCGCGTAGGGCAGCTGCTGACCCTTATACGCCGGATCGGTCGTGTCGAAGTTCTCGCCGTAGTAATCGGCGCACGGTCGCGCGTTGCGGAAGCCGGCCGGGGGCGGGACCACCCCGGGCCGGCTGGCCGCGGGCGCAGCGTTCCCGGTCTGGGAGCCCGCCCCGGTGGTGTGCAACGGGGTGGCGTGCGTGGGGGATTCGTTGATGCCCGCGACGCCGAGCACATCAGAGGCGATGCCTGCCGGCACTGAGAGGTCCCGGTCCGCCGAGCGCAGGCGCCGCCCGGCCACGGCGTACTCACCGACCGTCACGGAGAACGCCTTCTCGATCTGCGCGACCGAACCCGTGGCCTCCACATAGGCGTTGTTCGCCGGTACGGAGCCCACCTGGAAGCCACCGGTGCTCAGCCACGACCTGACCGCATCGACCGTCGCCGGTGTCGGCGCGAACTGCGCCCGGACCTGGTCGGTGGACAGGAAATGGCCGTACTGAGCTGAATGCGGATCGGACACGTTGCGCGCGACTGCCTCGGCGGCCGCCTCGTCCCTGGTTTTCAGGTACACGCGGAAGCCGACGCCCGCAGCGGCGGGGACGGCGGCAACCCGATTCTGCGGGCTTGCATACCCAGCACCGGAGCCCGGCAGCGACACGGGGCCTGCCGGGTCGGCGGCCGCAGGTACACCGGCAGCGAAACCCCCGGCCACCACCAGGGCAGCGAGCATGGTCGGAACTTTGCGCACGATGTACACCCCTCTGCAACGCCCACTCCCATGTCGGCGATTACGAGAAACTTAGGCCAAGTAACGGCAAACGGAAAGAGATCGGGTGCAGCCGGCTCCTCGCGCGGCCTCGACCTGCCGTAGTTCAACGAAGGTCAGGCGGCCACAGGTCACGGCGTTCCTCGGCGGCGTGCTGCTTCACATCCACGATTCCCAGCTCTCGGGCTCGGCCGGATTCCCACAAGCGAGTCGAATCGGCGGTGGCGAACACGTCCCCGGCCGGACGGTTGAGGTCGGTGCAGGGGTGGTCGGCACCATCAGCTCTCCTGGGTGAACAGGGGCGCGTACCGGGCCAGGTACAACGGCCATGGCGTCCTCGCCGACCCCTTTGCTGACGGCCTGCCAGCCCGGCCCGTGCTGGTCGATGTGGCGGTGCTCCAGCTCCAGGCGGGTGCGTCTCGGGGTCTCGGCGATGAACCGGACCTCGACCTCGCTGGTGTGGTCGGAGTCAGTCTCGATTTGCCACTGCGGGCCGACGTCCCAGCTGAACTTGACCCGATCCGGTGGCTCCGTCAAGAGCATCGCCCTGGGGCGGACGGTCATCGGTAGCAAGGTGATCGGCTGCACGACACGTCCGGACCTAGAGGCTGCGGCTCCAACCCGGCGACCTGGTGTTCTTCGACGGCGATAGCCACGTCGGCCTATACGCAGGCAACAACGAGGTGCTGCACGCGCCCGACGGCGGCGAGTTCGCGCATTACACCAGCATGGGTTCGCTTGGGGTCTACTCCACCGCTCGCCGGTACTGAGCCAGACTGATTGCTATGCCGGAGCTGCCCGAGGTCGAGAACGCGCGCCAGGTCGTCGAGCAGGCGCTGCACCGAACGATCGCGGACATCGATGACCGTGACACCTTCGTCTGCCGCCCGCACGCGCCCGGTGACATCGCTGCCGCACTGACGGACGGACAGCTCATTGCGGTGCATCGTCAGGGCAAGACAATGTGGTGCGACACGGTCACCGCCTCAGGTAACGAGGGCCCGCGGCTGGGGATGCACCTCGGCATGGGCGGGCGGATGTACGTGTCGCCGCCGACGAGTGCCGGCGAGGGTCACTCCGGGGGGGACCCCTTCCTGCTTAGCGGGCCTGCGGACAAGGCCGAGTGGACTCGGTTTCGCCTGCGCTTCGAAGACGGCGGCGAGTTGCGGTTGTTCGACAAGCGCAGGCTCGGCCGGGTGCGGCTGGAGCCGAACATTGCCGCACTGGGCCCGGACGCCGAGCACATCAGCCGCCAGGATTTCCGCGACCGCGTCGGCCGCGGAACGGCGCCGATCAAGGCCCGCCTGCTGGACCAGGCGGTGCTCGCCGGCATCGGCAACCTGCTCGCCGACGAGGTGCTCTGGCACGCGCAGCTGTCGCCGCAACGGCCAGCCAAGATGTTGTCCATAACGGACTTGGATGAGCTGCGCCGGGTGCTACGCCGGTCCATCCGTTCGGCCATCCGCAAGGGTGGTGTACACACCGGCGATGTGGTCGGCTCCCGTAGAGCCGACGCGACGTGCCCGCGCTGCGGCGCTCCGATGGAGCGCGGCAAGGTTGGCGGCCGAACCACCTGGTGGTGCTCGGCCGAGCAGGCGAACTAGCGCCTTCGACGGCTCTGCACCGGTCGACGGATGGTGATCGCCGCGCCAGCGACCACCGGGTCGGTGTGCCGGCGCAGCTGAACGAGCTGTTCCCGCCGCTCGTCAGTCCAACCGCCAGCGTCGATCGCACTGGCGAGGGCAAGCGGAGCCGCCCACGCGGTAGCAGAGTCCTGTACGAGCACCCGAGCAAGCTCGCCGGTGTCACGCAGATGACGCGTGCGGGCGGCAACACTGCGTTGAAACGCACTGACGGCCAGCGGTGAGGGCCCGACCGTCTGCAGGACCCCGACCAGAGTGTCGCGGGAAGCCCACTCGGTGGCGGCGGCGACGACCACCGCCGTCCACAACGGCTCTGCTCCGAGAGCTTCCACCAGCGCTTCGGCCGTGGCGCGGCCCGCTGCGCCGACAGCTCCCTGGGCTGCGGCCGTCACAGCGGAAATAAGCTCGCGTGCAGCGTCGACGTCAGCAGCCTCGACAATCCGCACGAGGACGGCAACCAGCTCATCGCTGCGAATCGCAGTGAGCAGGCTGCGCGTCGCCCAAGCCTGTGCGGCTCCGGCCTGCTCCATCCCCACGGCCACGGAGACCCGGTCGAGCAAGGCGTCAGCGACGAGGTCCCCGCCCAGCTGCGGGTTTCTGGCCAGCCGGACCAGGGCGTCGGCGCGCACGGTGGGCGCGGGATGGTTGATCAGGCTCACCCAGAGGCGGTCGTCACGCGCAGCCACTTCGGGGTGGTCTGCAGTGGGCAGCGCCGTAAGCGCGCCGGCCAGGACCCGCTCGCCAGAGTCGGCGGCAGTCTGGAGGACATCCCAGACACGCGTGTCACCGAGGTAGTCCCACAGGGAGCGTTGGAGCGCCACCTGGACGTCTCGGTGCACGTCCCGGCGTACCTCGTCGAGCAACCACTCCAGCGCATCCCCGGTGCCCAGCGCACCCGCCAGCCGGTAGACCTCCTTCGCCACCGTGACGCGGGTGGTCGGGGCACGGCGTACGGCCGCCAGCGCATCAGCGGCGCCCCGCGAGAAAAGCGTCCTCCGCATCGCATAAATCGCCATCCGGGCGCGGTCGTCATCGAGCATGTCCGTGAGCAGGGGTAGCGGGTCTCCACCACGCCAACGGCCAAGCGCACTGATGGCGGCGTCGCGAACACCCGCAATTCCGGCCGGCGCATTGTCGCCATTTCCTGCTGCAGAGAGTCTCTGCAGGGCCACCGGCCCACACCAGGACAGGTCCCCCACCGCGTCGACGTAGCGGCGCACCGTGTGTACCTGCAGGTTCGTGGTGGCGATCAGGTCGATGACGGCATCGGCGTAACGCATTTGTTGGCGGGGCGTCCACCTCCAAGACCGGACAAAGATCGGCACTACGTGCACCCCTCCGGCGGAGAAGCGCCCGACGTGCAACCGGTCACCGAGGTAGGAGTCCAACAGGTCCTGGCGGTGAGCAGTGAGTATTGCCTCTACCGGCTCGAGGAGCCCGACGGTGGGATCCGCACGGACCCAGCCCGACACCCGAACCCGCACGAGTTCCCGAGCGCCGTACCCAAGAATTCGGATGGCCTTCTCCGCAACATGGCGGTCAATGGTGCGCGTCACAACAGCGTCCAGCGCGGCCAGCACGTGCGGGCAATCCTTCAGTCGTGCAGCGAAGAATGCACCCTCGCGGACGATGCGGTGGTAATCCTCGGTGGCCAACCAGCGGTCGAGCGTCCGACCGATGGCCGCATCAAGCAGTGCCGCATTCTCTACCGAGAGCGCATCTCGCAGGTGTGGCGATGCGAAGGTGAGTGTGCTCCCGGCGGCCACTGTGGACGCGAGGTGGCCCCGCGCGGAATCTGCGATGGCCCCCGGGCCGAGAAGCGCGAGCCGCAACCAGAGTCGGGCGGCGGCGGCTTGGGTCTGGCGCGAGCAGTCGCGGGCTGCCAGCGCCTCTTGCGCGAACGCGGCCAAGGGCTCGAGGTGGTGCAGCTCGAAACGACCCACCGGCAACCGGCTGATCGACTCGATGATCGTTGCCCGCACTGGATCGGGCTCGTTACCGTGGGCCGCCAGGCTCGCAAGCAGCGCGGGCAAACTCTCCGGCTCGTACCGCACCGCAATGATGACCGCGCTCCACGCGAGCGCCCGATTCGCGGGTTCGGGGTCGCCCAGCCAGGTCGCCGCCGCGTCAAGCGCGGCTCGATAGCCAAGCAACGCAGTGAATGCGAGCAGGTCACGTGGCACCCGCTCGACATCAGGGTGCCCGAGATGCTCGAGCGCCAGCTCTCGACGTAACCCGGCGGGCAGCAGCGCCGCCACATCAGCCCGGATCCAGTCGCTGCGCCCACGCACGAGTGGAGTCAGTCGCGCGTAGGCATCGGCTCGCCAGCCAATTGGCAATGCCTTGACGAAAGCCCGTGCACCCGCTCGCTGCAGCACACCATGCTCGGCGAGCATGATCGTGCGGTCCCGGCCGAGCGCGCGTGCCCGGCGCAACAGAATCGACCCCACAGGGGCCAGCTCATCAATCTGCCCGCGGGCTTCGGCCAGGGCGAACAATTCTGTTGGACGTCGTTGGGCGAGTCCAGCCAGGTCCAGCCGCGACAGGCCAATCAACGCCGGCAGCGACCGCAGTACGCCGAGTGCAGCGTCCGGGTTCTGGCCGGCGACGATGCTCAAGGCCGTAGCGAGCCGCCGCATCGGGATGCCATCGGCCGACACCAAATCGTCGGCCAGCGTCGCCAGCAGCTCGGCCGCCCGACCGGGATGGTTGCGAGCCAATCTGCGCAGGGCAGCGGGACGCACCAGCCGCACAAAGCCGGGATCGTCGGCCAGCAGACGGTCGACTGTGGCGGGGCTGGCGTAACCCAGGAGCTCACGGCGCTGTACAGCGGCGTCCAAGCCCTCGACGAACCCGTCGACCACTGTCAGACGTCGCCGCCCGCGCAGGAGCGCCACCAGACGTTTCTGGCTCGGCGCAGGCAGACGGTGAAGAAGATCCAGCACGTCATGGTCTGCGGCGTAGTTCGCGACGACCCGCATCGCCACCCCACGAAGCGCCCCAGTCGGCCCGGCAGCCGCCTCCAGTGCCAGCTCCGGCCGCCGCGAACCGAACGCCGCCCACAGGGCGAGCTGTCGTTCCCAGAGGCTGCCGGTCGCAAGTTGGTCGACCAACGCCGCGGCAGGAGGGTCGGTACGGGCGGCCTGGCCCAGAGCCACCATCCGTCGCACGCGTGCGTCGTGGGGCGCAATCTCCAACTCGGCCAGCAAAACTGCCCGCTTCGTCGCGCTGGTACCTCCGGCGTCGGTCACCGCGCCGACCCTACCGACGCACTACCCGTGGAAGGCAGAGATTTTCGCCGCCAGCGTCATCGCGTCGAACGGCGCGTGCACCTTGGCGTCGTTGTCGAAATAGACGAACACATCGTGGTCCTGCGCCGCCCAGGTCCGCACTTTGGCGGCCCACGCATCGATCGCCGCCTCGCTGTACCCACTGACGTAGAGCTCCGTGTCGCCGTGAAGCCGCACGTACACCAGGTCGGCCGTCACCTCGTCGAACTGCGGCCACCGCCCCGCCGTGTCGGCCACGACCAGACCGATATCGTGCTCGCGCAGCAGCTTTGCGAACTCCGGCGTGCGGAAGCTGTCGTGTCGTACCTCGAGGACGTGCCGCAGCGGACGATCGACCTCAGTGCTCGTCCACGCCCGGTTCTCCATTCGCTCGTCGTGCCGCTCGGCCAAGCGAGCCGCCTCGGCCGTGGTCCGCGGCAGCAGGTCGAAGAATGTTCTCAGCCGCTCCGCGTTGAACCCCAGCGACGGCGGTAGCTGCCACAACACCGGCCCCAACTTGTGCTCCAGCGCGAGCACGCCAGAGGCAAAGAAGTTGGCCACCGGGGTCTCGACGTCCTTGAGCTTCTTCATGTGGGTGATGAACCGTGGTGCCTTCACCGAGAACATGAAGTCGTCCGGCGTATCGGTGAACCAGCGGCGGTAGCTGCTCGGCTTCTGCAATGCGTAGAACGATCCGTTGATCTCGATGGTGCGGAGCAGGCCTGCGGCGTGGGCGAGCTCGCGGCGGTGCGGCAGTCCCTCTGGGTAGAAGGTCTTGCGCCACGGGGCATAGGTCCACCCGGAGATACCGATACGGACGTCGGCCATGCTCAGGACTAGATCGCGTCGCCCCGGCGCACAATGCCCGGGTGGAGCACCGTGGCGTACATCCCCAGCAGCAGGCCGCCCCGGTTAGTTTGCAGCGCATCGAGGGTGTTGAAGTCCCGCGCACCACTGCGGGGATTCTGCTTGGTGACGACACAACGCGGCACCCGATTGTCCACCGTGAGGACCGCATCCCCCACCGTGATGTCGAGCCCCGCCCAGGACTCCTCCTCGTACGGCTCCAACCCATCGAACTCCAAGAGCATCCGGAAACGGTCGGCCCAGTACGTCGCTGGCGCATCCACTGTGGACTGAAGATGGTTAAGGGTGGCCGTGGAGATCAGCGTCACCGGGTGCACGTCCACCCCCAGGCCGGTCTCGCCCACCTCCACCAGTCGCAGTGGACGGCCGGCGTACTCGCTTACGGCCTCAGCGAATCCTCCGCCCACAACTGTGCCCGGCACCAACCGGCGCGAGTAGAAGTTGGTCTCCACTCGCTTGCTCGTCAGCACCACCCGCTCGCTGACCGCAGCCCGGTCCGGGAACTCGATTGCCAGTGTCTCGCCGTCGTAGCTGCACCGCAGCGCGACGAGGCCGCCACACTGCTTGCCGTTGATCAGGAGTCCGCGGTCGTCGATGAGGTGAAATCGTCGGTTGTGCTCGAAGCCGTTGGAGCCCAACACGACGTCGCTAGGATGGTGCAATGCGGTCCCCTTGACCGGGGTGACCGAGATGCGGGAGAGCTCAGCCATCAGAGCTGCACCGCGTCGCCGACGCCCACGTTTCCCCCGGCGGTAACTCCGGCATAGACACCCGCACAGGCCCACACGCCGAGGCCGGGAATCTCCTGACGGTTGTGCTTGGCGACGGTGCGCAGCGTGCTGGGATCCGACGGGAGGTCGCGCTGGACGAGGGTGGTCATCACGCAGCGCATGGTCAGCATGATCACGTTCATTTGCATGCCGTCGCCCACTGTCACGGTCTGTCCCACCCATGCGTCCTCGGTGAAGCCGGGCGGCCCCGTGTCCAGCAGCAGGTTCGGTCGGTAGCGGCGGGCATCGAAGTCGCTGCCCGGAGACAGCTCGCTCAGCTTGTCCAGTGTGGAGGTGGTCAGCACGTGCAGCGGGGCCAGGTCGAGAAAGGTGCCCGGCGCCAGCATCGCGAGATCGATGGTGCTCACCGTCTCGCCGGTCGCCTCCTTGCCAGAGGCGGTGCCGTCGATGAACGCTTGCGGGGCAAGGCCTTCCAGCTCCGGCCATACCTCCTCGAAGCGAGCGTCACCGGGGTGCTCGCTGACCAGGCGGACGCGGCGGCCGACCGCGGCGGACAGTGCTTCGTCCATCCCCTCGTCGTCGCTGCGCAGCACGCTGCCATCGGTGAAGGTGATCTCCACCGGTGGCGGCGCCTGCCCGGCCAGCGGCTCGGCGACGTAGCGCGCGCTCATGGTGAGCAGCGACGCCCACTTGCGTGGATTCTTAGCGCTGGCAACCACGCCGTCGTCGGCGTCCAGCAAGGCGTAGGCCCGGTCCCCCACCACACCGTGCTCGTCGATGACGCACTGCTGTAGGTCCTCGCCGAGCATCGACTTCACCGGGAAACGGCTGATCGACGTCACCGTTACGGTCATGGTTACTCCTCGGGGTCGTTGACCTCCAGACTCTCATGCCCCGACGTTCCTCGAATGCGCCACCGCGTGTCGGCGCTTGGGCTAACATTCGCCTCGGCTCGGGGTGGGTTTGTGCAATCGATGGGGTAGTGATGGCAGCTGAGGTTGATGTGGATACGGCCGCGTTGCGGAGCTTGGGCAGCGCCTTGGCGGCCAGCTGTCGCGGCATTCTGAGCCTTGAGTACGTGCTGGTACAACGGGTCGGGTGATCATCCATGGCCTATGGTCGACAGGCACGGGCCTGTTGCTGTGGCTGGAGTCCGCAGAAGCTGTCGGCGGAAAGGGGCTGTACCCCTACGTAGTGACCACACCGCGCTACGACCCAGGGCACGGCCCGCTCGCGAAGCTGTTGGCGCCCATGGCGATGCGTGGACTGCGGCGCCGGGTCGACGTCCAGCTCCCCTTCGAGGGTGAGCTGCGGAACTGGACAGTGCCTGCGACCGCGCTCGCACCCCGCGCCGCAGCACCGCTGCTGCTGGCCGTTGCCCAACACTCGGGCACCGTCGGTGAGCTCACCATCGGCGCGGATCTGGGCTACCTCGCGGATACGGCAGCCGATGTCGCCGCCTGGGTCGACGCCGGCCGAGCGGTTCCGATGGTGACGAGCATTGACGGAAGCCACTGGGCGCGGTGGACACTGGCCGACAACCCCGCGCTGCAGCAATGGCGATCGCAACGCATCGCCGGGCTGCCACCAGCGCTCCGCGCCCTACCGGCAGCATTCTCGGGTGCCGCGCTCATGGACGACCTCACCGCAGAGCTGACCGACGCGATTGTCCGCGCGCGAACCGCCGACGTCGCCGTGCCCGAGCATGCGTTCGTCGCGGCACTGCTGACCGGCGACGAGCTGGACCTGCTTGCCCGCCAGTACACCGCGCTGGAGCAGGGGCTGCAGCGGTGGGCCGACAGCGGCACCCACGCAAGACCTGCCGTGGTGTTGCGGCTGCTGGAGCCCGAGGACGCGGACGAGCCGGTCTGGTGCCTGCAGGTCTGCCTGCGCACCGAGGGTGGGGCTCCCGTCCCGGTGGCCGAGCTGCCGCGCTCGGCGAGCACCACGCGCGAGGCGATCGAGGGGCTGGGCCACGCGCTGTCTGCCTATCCGCCGTTGCGCACCGTGCCCGCCGCCGATGCGCCCTTCACGCTGGCGTTGTCCGCGCAGGACGCCGTTGGGCTCGTCGGGCTCGGCGCGACCGCGCTGGCCGAGGCGGGCATCGCGCTGCTGCTGCCCCGCGCCTGGACCAAGGCCGAGCCCACTCTGCGGCTCAAGGTCGATACTTCCGAGCCGAGCGACACACCGGGACGGCTGGGGCTGGACGCCCTGGTCGACTACCAGTGGCAGCTCTCGCTGGGCGACGTGGAGCTGACCGAGCAGGAGATGTCGACGCTGGCCAACGCGAACGCTCCACTGGTGCAGCTCCGCGGTGAGTGGGTGCAGGTCGACGGTGCGGTGTTGGGTCGGGCTGCGCGCTACGTCGCCAAGCACAGCCAGAGCGGCGGCACCCTGGCCGACATGCTCACGCTGCTCACCGGCGCCGACCCGCCCGAGGTGCCCGTCGCCGAGGTGCAGGCCAGTGGGTGGTGGGAGCAGGTCCTCGGCGGCACGCAACGTCAGCTGTCCACAGTGGGCCAACCGCCGGGGCTGCAGGCACAGCTGCGCCCGTACCAGCAGCGCGGCCTGGACTGGTTGGCGTTCATGAGCAGTGTCGGCCTCGGGGTGGTGCTGGCCGACGACATGGGCCTCGGCAAAACCATCCAGCTGCTGTCGCTGCTGTTGCACGAAAATTCCATCCGGCCAACCCTTTTGGTGTGCCCCATGTCCGTGGTGGGCAACTGGGAACGGGAGGCAGCCAGGTTCGCCCCGCAGCTGCGGGTGCTGGTGCACCACGGCGCTGCTCGTCGCAAGGGGCAGGAGCTGGTCGACGCCGCGACCGCGCACGACCTGGTGCTCACCACCTACGCCGTCGTGGCGCGCGACACCGACCTGCGCGGTGTCGAGTGGGAGCGGGTCGCGCTGGACGAGGCTCAGCACATCAAGAACTCCACCACCGCCCAGTCTCGTGCGGCGCGAGCCCTGCCCGCTCGCCATCGCGTGGCGCTGACCGGCACCCCGGTGGAGAATCGCCTTGAGGAACTGCGCTCGGTGCTCGACTTCGCCAACCCCGGGATGCTCGGCTCGGCGCAGGGCTTCCGTCGACGATTCGCCCAGCCCATCGAGCGCGATCGCGATCCCGCTGCCGTGTCGCGCCTGCGGGCCGCCACCGGGCCGTTCCTGCTGCGCCGGCTCAAAACCGATCCCTCGATCATCACCGACCTGCCCGACAAGTTTGAGATGACGGTGCGCGCCAACCTCACCACCGAGCAGGCCGGCCTGTACCAGGCGGTGGTGGAGGAGATGCTGGCCAAGATCGCAGCCGCCGAGGGCATGGAGCGCAAGGCACTGGTGTTGACGACGCTGACGCGACTCAAGCAGGTGTGCAACCACCCGGCGCACTTCCTGGCCGACGGCTC
>JAABVA010003561.1_pt1 | contig 14758 bp, 14 predicted proteins | sample 5560331 | NCBI WGS metagenome assembly JAABVA01 (sample SAMN12812661, study PRJNA571458) | rock metagenome | isolation source: Antarctica rocks | place: Antarctica: Victoria Land, Mt New Zealand sud | collected 2016-01-07 | reverse complement strand
GGTCGGCAACCTCGCCAAGGCGCGCGACAATTGACGACCATTTGCCGTCGTGAAGGGAAGCGTGCATCCGCCCTACGAATCACAGCCTCCCAAGCCGCCGCAAGGCTTAGATTCGCGCGTATGAGGCATCGCCTCGGACCTGATCGCCGGCGCGCTCGCCGATGTCCGCAATCAAGGTCTCAAGATCATCCCGGAGTGCCCATATGTCGCCGGCTACATCGAACGACACCCGGATCTGCAGGACCTTGTGATGAAGTAGCGCCTCATCCACTCACCGCAACGACCCACCAGCCAGACGCGGACCAACCATGCCCATCCATATCTGCAAGGAGTGCGGCACCTCCTACGCCGAAGCATCGTCGCCCCCGGCCTGCTGTCCGATCTGCGAGGATGAACGGCAGTATGTGCCGATCACCGGGCAGGCATGGACAACCCCTGGCGAACTGAGCGCCCGCCACGTCAATGCGTGGCGGCGGCTCGAGCCGAACCTGTTCGAGATTCACACGCAACCCAACTTCGCGATCGGCCAGCGAGCGCTCCTCATCCAAACGCAAGCCGGTAATTTCCTATGGGACTGCCTCGCCCTGATCGACGAGGCGACGATCGAGCTGATCCACGGCCTGGGCGGGCTGGCAGGGATCGCCATCTCCCACCCCCATTACTACACCACATGCCAGGACTGGGCCGCGGCGTTCGACTGTCCCGTCTACCTCCACGCCGCCGACCGGGACTGGGTCATGAGGCCCGACCCGGCAATCCGCTTCTGGGAGGGCGACACGCTCGCTCTCAACCCAGACCTGACCTTGATCAGGCTCGGCGGCCACTTTCCCGGCGCCACCGTGGCATACTGGACCACGCTCCCCAGCCAGGACGGGGTCTTGCTGACCGGCGACACGCTCCAGGTGGTCGCGAACCCGCGTCGGGTCACGTTCCTATGGAGCTACCCGAACAGGATCCCATTATCAGCAGGCACCGTCAGGCGGATTGCCGATGGTCTGAAGCCATGGCACGTCGACCGGGTCTATGGCTTCTCCACCGGCCGCCAGATCATGAACGACGGCAGCGCCGCCATCGAGCACTCGGCGCAACGCTACATTGAACTACTGGCCGAAGATCGATGAATAGTCTCGATACATCATGCCAGCCAGGTGAACTTCGATCGCGGGCTCACTCACAGGGCACGTCCCTCCCTGCGCCAATTCGAGATTATCGAACGACACCATCGAGCAATTCCGCCTTCACTTGATCGCCACGCTTGCTCACTCTTGGTCTTGTCCGATGTCTCTGTCCAACGGGAAGACTGCTGCTTGAGGGATACCGGATGAAGCATCGGGGCGGACCATGATCTCCGGCGAGATGGTCCGGACTTTGGTGCTGCTGTGGCTCTCGGGTGCGGCGCTCCGGGTGACTATCCTGGCGCTGCCGCCTGTGTTGCTGCGCGTCACCGCCGATCTCGGGCTGGATGCCAGTAGTATCGGCCTGTTGACCGGGTTGCCGCCGCTGCTGTTTGCCCTGGCGGCGGTGCCCAGCGCGGCGCTGATCGCCCGCTTCGGTATAGTGAACACACTCCTGGTCGGGATGGCCTTGAATGCCACCGGTGCCGCGGCCCGAGGCTTTGTGCCTGGCGCCTTCGGGCTTGAGGCGGCGACGGCGCTCATGTGCCTTGGCATCGCGATCATGCAGCCGGCGTTGCCGCCGCTCGTCCGAATGTGGACGCCGACCCGAATCGGCTTCGCCACCGCAGTCTATACCAATGGCTTGCTGATAGGAGAGGTGATTCCGATTGCCTGGATACCGGAACCGGTGCTTCCGGTAGTTGGCGGGGGCTGGCGATCTTCCCTGGTGGTCTGGGCAATGCCGGTAATCGTGGCGGCGGTATTGCTGTTTGTGCTGGGCCGCCGGCCGCAAGCGACCGGCAGGTCCGCGACTGGCTGGTGGCCAGACTGGCGGGACGGACGGGTTTGGAGGTGTGGTTTGCTGCTGGGCGGCGTGAACGCCGCCTATTTCGGGCTGAACGGCTTTGTGCCGGGCTGGTTGACCGCGAACGGCTGGCCAACTCTGGTGCAGCCGGCATTAGTCGCGCTGAACTTGGCGCAGATCCCGGCCTCGCTTCTCATGCTGGCTTTCGCGGCACGGTTGGTGCGGAGGCCGGCGATCTATGCCGGCGCGGGCGCCCTGCTGCTGGCAGGCGTATTGGGCATCGTCCTTATGCCCGGTCCGTTCGCCGTGATGTGGGCCGCCCTTGCGGGATTCGCAGGCGCGGTGCTGCTGACGCTTGCTCTCGCGTTGCCGTCGTTGCTGGGCGATGCGGCCGAGGTCCCGCGCCTTTCCGCGGCCATGTTCACCGTCAGTTACGGCATCGCGATGGGGGCGGCGCTGCTGGCCGGACAACTATGGGGCCTGACTGGCCTGCTCGCGCTGGCGTTCCTGCCCTTCGTGCTGGCAGCTGTGTCTGTCACGCTGCTCGGCGCCACACTCAAGCTAACCGAGCCGGTCACTCGTGATCCGTGAAAGGCCGCATGGAGGCGATGACGGCAAAGGTTCTGGTCCTTCACTACGCATACTACTTGCACATCGGAACGATTGTTCACGCGGTGAGCGACGGCACCGCCGTGAACGGCGCCTCCACTGCCATGCAGCCCCCCGGAGTTCTTGTGATGCCTGACAATATTAGCTCGGCGTCGTCGGCCCCGGCGATACTGTCTATTGAAAGCCGAGCATCATGGGTGGCGGCCGGTGTGGCGCTCGCGATTCTGTCCGTGGCGTATGGTTCGACCTTGCTGATCGTGGTCGGGCTTCGCGTGATGGAACGCGACCTTGGCGTGTCGCGCTCGACTTTGGCGCTCGCCGGGGCAATAACTTGGGTCGGGACGGGTTTGGGCGGCATCGTCATGGGTTGGCTGGCCGACCGCATTGGCACTCGGAGAATCGTGCTCATCGGCGCGGTGATGATCGCCCTCGGCCTAGCGCTGTCCTCGATTGGGAGCGTCTGGGCGCTCTACCTCGGCCAGGGCGTGCTCATCGGGTTCCTAGGCATGGGAGCGATTTACCCGCCGTTGCTCATATATGTCAGCCGATGGTTCGACCGCCGGCGCGGCACGGCCATCGCGCTGATCTCGTCCGGTCAGTACATTGCCGGAGTGCTATGGCCTGCGGCGTTCGAGCGGCTGATCGCCGGGCCGGGCTGGCGCACGACCTATTTGGGTTTCGGGGGTGTCGTTCTGGTGGTTGTGCCGCTGGCTGCTCTCTTCCTGCATCCCGCCCCGCGGGCAGCTGGTGCCAAGCAGGGCGTCACCGGGAAGAACCGTGTCGCCGCCACCCGGGTGCTTGGGCTGCGGCCAAACGTAGTGCAGGCCATTCTTTGTGGTGCGGGCTTCTGCTGCTGCGTGCCGATGGCGATCCCGCAAGCGCACTTAGTGGCGTTCTGCGGCGATATCGGCATTGGTGCGGCGACGGGTGCCGCCATGCTGTCCGTCCTACTTGGCTGCGCGTTCATTTCGCGGCAGTTCTGGGGCGCCTTCGCCGACCGCCACGGCGGCCTGAAAACCGTGCTGGCGGGTTCCGCATTCCAGGCGGTGGCGATCGGCGCATTTTTGCTGACCCAGGACGAGGCCGGGTTGTTCGTCGTGGCCGCCGGTTACGGGTTCGGGTTTTCCGGCATCATTCCGGCCTATGTCGTGGCGGTCCGCGACCTTTTCCCGTCGTCCGAGGCATCGTGGCGCATCCCGCTCGTGCTGTTCACGTCCATGAGCGGGATGGCGTTCGGGAGCTGGTTCGCGGGACGGCTCTACGACCATTTCGGCTTCTACGCCCCGGCCTTCGGCTCCGGCGTCGCGTTCAACGTCCTTAATCTGGTGCTACTCGTGTTCCTGGTTTCGCGGCAGGCAGGACCGGGACGTGATACCAGTGGCTCGTTGCGAAGCCTGGCCGGTGGTGCTGCAAGGACCTGAGCATGACGCAACGGAACACCCACGGCCAGCCGATCGGCCCCACCGTTGAGAACTGGACCGCGCGCCCCTTGCCGCCCCGCACGTCCTTGATTGGTTGCACGTGTCGCGTCGAACCGCTTGATCTCGGGCGCCACTCCGATGATCTCTTCGCCGCGTACAGCGCTGCACCGGACGACCGCGACTGGACCTATCTGCCGTCGAAGCGACCCACGAGCAAGGCCGCCTTCGCTACCTATCTCGCCGGCATGGCGGCGTCGCCGGACCCTTTCCACTACGCCGTGGTCGAGTCCGATAGCGGGAAGGCTGTCGGAACGGCCGCCCATATGCGTATCGATCCCGGGAACGGCGCCATTGAGGTCGGCTTCATCAGATGGTCGCCGCTCATGCAACGGCACGTATCCGGGACGGAAGCGATCTACCTTTTGATGAAACGAGCCTTCGATGAGCTCGGCTACCGCCGCTACGAATGGAAATGCGACAACCTCAACGAGCGGTCGCGGGCTGCCGCACTCCGCTACGGCTTCAGGTTCGAGGGGGTTTTTCGGAACGCCGCCGTGGTCAAGGGCCGCAGCAGGAACACTGCGTGGTTCTCGATCACTGACGACGAATGGCCCGCGGTCAAGACGGCCTTCGAAGAATGGCTCTCACCATCCAACTTCGACGGCGAAGGCCGGCAGCGGCGGACCCTAGCCGATCTTCGGGCCTGAAACGGCACCGCTCCTTCGTAGTATTGTAGTGTTGCTGGCCGAACGCGTTGCTCGCAGCGCAAGGCACTGCCGAGATCGCCGGGACGATTAGTCCATGAAACGCCCGCCCGGCTGGAGGACACGGAAGCGGTCCGTCCAGGCCCGCCGCAATTCGTCCTCCGATGCGCCATCGTCGTAGGCGGGTGAGGACAGATCCATCGCCCGTGTAACCGCGATCACCACGACGGCCCGGGTGCGGAGCACGAGGCCACCGTGGTCGGCGAACAAAGGAAGCAACCTGTCGAACCCCGGGTCACCCCGCCGCACAATCCGCGCCGTACCGAACAGGCGGCAGCCGCGGCGCGTGAAGGCGTCCACGAAGTTGACCTCTACCGCCGGGTTGGTGGCGAGGTTACGAAGCGTGCCGGGCGAGCGGATTTCCGCAAAGGCGACCGTCGCCGCGTCCACGACGGCAAAGGTGCCCTTCGGCGACAGGTTGGGTGTGCCGTCCGCGTTCACCGTGGCGACGAAGCCGAGCCGCTGCTCGCGGATCACCTGCAACATGCCTAGCGTCATCATGGCGTCCTCCCTCCGGCCGGGTGTGGGACTGTCGGGCGGCGTCACCGGGGGTAAGTGATGGCGTGGGCCTCCAATACCGCTTCCTCAAGCGCGCGGCCGGCGCGGTAGCCCGCCAGCGTGTTCGGGCGGGTGACGCCTTCCATCAGCCGTGGGCAGGGCTCAGGCTCCCCGATCACCGTATGGACGGGTAGGCGCTCGGCGTAGATCGGCAACTCGTAGTCCTCATCGTCGTCCGCAACACCCTTGGCGCGGATCTTGGCCGACGCGCGCTCGATCTCCATCGCCACCACGGACGTGGCCTTGATTTCCAGCGCCGTGCTTTGGCGCAGGCCGGCCGTCCGGGCGGGAAAGAAGCGGTCCACCATGGCAACCAGCGCGGCTTCCTTTTCCGCCGGGTCATCTACCAGCCGGGCATTGCCGAAAGCCATCACCGACCGGTAGTCGGCGGAATGGTTGAACCCGCAGCGCGCGAGCACGAGGCTGTCCAGGAGGGTCACGGTCAGGCACGCTGGCTGACCGGCGGATTGGTTGCGCAACATGCGGCTGGCGCTGCTGCCGTGCCAATACAACGTCGTGCCCTCGGGCCAGAACAGCGTCGGCGTGCAGTACGGCAGGCTGTCGATGACGTAGGACACGTGGCACAGGATGGCCGCGTCCAGCAGCGCGTGGACGGTGGCGTGGTCGTAGAAGCCCCGGTCATGCCGCCGCTTGACCCGGTTCCGGGTGTTCACTGGATAGGCAAGGGTTTCCGCGTCCGACATCCCTGATCTCCTGGCTGGCTCGTTGCGGCAGCACCATGCGCCAGTTAGATTGGTTGCCGGGAGGTCCAATTTGGCCGCGCATAAACCAACCAATCTGGCAGCCCAGCCTGGAGCGTTGGATCTGCCGCTGCATCTGGAAGAGATACCCGGCCCGCAATCAGCGCGCGTCCACCAGGGCTTGCGCGATGCGATCCTTGCCGGCCGGCTCGCTCCCGGCAGCCGCCTCCCAGCCAGCCGCGCGCTGGCGGCCCAGCTCGGTATCCGGCGAAATACGGTTGTCGGCGCCTACGAGCAGTTGCTGTCAGACGGGCTGGTGGAGGCCAGGGTGGGCGCGGGCACCTTCGTTGCCGCCCACGTCCTATCCGGCCCGGCCCGGCCCGAGCGCATTGTGATGGCAAACATGGCTCCCGGCCGCGAGGTGTTCGCCCTTGGCCGGACGGGTGTTGACGCCCTGTTCCAGAGCCGTCTGCGCCGCGCGCTCAGTAAGCGCCTGCGAACCTTTGATCCCGTCCATCTCGGCTACGGCGATCCCCGCGGTGGTCGGGAGCTGCGCGAGCGCTTGGCGGAGCATCTCGCGGTCAGCCGCGGCGTGCGCTGCGATCCCGGCCACATCGTGCTGGTCAGCGGCACCCAGCAGGGTTTGCAGCTTTACCTTGGCGCGGTGCTCAGGCCCGGTGACGCGGCCTGGATGGAGGACCCCGGCTATCCCGCCACCCGCAAAGCCCTGGAAGCTGTCGGGGCGCGGCTGGTCCCGGTTCCGGTGGACGGACACGGCCTTGTCGTGGACGAGGGCCAACGCCGCGCCCCAGGCGCCCGGGTCGCGTATGTCACGCCCTCGCACCAGTTCCCGACCGGCGTCGCCATGCGGATGGACCGGCGGATCGCCTTGCTGGAATGGGCGCGCGACGCGGGCGCCTGGGTGCTGGAGGACGATTACGACAGCGAGTTCCGCTACGCCGGGCCGCCGCTCACTGCCCTGGCCGGTATCGATGCTGCCCGGCGGGTCATCTACTTCGGGACGTTCTCGAAGGTGCTCTTCCCGGGGCTGCGGATGGGGTATGTCGTCCTGCCGCCACCGCTGCTTGAGCCGGTCCTTGCCGCCCGAGCCGCATCGGACCGCTTCCCGCCGAGCCTGCTGGAAGGCGCCTTGGCCGACCTGATTGCGGCGGGCGACTTTTCCGCCCACATCCGGCGGATGCGGGCGTGCTACCGGACGGCCCGCGACGTGGTTGCGGCCACGCTGGCCGCGCACGCCGGCGGTGCGTTGCGGGTTGTGGTTCCTGACCAGGGACTGCACCTTGTCGCCTGCTTGCAGCCTGACCTGCCGCCAGGTGCCGCCGGCCGGATCAGAGACGCCGCGAGGGTGCAAGCCTGGCTGCTGTCCGAAACCCGCCTGGAACCTGGACCGTCAGATGGCTTCGTGCTGGGCTTCTCGGGCCACGGGGTCGCGGAGTTGCGGGACGGCGCCGCGCGCCTGGCCAAGACGGCTGCAGAGTTCACGGCCGCCCTCCTCAGTCAGCACCATAAGGGTGAGAAGCAAGTTTAGGCCGACGTGCTACGGCTCGGGCCGGGAACGTGGGACAGGTTCCGCCTAGCTGAGATGCACCTGTGGCCTGGGCAGCATCTATAAAGAAGGCCCAGTCCGCCCTGCTCCAGTTAATCTTGATAACAGATTTTATCAAGACTAAGGTGAGCCCGGCTCGCGGTGCTGAGGGAGTTTGATCGAGTGGCTTGTCTGTCATGGAAGCCGGAGCATACGAAAGGCTTCGTCGTCGCGGCGAACCCCATCTACCCCGTTTCGGAGCTGAGCGCGCTCACGAGCGGCAGCATCGAGTTTGAAATCCTCGAAAGCGACGCCGATCTGCTTGTGACGCACGTCGGCACGCCACACGTCTTCTATATCAGTGACGAAACGGGTACTTTCGATGCCCGGCTGAGCCCGTTCGTGCGGGTGATCAGCACGCATCCGGGTTTGGCCCTCATGCGAGACCGACCGACCCTGCGAGGTCGTCTCGAGATCATCGACACCTTGGCGGCATGACGGTCGCCAACATCCCGGCGCTGACTCCAGGTGAAGGTCGGCTGCTGACCGCGGCCGAGTTCCACCGGCTGGCCGACGTGCCGCCCGAGGTCGAGTGGTTCGCCAATCTAAGCAACCCGAGCACGCGTCGGGCTTACGAAAACGCGGTGCGCGACTTCACGCGCTTCACCGGGATCGCCCGGCCAGAGGAGTTCCGCAGCATCACCCGCGCGCACATCATCGCCTGGCGCGACGAGCTGCGGCAGCGCGGCCTCGGCGGGCCGACGATCCGGCACCGGCTGGCGTCGCTCGCCTCCCTGTTCGAGCACCTGTGTGAGCGCAACGCCGTCACCCACAACCCGGTCAAGGGCGTGGAGCGGCCGAAGACGGAGAGCGGCGAAGGCAAGACGCCGGCGCTCGGCGACCACCAGGCGCGCAAGCTGCTGGCGGCGCCCGAGGCTGGCACCATTAAGAGCAAGCGGGACCGCGCGATCCTGTCAACGCTGCTGTTCCACGCGCTGCGGCGCGAGGAGCTGTGCAAGCTGAAGGTCCGCGACGCTCGGCACGCGCGCAAGGGCGTGCCGCACCTGAAGGTGTCCGGCAAGGGCGGCAAGACGCGCTACTTGCCGCTGCACCCGGGGACCCAGGCGCTGATCCACGACTACCTGGAGGCGGCCGGGCACGCCGGCGACGAGGCCGGCGCATTGTTCCGGCCGGTCCGCAACAACCGCACCGGCTGGCTCGGGCGGGCGATCACCGCGGACGGCGTCTACAAGCTGGTGCGGGCGTATTCGGCCGCGCTTGGATTCGAGATCGGCGCCCACGCGCTGCGCGCGACCGCCGCCACCAACGCGCTCGACCACCAGGCCGACATTGCCAAGGTGCAGGAATGGCTCGGCCACGCCAACATTGCCACCACGCGCATCTACGATCATCGTCGCACGCGTCCGGAGGACAGCCCGACCTTCAAGGTGGCGTATTAAGAGTGTCATTATCGTAATGAACGGGAAGGAAGCGGCAGCGTAGGTCTATGGCACGCCAAAATCATCCGACCGGGCCGAGCCAGGCCATCGTTAAGCGGCTGTTCGCCCATTCTGGCAACCGATGTGGATTTCCCAAATGCCGCCGCCCGCTTGTTCAGGGAAGTGTCATTCTGGGTGAGATATGCCACATCAAAGCCGCAAGCCCGGACGGCCCGAGGTATGATCCTGACCAGACACCCGAGCAGCGGCATGGCTACGACAACCTCATTCTGCTTTGCGCGGATCATCATAAAATCATTGACGTTGATGAGGAGGCTTATACGGGCGAACGCCTATCCAGGCTGAAAGCCACGCATGAGGCCGCCAACATCGCATTAGGTGAAGATGAGGCCGACCGAGGTGCGACATTACTAATAGAACAGGCGATTTCATCAACCGGTCAGTCTGGTGGGATCACGGCACATACAGTGCACCAGACATTCAATCTCCCAAATGCCATTGCTGATTTTGAGCAGTGGGAACAACGTCAAGCGCTCGAAATCTCGCAGCGTGCGAGCGATGCGCGCCGGTTTCTTTCGCCGGAGCTGAACCGGACAATTAACCGCGTCCTGTATATTCATGGTCGCGCGACGGCCAATTTCATCTGTGCCTCTGCCGAGAATGGGCTTAAGCCCAACGACCTCAAGGAGGACTTCATCCCACACTGGCCCGCCCTCTATCCCAATGCGCCACAGGTTCGGGAATTGGCTGTGGCCGACGCGTCAGCGTTGATCGCCTATTACGACTCGCTTCATTCATTGGCCGACTACGTCAATGACTGGTGGGAGCGAGAAGGTCAGCTACCAACCAACATATTCAATAGCCTGCTGCATCAGGTCAATAAGAGTTTGCGACTTGCGCTGGTCTGCATCAAAAGATTTGAGATAGAGAAGTACTTTCCGCCGCCGTATGAGGCTTGGGGCACTATCACCTCTCGCATTGAAGTTTCTATGAAGGTGGAAGCAGACGCCAGGACACATCATATCGCGCGCTTTGAGGCCAAAAATGCAAAGCAAGTGCTGCCAGCGACCCAGCGCCATCAACGCCGCTGATGAAACCTACTCGGCACACTGTGCCATCGCGTCGGCAAGCTGCCCGTGGTGATCCTTCGCCAGCCCGGATGCCATCGTTTGAGGAGCGGCTGCTTTGGCGCCTGAAGCCGCCGCCGCTGGTCGATCGCGAGCTGGCGCTGTCCGAACTCGCCTGGCGAGGTAGAGCATGAGCGCCGCTGCCGAGGTCGCGATGTTTGAGGCCGGCTGGTTCGGGCGCGGCGAAGCCTTCTGGCGTTGGGTTAGGACGCCGGAGGCGACGCCCTACATCGAGGCGTTCACCGCCCAGCTCCAGCCGCTAAACGCGGCGAGCCGCTCAATCTGGTTGGCGGGTTCGACGAGGAAGAAGAGCCGGACCTCCTCGAGTCGGACCACCTTCGCGAGCTGGCTGCCTCGATCCAGGAGCGCTTCGGCAAGGAAGTCGGCAAGGAAGATCATTGACCGGCGCGTCGGACGGCCAGCCTCATCCGGTTTTCATTGAACCCAAACGCCTTCTGGCCTATATGTCCGTCACCGGGACGGCAGATCGGTTGCGAGAACGTCCCCCGGCGGGGTTCGCCCCGTGCTCGCGCAACGCGAGCCGCAAGCGGTAGCCGAGTGCGACTACCCTAGGGCGCCTCCGGGCGCCCTATCGCTTTCTGGTCGTTTGCGTGTGGACCTGCCTTCCTTCGACCGTCGCTGTCGTCAGCCCGGCGAATAAAGCCCGGCCGAGCAGCTCCGGCAGCCGTGCCGGGTCTTCCGCATAGGCGCTCTCGACGACCATCTCCACATCTTCCCGGGTCGCGCTGCCTTTGCCGGCCTTTCGCAGCGTGAAGAATATCTGGTAGCGGATCGGTGCAGGTAGCGGCGCATCCGCTTGGGGTGTCTCGGGCACCTCGATCGTCGCCACGTATAGCCAATTCCGCCTAGCCTTGGTCTCGCGCACGTAGGTGCGGGCCTCGCGCAGTCCGAGAACGGCCGTGGGTAGGTGCAGCGATAGTCGATATCGGTCGGGGCAGAACATGCGGCGGCGTATCCCGTCCATGATCGCCAGTGCGCCCGCCGGATCGGACTGTGGATCGAAGGCTCGCGTGAAGACGTGGTTGCTGAACCGGCATCGTACAGTAACGGCGCGCCGTAGCTTCTCGCTCGGCACCTGAAACCGGACCGGATCGAGATGACCAAGGTCGTAAACGGCCGCGCCGACGCGCAGCGGCGCAAAGTATGGTGCCGGTGCATTCACGCGGCGGCTGTCTCACCGCAGCTCAGGGAAGAAGTCGGGGTAGACCCAACAGTTGTGTCACCAGCCGCCATTTGGTGGTCACGCGAGTGCGATCCTGGTTTGCATGTCGAGCTCGAAGCGTCCGTATGGATTGATGTGACCCCAGAAGAGCGGGGTGAGCGCGTGCATGTCGCGCGCGGTGAGACGGCCCCGCCAATAAGGCCGGTCCAAAATCTGTTGGACCATCAAGGTGTTGACGTAGACGATGCAGTTCTGCAGGAGATGCAGTAATAGCATGCTGAGCTCGTGGTCCTCGCGGCGGTTGCTCGACAGCTCGCCGCGGCGGGCGAAGAAGACGAAGTCGTTGGCGCCGTTCCAGTGCTCGATCACGTTCAATCCATCGTTGATTTCGCGCCTGAGCGGCTCGTCATGCAGGTAGCGGCACAGGAATATTGTCTTGACGGCCTTGCCGAGTTCGGCGAGCGCCTTGTAGGTCGGATGCTGCACATTGTTGCGCGTGAAGCGCCGCAGGATGGACTCGGCGTCGGCGGTGCCGAGGCGCAGGGCGGTCGCGTATTTGACCATCTCATCGTATTGGCGGCGGATCAGCTCCCAGTCGATTGGTCGGGTCAGCACCAGCTGGAGGTTCGGATAGGCCTCGGGCATTCCGACATCCGGCCGGTAGAGACGTTGCTTGTGGATCGCTTTCAGCCGCGGCAGCAGCTGGAATCCCAGCATCCGGGAGAACGCAAAGGCGACCACGCTCTGGCCGTGGGTATCGACGTATTGGCGGTCGACTTCCATTTCGGTGCAGTGGCGGATCACGCCCTCGATCATGGAGGCGACCTCGGACGACGACGGCGCCTTCAGTTGCGAGTGGATGCAGAGCGACTTCTTCTCGACGTGCCAGTAGATTATGATGCCGCGTCCGCCGTAGCGGACATGCCACTGTGTCGTGAGGTTCTGATCCCAGGCGCCGAAATGCTTGGAGTCGGAGGCGCAGGCATTGGTGCCTTCGCCCCAGATGTCCGGGTTGCGCACGCGCAACGTGGCGTTGGTGACGACGGCGATGGCCTCGCGCAATTGGTCGACCGTGATGTAGCGGTGCCGCGTATAGAGGAGGTCCTTGTAGGTGGCGCCGTGCTGGACGGCATTCATGCGCTTGAGGCCGGCGTTGGTGCCGAGGCCATTGAGGCAAAGCAGCAGGCGCGGCCGCAGGACGTCGCGAGCGAGGGCTTCGTAGGCCGTTGCGCTCTTCAGTTTGTCGGTGAAACGCAGCCGCAGATCGGTTTCCTTGACGATGTCCAGCAGGCTGGTCATGGGCCAGGTTTCACCGATCTCGGCCTTGAGCGCTTCGATGTTGTCCGGGTCCGGCCGCGCCTTGAGCGGTGTCAGCGTGATCCAGCCTCCGGCCTTTTTGCTGATCCTGACGAATGGATTGCGGGGCAGCCCCGTATCGAAACTGGTCAGCGCGGCGCGCATCTCCTGCTGCAAGCCGGTGATGAACGTGTCGGCGTCGAGTGGCAGGTTCAGCGCCTGGTAGTGCGCGGCCCGCTGCGCGTCGAAATTGGACGGAAGATCCTCATCGGGATTGCGGTACCGGTTCGCGCCGACGATCCATATCTCCTTGCAGCGAAGTTGCTCGCGCAGGGCTTCGAGCGCGCATATTTCGTAGGTGACCCGGTTGACACGCTGCCGGCCCTGCGGGTCAGTGTCGATGACGGCACTCCGCCACAAGGGACGGACGATCCCATCCAGCGGGATGTCCTCGTCGGCGGGATAGGTGTGCAGCCGGGTGCCGGCAAAGCGCCGGACCAGCTCGATCGCGCGGATGACCGGACGGTGTACTTCGTTGTTCGAGCGGAATTCCAGGGCATCCAGCATTTGCAGGATCGCCTGCCGGTAATGACCACGGTAGGAGTTGCGGATCGTGGTGCGCAGGGTGGTCTGGTAGGTCGGTCCGGATGCCTTCTGCTCTCGGAGCAGGTCTTTCAGGGTCTGCTCACCGACGACCGGGAAGATGACATCCCTGATGGTGCCGTCCGGCTTGGCGACAGACGCGCCGGCGATCTCGAACAGCAGGGTCTGTTTGCCGCCGACGCGCTTGAGGTTGTCGAGCAACTCCCGCTCGACCCGTTGCTCGGCATGCGCGCCGATATAATGCACGGTCTCGATCAGCAGGTCGGCCACTGCGTCGGTGATGCCGCGGCCACGCAGATGCACGAAGGCGGCAAGCCAGGCGAGGCGCGTTGGCTCGGAATGGCGCCGCAACTCGAACGGGGCCTCGACGGCCACGCGCTGGCGGCACGCCTCCAATTCCTGTGGGCTCCAGGCGGCGAACAGGTCCGCGGGCAGCGCGATCCCGCGGATCAGGTCGAGCTTGGCCAATTCGCCTTGCACGCTGTTGACGCTGGCCCGGCCAGGGTCGCTTCTGAGCATGTTGAGAACGGAACCAGTCTGGTTTTCCGGCGCCGTCACCGAGAGGTCGACCGAACCATCCTTGGCGGAATCCTCGCTCGGATTGGCCGCTTGCAACAGGGCGTCCAGCCGTTCCCGCATGGCCGGCGTCAGCCGTTCGTACGTCGAGCCATGCAGGCGATCCTCGTAAGCCCGCACCGCTGCGCGGGCGATCCGCTCCATGCGGTCCGGCGTCGGCGGCTCGATCAACCGCGCCGTACATTGGATCGCCAGTTCCATGATCAGGGCACCGATGTCGCGGGTTCGCGCGACCGCATGATCGCGTGCCCATGCGCCCAACGCCTCGGCATCCGCGGCCGTCGCCTCGCGGAAGCCGAACAACGCTCTGATCTCGGCGCGATGCCGTTCCATGGTGCGGCCGGGTGCGAAGAGAGCGGGACCCGCTTGGACGTCGATGCCAAGTGTCGCGGCCAAGCCCGCGATCTCGGATTCGCTGATATCAGCGGCGGATTCTGGAAACCGGTGGTTCGCACGGAAGAACAGCAGCTGCACCGCAAAGCCGAGGCGCCACGCGCGACTCTTCGTGACGATGACACCCAGATCGCGGGGCGTCAGCACCCATCGCGCCTCGGCGGCGTGCTGGTCCAACAGGGAACGGGCCTCGCCGCCTGTCCGCGCGGTCTATCGGGCCAGCAACTTGCTGGCACGCGGCTTGGGTTCGCCGCGACCGTTGATGTAGGCGTACAAGGTGCTGAGCGAGATCCCGAGCTGATCGGCGACATCGCCGGCGCTGTTGGCCCGATCGGTCATCATGGTCATCGCGGTGCGCAGTTTGGCGCGCGTTATCAAACGAGGACGGCCGCCGTTGCGGCCTCGCGCCCGCGCTGCTGCCAGACCAGCCAGCGTTCGCTCCTTGATCAGGTCCCGCTCGAACTCCGCCAGGGTGGGGTCACGACAAGAGTAGTGCGTAGATGTCCGGAATTAGTGAACAGAAAGGGAATATTGATTCTCTCGTCTTACCCTCCTCAGGCGGCACCACGTAACTTCTCTTGGGCGGCGCGCAGCGGGCGGA
>JAABVA010003559.1_pt1 | contig 14762 bp, 16 predicted proteins | sample 5560331 | NCBI WGS metagenome assembly JAABVA01 (sample SAMN12812661, study PRJNA571458) | rock metagenome | isolation source: Antarctica rocks | place: Antarctica: Victoria Land, Mt New Zealand sud | collected 2016-01-07 | reverse complement strand
CCTCCTCCGCGAGCTCGATGTACCAAGCCTCCAGGTGCTCGGGCTGCAGCCGGTCGAGCCGGTGGTGTCCGACGGCCGGAATGATGCGCGAGTTGACCTTGCCGCGGTAGCCCTGCAGCGTCGAGGCGCGCACCTTGCGGATGGCGATCGTGTCGAGCCAGTGGCCGAGCCACTCGGAGACCGTCGGGGCGCGGCCGGCAGGCTGGGCCACGCCGCTGTCGCGCTGCTGCTCGAGGGCCCGCACCTTGCGGACGACCTCAGCTCGCTTCGCCGCCGAGACGTGCCGCCGGTCTCGCTGTCCCTCGCGCTTGAGGCCCAGCGAGACGTAGCCGTGCCACCGTCCGGGGGCGTCTTGGTGGATGGAGCTCTCGCCGTACGCGGATCGGCCCATCGAGGTCCTCGCCTTCGTGCTGTTGGAGAGTGGTCCTTAGGCCGGGGCACCAGTCCGCCCCGACTGTGTCGGCATCGAGCTGCTCCGTCGGAGGGACGAAGCGAAGCTGTGGACAGCGTCAGCGGGGACGCGGCGGCAGCGGCCGATGTGCACCGAGGGCAGCTGGCCGCTCTGCAGCAGTTCGTACACCTTGGATCGGCCGATGCCCAGGACTGCTGCAGCTTCGACTGGGGTGAGCAGGATCTTGTCCACGACGTTGTCCTCTGCGCTGTTCACGGCCGGCGGGGCACGCCGACCCGAGGTGGCGCCTTGCCCCTCACCCTTGGTAAGTGCGCAAACAGAGCCCGCTGTGACAGGAGCGCTTCACATTCGTGCAGCGGCAAGACGGGCGACGACGCGGGCAACGGTCTTGGGGGGCTGGCCCAGGGTCTTGCCAGGTGCTGCCCGACCGTTGTAGCGGGTTGACCGTTCCTCACAATCAGTGAGCGGGACTCGGTGGAAGTTGGACGAACACCCTTGCCGGTGACCAATCCGACAAGGGTCTTTGGCCTTGCCGGCACAAGAATGGGTGACCTTCGGTAACCGACGAGCTTTGGCCTTCCAGGCACGCGGGAGGCGGAGCGGTGGGGGATGGCCGGCGTCGAGCTGCGCTCAGGAGTGGTCAAGACCTGTGGACGGCGGTGTAGGCGATCAAGACATGTCGGTCGACGACGCCGTCACTCGGTTAGCCGGTGAACCGGCCCGTACAGCGGCGACGTCGGGGGCCCTGTCCGTACGCCGGACGTGCGGGCCTCGTGCTGATCCAAGGCCTCCTGCCCCGGGCCGTAGAAGGGGCCTGGCCTACCGCCGGCGTAACGCCCTACCCCGAGCTGGCCGGGCCGGTGCCGGGACGCAGGGTCCGCATCTGTAGCTGGCACGGACAGCGACACCGACTGGCCGCAGAACGGCGGCTTGAGGAGGCTGGCCAGTTGGCGCCTGCCCAACCTTGTGCTCTCGCTAACCAGCCACCTTCGTCGACGGGGTGTCGCGCCGCAGGCGCACAACCCCAGGAGAGCGGTCTTGCCGACCCATGCCGGGAACGACAGAGCAAGTTATGGCTTCGGGGCCCAGACCGGGCGCTGCGCGCCTGGCCCGGTCCCGTCGTCAGGCAGAGAAAGTGCTCGCCCGGGCGCGGGCGAGCAGTGGCAACGCGAGGTGCTACTCGCCGCGTTCGCGGCGCCAGTCCGCCAGCGCAAGGTCGACGGCGGTGTCGGGCTGCAGGACGGCTCGCGCGAGGTCGCCGACCGGGCAGCCGAGCAGTGCCGCTCGCTGGGCCTGACCGCCGAGGTGCTGCTCCCAGCGGCACCGGCCGACTCGTGCGCTGTGCGGGTCGAGCAGGGAGTACCACGCCAGGCCAAGCAGGCAGTGGAGATCAGCCAGGACCATCTGGGTCTGGTGGTTGTCGGGGTGGAAGGGGTGGGCCGACAGCCGCCGGGCGACCGAAATCAAGATCTCGCCGACGTCGGCGCCCGTGTCCGGCTCGGCGGTCACAGCCGGCAACGGCGCCAGCGAACCCCAGAAGATCAAGACGTCGATCAGCAGGTCACGGGTCAGGTCGGGCAGCGCGGGACGGGTGGCGAGCCAGCCGATCACGGCTTGATCCCGGGCCATGGTGGGCGGTGTGGCTGGAGTTGCGGCGCCTCCGATCGGCAACCTGGGTCGACCATGGACAGCACCCTGACTCCACGCAGCCGTCCGCGGCCACGGCCATGGACATCGGTGGACAGCGATGCGCGAAAGTCCGCCACGAGATGTCACAGACCCCCTCCCCAGCGCACTTACCAGAGGTGACGACCCTTCGGGAGGAGATCATCGGTGGACTCAGACCAGCCGGAGCACCCCGACGACCAAGGGCAGGGCGACAGCCCGAGCAGTGAGGAGGGCGGCAGAGGGGTGCGGCACCGCCGGCACCGGTTCCCGGCGCGCACCCGGGTGGTGAAGGCGCGCTACGATGAGCAGGAGTACGCCGCGCTTGCCTCCGCTGCAGAGCGGGCCTGGCTGACCCCGAGTGGCTTCCTGGCCGGCGCCGGGCTCGCCGCGGCCGGGATGGGTGCGGCGCCGTCGCAGTCGGTGGACCGTGAGCTTCTGGCCGAGCTGCTGAGCCTGCGCGCCGCGATCCGGCGGTACGCCGTCAACGTCAACCAGGCCGTCGTCCTCATGCACAGCACCGGCGAGATACCGGTCTGGCTGTCCCGCGCCGTTGCGGGCGCCCACCGCGCTGTCCTGAGCGCCGATGCGGCGACCCAGCGCGTTGGCCGCCGGATGAGCTGACCTCATGATCGGGAAGGTCTGTAAGCGCGGCAGTGACGTACGACGGCTGCTCGGCTACCTGTTTCGCGAAGGGCTGGCCGGCGAGCACGGCCTCACCGCCGAGCACACCGAGCCTCGCTTGATCGCCGGGTGGGACGGCGCCGACGGTCTCGAACCGCCGCGCGCCGAAGGCGGCGGGCGGGACCTGCGCCTGCTGGCGGCCGCGCTGAACGCCCCGCTGCTCGCCGCAGGCCTGCAGCGCGAGGACTGGAAGGCGGTCCGGCCGGTCTACCACCTGGCCATCGCCGCGGCAGATGAGGACCGGCAGCTCTCGGACGAGCAGTGGGCCGACATCGCCGCCGAGTACGTCGACCGCATCGGGCTCGCCTCGCGGGGCGACGAAGAGGCGGTGCGCTGGGTCGCGGTCCGACACGCTGACAACCACGTCCACGTCGTCGCGACCCTCGCCCGGCAGGATGGGAAGCGGGTCTGGCCGCGCAACGACTTCTACCGCTCGCGCGAGGCCAGCCGGGCGGTCGAGGAGCGGTACGGGCTGCGACAGACCAGCCCGGCGGATCGGACCGGTCCGCGTGAGGTCACCCGCGCTGAGCAGCGGCGACACCGTGCCGACGAGGTGAAGCGGCGTGAGAAGGGTCTGCCTACGTCCGCCGGACCGGACCGGGACGTGCTGCGCCGCCGCGTGCGGGTCGCCGCAGCAGGCGCCTCCTCTCTCCCTGCCTTCTTCGCGCAGCTCGGCAGCGACGGCGTCCTGGTCAAGGAGCGGCGCAGCCAGCGCGACCCCGACCAAGTCACCGGCTACGCAGTGGCGCTCGCCACCGGCGGCGAGCCCGCCTGGTTCGGCGGCGGGAAGCTCGCCCCCGACCTCAGCCTGCCGAGGCTGCAGGACCGATGGGCATCGAGCTCGCCACGGCTCAACCCGCGACTGGGGCAAGGCGAAGGCAAGCGGACGTCTCCGCTCACCGCCTTCGAACGGGCCCGGCTCCTCGCGCACGCCCAGCTGGCGGCGGAGCACGCCGCCGAACACATCCGGCACACAGCGGTGATCCAGCCGCCGTTGCCGACGCCCCCTGGGCAAGCGCGGACCTGTTCGCCGCCACAGCCCGTGTCACCGACTCCCGTCACCGCACCGGCAAGGTGACCCAGGCTGCCGACCTTTACGAGCAGGCAGCACGCCCGTCCGTCGGCGTACGCCTCAGCCCACCGTCACCGGCCATCGCGTCCGCGGCACCGCCGGCGCGTTGCTCGCCGTGCGGCGGACTCTTCCCAGCGAGACCCGCCAGGTGATGGCCCTGCTCGGCCAGCTGCAGTCCCTGGCCACCACCGTCGCCAGCCTGAGGGAAGCTCAAGGCCAGGTCGCTCAGGCCGCCGCTGCCCGGGCCGCTGCCGAGCACCTCTTGCCCGCTCGAGGGCGGCCGGCACAGTCGCCTTCCGCGGCGCCGGGCGTCGATCTCCTGTCCGTGCCACCGAGAGTCACGGCACCAGGCCCGGGACACCGGCCGTCGGCCCACAGCCGGTAGCGGCGGAGGGTCCGCCTGGGCGACGGCCTGCTCAGACACGAGCGCGGTGCGGACAGACGGGCCCCAGCCTCTGGTCGGTAGGTTCGGAGCCCGCACACGGCGACAGAGAGCAGGGACGTGGCAGGGGCACGCAAGGCCAGCAGCAAGCCGGTGAAGTCGCTGGAGGCGACGCTCTGGGACGCCGCCGACAAGCTGCGCGGCAACCTGGAGGCGTCGGAGTACAAGCACGTCGTGCTCGGTCTTGTGTTCCTGAAGTACGTCTCCGACGCCTTCACCGCCCGGCGCCTCGAGCTCGAGGCCGCGCTCGCGGACCCTGGCACTGACGACCACATCCCGTCGGAGGCTCGCCGCGAGCGCATCCTGGAGTCCCGCGACGAGTACACCAGCCACAACGTCTTCTGGGTCCCGACCCGCGCCCGCTGGGAGCACCTGCTCGATAACGCCAAGCAGCCCGGGATCGGCCAGTACCTCGACGAGGCCATGGACCTCATCGAGTATGAGAACCCGAGCCTGAAGGGCGTGCTGCCGAAGAACTTCGGCCGGCCTGACCTCGACAAGCGGCTGCTCGGCGAGCTCGTCGACATGATCGGCACCATCGGCTTCACCAACGTCGACCACGGCACCGATGACGTGCTCGGCAAGGTCTACGAGTACTTCCTCGGCAAGTTCGCCGGACAGGAAGGCCGCGGAGCCGGCGAGTTCTACACCCCGCGCAGCGTCGTCCGCCTGCTCGTCGAGATGCTCGAGCCCTACGCCGGCCGGGTCTACGACCCGTGCTGCGGCTCGGGCGGGATGTTCGTGCAGTCCGAGGAGTTCGTGCTCGCGCACGGTGGACGCGCCGACGACCTGGCCGTCTACGGCCAGGAGTTCGTCGGCACCACCTGGAAACTCGCCCGCATGAACCTCGCGATTCGCGGCATCGACGCCGACCTCGGCGACCGCTCCGACGACTCCTTCCACCGCGACCAGCATCCCGACCCGCGCGCCGACTTCGTCATCGCCAACCCCCCCCTTCAACAAGGACGACTGGTTCTCCGAGACGCTCGCCGACGACCCGCGCTGGGCCTACGGCACTCCGCCGGCCGGCAACGCCAACTTCGCGTGGGTGCAGCATTTCGTGCACCACCTCTCACCGACCGGTACGGCCGGGTTCGTGCTTGCTAACGGGTCGCTGTCGTCCGAGCAGTCGGGAGAGGGCAAGATTCGTCAGCGGCTCGTCGAGGCCGACCTCGTCGACTGCATCGTCGCGCTGCCGGAGAAGCTGTTCCTCAACACTGGTATCCCGGTCTGCCTGTGGTTCCTGTCCAAGGGCCGGCACGGCAACGGCCACCGCGAGCGGCGCGGCGAGGTGCTGTTCATTGATGCGCGCTCGCTGGGCCGGATGGAGACGCGGACGCTGCGGGTGCTTGACGATGCGGACGTCGCGCGGATTGCTGGCGCCTATCACTCCTGGCGGTTGCGCGATCCCGAGCTGTCGTACGAAGACGTGCCCGGCTTCTCCAAGGCTGCGTCTGCGGAGGAGGTCGCGGAGCACGACTTCGTCCTTACTCCGGGGCGGTAGGTCGGGGCCGCTGACATTATCGACGACGGAGAGCCGATCGCCGACAAGGTCGCCCGGCTGCAGGCGAACTTGCTGGCAGAGTTCGATGCGGGAAGGCGGCTCGAGCAGGTCATCCGTGAGCGGCTGGGCGCCGTCTCGTGACGAGCGCTCGCTTGGGAGACCTGGTGGAGCTCTCCACGGGGTTTGCTTTCAAGAGCATTGGCTTCACAGATGGGCCAGACGGGGTTCGGCTGCTCCGTGGTGACAACGTCGGTCAGGGAAGGGTTCGGTGGGAGTCCGCCAAGTGGTGGCCAACTGCCGATTCCCGTGATCTTGATCGGTACCTCCTTGCAGAGGGTGACGTGGTCTTGGCGATGGATCGTCCGTGGATCAGCGGCGGTCTCAAGCACGCCATCGTCCGCCATACGGACTTACCTGCAGCGCTTGTGCAGCGGGTCGCCCGTCTGCGTGCTTGCCCCGGACTTGACCAGGGCTTCCTGGCGGCCGTCGTTGCGAGCCAGGACTTCGAAGACCACATCTGGTCGGTGATCACGGGCTCAGCCGTCCCGCATATCAGCGGATCGCAGATTCTGGCCTTCCCTATGCGCCGACTCCCACCTGAAGCGGAGCAACGACAGGTTGCTGCGACGCTTGCGGCGCTTGACGACAAGGTCGAGTCGAATCAGCGCAAGATCACCGTATCCCACGAATTGGCCGCATCGTTGTGTCAATCGATCCTGGGGAGCCCGACGGAGCGCTGGACAGATGCCTGGCCTACCTATCACCTGGGCGACGTGCTTTCGACCCTGGAGGTAGGCCGGCGACCTGCTGGCGGAATCAGATATGAGCCTAACGGCATACCGAGCATCGGAGCCGAGAGCATCGTCCAGGCCGGCTCATTCGACTTCAGCAAAACGAAGCAAGTGTCTGAGGCGTTCTTCGCCGCCATGAGACGCGGACACCTGGAGCATCTCGACGTTCTGCTGTATAAAGACGGTGGGACGCCCGGCAACCTTATCCCTCACGTGAGCGCAGTTGGGCACGGCTTCCCTTTCTCAGTCGCCTCGATCAACGAGCACGTCTACCGTCTTAGAATACAGCCGCCGTACGCGCAGAGCTTTCTCTACTTCTGGTTGTCGAGTCCCCGTCTGCTCGCTGAGATGAGACGACGCGGCACAGGCGCGGCCATCCCGGGGCTGAACAGCAGTGCTGTTCGGGACCTCCCGGTGCCGCGGCCGCCTGCCCACATTCTAAGGAACCTGCAAGAGGCGCTGGACCCGCTGCTCGATCTAATACTGCGATCGGCCAAGGAGTCGCGAGCCTGTGCTCAGATGCGCGACGTGCTGCTGCCGGAGCTGCTGTCCGGGCGGATCCGGGTGCCCGAGGCCAGCGAGGCGGTCGAGTCGGCGCTCGCATGACGGGCCGGCGGAGCGCAGACTGCGCGCCACGACGCCACCGCCCGACGACATCGACGCCGCGAGCGCGCCGAGTTGTGGCGGCTGACACAGGAGGCGCTGCGTGGACACCCCGAGGCGCTGGACGAGGACAGGGCCCTTGTCGACAACACCCTGCTGGACGGGCTCGATGACGACTGACAGGTCAACTGCTACGCCGTACCTTGTGACCATCTGGATGGTCATGAGGAGCCCGACATGAGCGAGCGCACGGTCAGCATCGCCGAGGCGAAGGCCCGACTCAGCGAGCTCATCGCCAGTGGTGAGGAGATCGTCGTGACCAAGCGCGGTGTGCCAGTGGCGACGCTCCAGCCGCTCCCGGCGCCAAGGAAGAAGCAGCTCGACCTCGGCTGGCTTCGAGATCTGACCAACGGCATGCCCTACCAGGAGGAGGACTCCGGCACGTTCATGCGTCGCGTCCGGGACACCGACCGCTACTGATGCTCTACCTCGACCCGAGCCTGGTCGTCAGTCTCGTCACGGCCGAAGCACACACTGCCGCGGCGCAGGACTGGCTCGAAGATCAGCACTCGAGCGAGCTGGCCATCTCCGACTGGGTCATCACCGAGGTGGGGTCGGCGCTGTCCATCAAGCAGCGCACGGGCCAGATCGACGACGTCACGCGCGCCCGGGCAGCTCGGGCCTTCGACGACCTCGCGCGAGATGCCTTCTCGGTGCTCCCGGTGCCTCGCACCGCCTTCGCTGCCGCCGCCGCCATGGCGGGGCGGCCCGAGTTGGTGCTGCGCAGTGGCGATGCCCTGCACCTCGCGACGGCTGACCACCACGGCGCTCGGCTCTGCACGAGGGACGCGAGGCAGGCTGATGCGGGGAACCGGCTCGGGCTCAACGTCTTCCTTCTGGGAGACACCACGTGAGCGGCGGCGGGATCACCGAGGGCGTTGTGGAGCAGGCCGCTCTCCACTGGTTCCGCTCGCTGGGCTACGCCACCCTGCCCGGAGCCGTCCTCGCGCCCGGGGGCACAGCGCCCGGGCGCTCGTCGTACGACCAGGTGATGCTCACCGGACGCCTGCGCGATTCCGCGCTCCGCATCAACCCCGGGCTGCCCGCGGGCGTCGTCGAGCAGGCCGTCACCCGGCTGCTGCGGGCGGAGTCGCAGAACGCCCTCGCCGAGAACGAGCGCGTGCACCGGCTCCTTACCGGCGGCGTGCCGGTCGAGCACCGCACCGCAGCCGGCGAGGTGCGTACCGCGCTGGTCTGGCTCGTCGACTGGGAGCAGCCGGCGGTCAACGACTGGCTCGTCGTGCACCAGCTCACCGTCGTCGAGGCCGGCAAGAACCGCCGGGTGGACGTCGTGGTGTTCCTCAACGGTCTGCCGGTCGGGCTGCTGGAGCTGAAGAACCCCGGCGACGCGCACGCCACGCTGCGCGGCGCCTGGAACCAGGTCCAGACCTACCGCCACGACATCCCGGCGCTGTTCACCCCCAACGCGCTCGTCGTGATCTCGGACGGGACGTCGGCGGCGATGGGCTCGTTCACCGCCGGCTGGGAGCACTACGCGCCGTGGAAGACGATCGACGGGCGCGAGGTCGTCACCGAGCGGCCGGCGCTCGAGGTGCTGCTGCGCGGCGTGTTCGACCAGCGCCGGCTGCTGGACCTGCTGCGCTCGTTCATCGTCTACTCCGATGAGCCGGCCGGGTTGATCAAGCGGGTCGCGAAGTACCACCAGTACTGGGCGGTCAACGCTGCCGTCGAGTCGACGATCGGGGCCGCCGGCCCGGACGGCGACCGGCGCGGCGGCGTCGTCTGGCACACCCAGGGCTCGGGTAAGTCGATCGAGATGCTGCTCTACGCCGCCAAGATCATGCGATCGGCTCGCATGGGCAACCCGACGCTGGTCTTCATCACCGACCGCAATGACCTCGACGACCAGCTGTTCGGGGAGGTCTTCGCCCCCGCGCGGATCCTGCCCGAGCAGCCGCGCAAGGCCGAGTCGCGCGCCGACGTACGCCAGGTGCTGTCTCGGGCCTCGGGCGGCATCGTTTTCGCCACCATCCAGAAGGTCGCCCCCGAGGCGATCGGTGACCTCCACCCGGTGCTGACCGATCGGCGCAACGTCGTGGTCGTCGCCGACGAGGCGCACCGCTCGCAGTACGGCTTCGTCGACGGCTACGCCAAGCACCTGCGCGACGCCCTGCCGAACGCGACCTACCTCGGCTTCACCGGCACTCCGATCGAGGCCGCCGACCGCTCGACCCGCAGCGTGTTCGGCGACTACATCGACGTCTACGACCTCACCCGCGCCGTCGAGGACGGCGCCACCGTCCGCATCTACTACGAGTCCCGGCTGGCGAAGGTCTCGCTCCCGGCTGATGCACTCGAAACGCTCGACGCGCTGGCGGACGAGATCACCGAGGGCGCCGAGGAGGCCGAGGCCACCCGGGCCAAGACCAAATGGGCTCGCCTGGAGGCGATCGTCGGCGCGGGGGACCGGCTCGACATGGTCGCGGCCGACCTGGTCGAGCACTGGTCGCACCGGCCCCGGCCGGGCAAGGCGATGGTCGTCGCGATGAGCCGTCGGATCGCCGTCGAGCTCTACGACCGGCTCGTCGCCCTGCGCCCGGACTGGCACGACGACGACCCGGCCCGCGGCGTCGTCAAGGTCGTGATGACCGGCTCGGCCGCCGACCCGGCGCGCTACCAGCCGCACCTGCACTCCCAGGACGTCCGCAAGCAACTCAAGGCCCGAGCCAAGGACCCGAACGACCCCCTCGAGATCGTCATCGTCCGCGACATGTGGCTCACCGGCTTCGACGCCCCGGCGCTGCACACGATGTACGTCGACAAGCCCATGCAGGGCGCCGGTCTCATGCAGGCCATCGCCCGGGTCAACCGCACGTTCCGCGACAAGCCGGGCGGCCTGATCGTGGACTACCTCGGCATCGCCACCAACCTGCGTCAGGCCCTCGCCGAGTACTCACCGGCCGACCGGGACCAGGCCGGAGTACCCATCGAGCAGATGGTTGCCGCGATGCTCGAGAAGCACGACATCGTCCGCGGTCTGCTGCACGGCTGCGCGTACGACGCCGACCCGCAGCTGCCCGCGGCGCAGAGGATGGCGGCGTACGCGACCGTGCTCGACGTCGTCATGAGCGACCCGGACCGGCAAACCCGCTACCTGGACCAGGTCCTGGCGTTGACCAAGGCCTATGCGCTGTGCGCCAGCCGGGACGAGGCGCTCGCCATCCGCAACGACGTGCGGTTGTTCGCCGACGTCCGCGCCGCGATCCTCAAGATCGAGAACCCGGACTCCGGCCGCGCCGGCAGCAAGGCAGGCGTCGAGCTGGAAACCGCCATCGGTCAGCTCGTCGACGAGGCGGTGGTTGCCGACGCCGTCATCGACGTCTACGCCCTGGCCGGTATCGAGACCCCCGAGCTGTCGATCCTGTCGGACGAGTTCCTCGACGGGATCGCCCACAAGGACAAGCCGAACCTGCAGATGGGCATGCTGCGCAAGCTCCTGTCGGACGAGATCCGGACCGTCCAGCGCACCAACCTCGTGCAGGCCCGCCGCTTCTCCGAGCAGCTCGATGACGCGATCAACCGCTACACCAACCGCCCTGACGACCGCCGAGATCATCGCCGAGCTGGTGAAGCTGGCCAAGCAGATGCGCGAGGCCGCCCGGCGGCACGAGCAGCTCGGGCTGTCGGTGGCCGAGGCGGCGCTCTACGACGCGATCGTGCAGAACGACGCCGCCGTGCTGCAGATGAGCGACGCCACGCTGAAGAAGATCGCCGTCGACCTCGACTGGGCGGTGCAGCAGAGCGTGACGATCGACTGGAGCGTCAAGGAGTCGGTGCGCGCGGCCATGCGGGCCAAGGTCCGGCGGCTGCTGGCGAAGTACGACTACCCGCCCGACCAGGAGGACAAGGCCGTCGAGCTCATCCTCGAGCAGGCTGAGCTCTTCGCGACGCACGGGTAGCGGCGCGTGCACCATCCTGACCGTGGGTTCATCCCCCGGCTGGCCGTGACCTGGCAGCACCCTCTGACCCGCCGCACTACGGCTGTCGGTCTCCTGACCCACGTCGACACCACCTACCGCTTCTGCTATCTCCATTCGGCCAGCACTGTCGAGGGATTTCAGCCGTTCCTCGGGTTCCCGGACCTCGAGCGAAGGTACGCAGCGGCCGCGCTGTTCCCGCTGTTCGCGCAGCGCGTGATGCATCCGAGCCGGCCCGACTTCGATCGCTACCGACGCGCGCTGGGCCTCGACGTCGACAGCAGCGACTGGGCGATGCTCGGGCGGTCACAGGGGCAGCGGGAGGGTGATGCCATCCGGGTCTTTCCCGAGCCGGACGTCAACGAGGCTGGTGTGACGTCGTCGACGTTCTTCGTGAGCGGGCTGGGCGACCGGATGCGCGAGGACCCGCGAGTCGAGCCGGCCCTGGTCAGGCTGATTGTCGGGAACCGCCTGCGCCTGCTGGAAGAGCGGGCCACCGCCGAGGACACGCGGGCACTGCTCGTTGTCGAGCGCACGGGGGTGGCCCTCGCCCGGGTACCCGGCCTTCTGCTGTCCCACCTCGATGAGATCCGCTCTCACGGTGAGCCTGAGCTCTCCGTCGTCGACACCAACGGTCCTAATGTGCTACCGGCTTACCGGCTACTCGTGATGCTGCGCGGGACCGCGCCCGTCGGCTACCGGCCCTTCGACGGTCCGGAGTGGTGGCTGGCGTCGAAGCTCGGGCCGTCTGATGTTGCGGCCTGTGGATAACGCGCCGCTATCCCTGTGCGAACGGCCTGTCCGCGCAACTCTATCGGCCAACCTTGCACGAGCGACTGCTGCGTCGAGGCTCACCGGCGCGGGCGGGGACCGCAGGGCCCGACTCATCCAGCGACGATCGCGCTGGCGCAGGTGATGAGTCGCTGCGCCCAGGACCGAACGCCAAACTGGCCCGTTGAGGCATCGGTCCCCGGCGGCGGAGTTCGCCCTTTGCGTTCGGGAGACAGCCCTCGTCCGCTGGTGACGGAGATGGCGGGCTTCCAGAACGCCTATGACAATGCGGTCGAGCAGTTCCCTTGTCAGCCCCCCTGGACGGGAGCCTGACTTGCTCAGCCCGGGCGTCGAAGATCAACTGGGCGTGGGCTCGGCATGTTCGGGCGCGCCCGTGAGGTCCGCGACGTAGGCGGCGAGGAAGGGGTCCTCCTCAGCCAGCGGATAGGCCTGGTAGTACAGGTCAACGGCCTGCGCCGCGGAGGCGAAGCCGGTTCTGGGCCAGAGCACGACCATGTCCTCCACATCCGAGGTGCGCACCCGTGTCGCGTGGAGCTTCATGAGGAAGACCTGGTCGAGCGGTGCGCCCGAGGACGCGCAGGGCCGGCAGGTCGGCCAGCAGATCGCAGTCCTGTTCGCGAAGAGTCTGCGGCGCGAAGGCCCGGGCATGGTCGTTGAGCCAGCCCGGTGCGAGACCATGCCGGGCAGCGACCGTCTTTACGGCCTGGCGCAGGGTCGCGCCGAGGGCGACGACGCTGTCGACGTCCCGGGTCGAGTCCCGTAGGCCATGCCAGGCCAAGAGGGAGCCGCCGACCAGGATCAGCCTGTGCGGCGGACGCCCGGCGGGGAGCGCCGCAGCCACCTCTGCCAGGTGAGCGCGGATGCGGTCCCCGTCGAGGATGCCGTCAGACATCGACGGATGCCCGGTCCCTCCAGAGCGAGGACTCGTCCAGCACGAGGCCCCGCTCCTTCAACTGCGGAGGCGTGGCGGCCCGGCGCGCCGCGAGCATCGCCGGTGTACCGGGTGCCGACCACTCGGACTCCAGCCGCGGGATCCGCTTCGTCCAGGCCGGCCGGGGGAGCCGAGCGTCGTCCGCGAGCTTGTCCGCGATGCCCGCGAGCAGGGCGTCCATCACGGCCGAGCCCGACGGCTTCGGGCGCGACTCGAGGGCGTCCGGCAGCAGCTCCGGATGCTGCGCGAGCACGTCGAGCGCCCCGCGCAACCGGGTCCAGTCCGGAGTGTCGCCGCGGGCGGTCCGCTGCCACGCGTCACTGAGGCCAGCAAGGGTCGTCCTCGACGGCGAACGGACGGGCCTTGCCGGCAGACGTTGCGTGCTCAGCACCGCCTCCTCGCCGGCCGCCGCAAGGACCTTCCGGAGCGTGCCCCAGCCGGGATCGACGCGCCCTGCCTCGATGCGGGTCACAGTGGTGGGGGAGATGCCGGCAATCTCGGCCAGGGCCCGAATAGACAAGCCCGCAGCCGTCCGCGCGCGCCTGACCGCTTCCCTCGGCTCCTCCACGGTGTGACCATACTCGGTCACACAGCAGTGAAGCAACGGCATCTTTCCGGGCGCGAGTCCGCAGGTAGAGCTGACGGTCGAAGCGTGGGTCTTGCGGGGACCGATGAGGCCCGGCCGGGGTGGCTGGTCCGGCACCGACAGGGCGACGCGGATCGCCTCCAGCAGAACCGCTTCCGCTTGGTCGTAGTCCTTCTGGCGGCCGTAGACCGCGCCGTCTGAGACTCGCGCCCTCAAGCGACGGGGGAGGCAAGCTTGGGTTACGGGCACCTCGGCTGGACGTCGGCGTCCAGCGCCGCAGCATTCCTGCGGACAGCTACGCGAGCAGGCGATCCTTCTTCTGGCCTGCCGCGCCCCGCAAGGCATGCAGGGCCTTCTCGACGGCTTCCACCGCCGCCACCGCCTCCGATCGGCTGATGACCTCCTCGTCACGGGCAACAGACAGCGCTGCGCTGCGCAGAAAAGCGCTCAGCTTCACATCGGCCCGGCTCGCCGCCTGCTCGATCAGCGTGAGGTCCTCAACGCTGAGACGGACTGACACCACGGTCGTGAGGTTCTTGGACGCCTCGACCTCGACGAGATCGCCGTCGTCCGGATCGGCAGCGTGCTTGTAGGCGTCGTCGGCGGCGTGAGCCGTCTGCTCGGCGTTCTTGCTACTCATGTGATCCTCCATGCGGCGATGGGCCGGGCGGTACCGGTTTCTGGGTCGTGGTCGAAGGCGACCCGGAGGGTCGACCCTCCGTCGGTAACACCCGAAGCGAGGAAGCCGGCGACGCGGCCGCGTCGGTTGCGTCGGACCTCAGGGCCGTTGGCGAACACCTGCACGATCTCGACGAGGGAGACACCGTGACGCGTGGCGTGTTCCTCGTTGTGTTCGTCGAACTCGACCGTGTCGATCCGCACGCCGCCTCCATGTCATACAAAGTACGCTGAGGTATGACGCTGCGACAAGCCCTCGGGAACAGCGTGGCGTTGATTCGCACCGCTCGCTCATCGGCGGCACGGCAACCGGTGGTCCCGACCGAGCGGCTGCGCCAAAGGCGTCCCATCGTGGTGCCATCTTGGTTGCCTCTTGCCGAGATTCGCCCACGTCCGCCAAGATCCGCCGAAGCGGCAAACCGCCTCTGACCTGCGGTTATGGACGTTGGCGGACACTCGTGATCATGGCCACCTCTCACTACTCCGTCCTCCCGGGTCGCCCACGTCTGCGAGCCCGCGAGGCGTTGCTAGCGTCCGGCCCGTGCCCGACTTCTCCAGCTACCTCGACCACCTGCGCGTCGAGTCGCGTCGGTTCCGCGACGTG
>JAABVA010003555.1_pt1 | contig 14776 bp, 17 predicted proteins | sample 5560331 | NCBI WGS metagenome assembly JAABVA01 (sample SAMN12812661, study PRJNA571458) | rock metagenome | isolation source: Antarctica rocks | place: Antarctica: Victoria Land, Mt New Zealand sud | collected 2016-01-07 | reverse complement strand
TCGGTGCCACGGTCGGCGGTCAGCTCGGGGCCAGGGTGGGCCGGCGGCTGCCGCCCACGGTGCTGCGCGGGGTGATCGTGGTGGTGGGCGTGCTGGCGATCGTCGCTGTGCTGGTGCGCTGAGTGCCGCGTCAGTTTCCGTTGTTGTAGCAGCAAGCGGCGATACGGATGTCGTCCTCGACCACTCGGTAGCCCAACCGGTGCTCATCGGTGATCCGACGCGACCAGTAGCCGCGAAACCCGTGTTTGAGTGGCTCCGGTTTTCCGATGCCTTCGTTACCGTTGCGCTCCACGTCTTTGCCAAGTGCGTTGATCCGCTTGAGCACCTTGCGGTCCTGCGCCTGCCACCACTGGTAGTCGGCCCAGGCGTTCTCGTCCCAGACCAGCCTCATTCAGTGCGGACCTGTTCGACTCCTTCGCCGTGCTCGAGCCGGTTGATCGAGGCCATCAGCCGTCGGAGGTTTTCCGGGCTCCTGAGCAGGTCGTCAACGACTGCATCGAGGGTGTCGGCGTACTTGGCCCGGGACTCCGCGTAGGTCATGGTCTTCGCGGCAACACCTCCTGTGCGTACGTAAAACTGCACGTTGACCCTTAGAGCACGGAGGTATCGAACGCGAGGAACGGCGGCGCCCCGATTCCGCTGACCAGGTGGTGGCCCCAGAGGTCGCGCTCACTCACAGTTGCCTCGGCTTCGGCGATGTCGCCGCCGTCCTCGGTGACCCGTAGCAGCACCGCTGTGCCGTTGGCGGTCTCCGGCAGGCCGCGCACCCGCCCGTACCAGGTGTAGCTACCGCTGATCGGTTCGAAGTGCCCGGACAACGCGAGCTTCACCTGGTGCTCAGTGTTCTCGACCACCGCCACTGCGGCGCCGTGGTAGCCATCCGCCTCCTCGGCGTCATGCGCGTCGGCTCCCTGAGTGTCACCGTGCTCATCCATCGAAGTTGTCCTCCTCGGTTGCTGGTGCGCCCAGTAGGCGCTGATCAGATGGGGTGCGATCGCGTCGAGTGAACTTGGCCGGTGATCCGTGGGCCTGCAGCACGCCCTCCAGGCCGCCCCAGACGAGCATGGTGAGGTAGTCGACGAGCGCTTCCGCGGACATGGTTCGGTTGTCCACCCACCAGTGCGTGGCCAGCTGCACCATGCCGACCACTCCATACGCCCATGGGTGGGCGCCCCCGGAGTCCATGCCCATGCTGCGCAGCCGATCGCCGACCACGGCGGCCAGTGCCTCGGCCACTACGCGCTCGGTGGTCGCGACCACGCTGTCGGCCTCCTGGTTCTGCGCGAACACGTAGCCGTACAGCTCCGGCTCGCTCGCGATCGAGGTGACGTAGGCCTTGATCAGGGCGTGCACCTGGTCGTAGTCATCCCGTTGCACCCCGAGCTCGGCGAGCAGCGGCGGTAGGAGCACCGACTGGGCTATCTTGGTGAGGACGGCGTCGACGAGGTCGTTCTTGTCCGCGAAGTGCCGATACAGGACGGTCTTGGACACCTCGAGCTGCGCGGCAATCGCGTCCATGCCCACGCCGGGGCCGCCACGTCGGATCGCAATCAGTGCACCGTCGACGAACTCCTCGCGTCGTGCCCTTTTGTGCTCGTCCCAGCGCTTCTTGCGGCCGTCGATGGAGGCTTTCGCCGACCGGGTCTCGTTGACCACGGCGGCCGCGGTGGCGGCGGCCGTACTGACCGCGCTGACCCAGGTCGAGGGCACGCCGGGCAACTTGTCCGACCGCTCGCCCTTGACATCGGCGCCGTCGTAGTTCATGTTATTCATGTTAGCTGTTACACCCAAACACAGTATGTTCCTCGTCTTGGCATCGTGTCCTGCCAATGTGGCACACAAACCAAACTTCCCGGGAGATGACATGTCCACCGCCGCCACCGTCATCCGAACCACCGACCGCCAGGATATCGCCACGCGTCTGCTGGCGTCCTCGGCCAAGAAGGCCTACGACCCGATGGTCGAGGTCGACTGGGACGCCCCGGTGCCGGGCGATCTGTACGGAATGACGCCGGAGTGGAGCACGCTCTACGGCACCGCGCTGTGGGAGGAAATGAGTCTGCAGCAGCAGGTGACGCTGACCAAGCACGAGGTCTCCTCGATCATGAGCACCGGTATCTGGTTCGAGATGATCCTGATGCAGATGGTGGTGCGTGACATGTACGGCACCGATGCCTCGCAGCCACACTTCCAATTCGCGCTGACCGAGATCGCCGACGAGTGCCGCCACTCCATCATGTTCGCCCGCGCCGCGGAGCGCTACGGCTGCCCCGCGTACCGCCCCAAGCGGACTGTGCTGGAGCTGGGCCGACTGTTCAAGACCACGGCCACCGGCGCCACCGCCTACGGCGGCATCCTGGTGGCCGAGGAGATCCTCGACGTGATGCAGCGCGACTGGATGAAGGACGAGCGGGTGCAGCCCATCACCCGCACCACCAGCAAAATCCACGTGGTAGAGGAAGCGCGGCACATGCGCTTCGCCCGCGAGGAGATCATTCGCCGGGCTGGTGGGTTGTCCAAGCGCCGCCGGGCCGTCGAACGCGCCTACCTCGCTGCCGGCGCCGCCGTGATCACCGCGAACCTGGTGACGCCGCAGGTGTACGCCGCCGCCGGTCTGGACGTGGACCGCGCCGTGCGCGAAGCCAAGAACAACACGCACTATCAGCGCAAGTTGCGGGTGAGTGCCGCGAAGTTGATGGGCTTCCTCGACGAGGTCGGCATGGTCGGCGGGCCGTCGCGCAAGCTCTACGAAAACGTCAACCTGCTCTGAGTCGCGCTGCTGCTTCGGCCAGCACCTCGTCGCGCTTGCAGAAGGCGAAGCGCAACAGGGTGCGCCACGGCGCCTGGCCCGCGTTGGGAGGGTCGCAGAACGCGGTGACGGGGACGGCGGCGACCCCTACGCGCCCGGGAAGGTCGCGGCAGAACGTGGCCGCGTCGTGTGGGGTGAGCGGACTGGCGTCGGCGCAGACGTAGTAGGTCGAGGCGCTCGAGCGCACTGTGAACCCCGCGTCGCGCAGTGCCGAGGACAGTACATCTCTTTTGCTCTGCAGGCTTGCGCGCAACGCGAGAATCCATTCCTGCTCATGTGAGAGTGCGTGGGCGACGGCGAGCTGCATCGGCGTTGCGCCGACGAACGTCAGATATTGCTTGGCCGTCTTCGTCGCCGCCACCAGCTCGGGCGGTCCGCAGATCCACCCCGTCTTCCAACCGGTCGCGCTGAAGGTCTTGGCGGCGCTGGAGACCGACAGCGTCCGTTCTGCCATTCCCGGGAGGGTGGCCAGCGGCGTGTGCACGGCGCCGTCGTACACCAGGTGCTCATAGACCTCGTCGGTGAGCACCACCAGGTCGTGCTCGCAGGCGAGCTCGGCGATGGCACCCAGCTCAGGAGGGCTTAGCACCGTGCCGGTGGGGTTGTGCGGGGAGTTCACCAGCAGCATCCGGGTGCGCGGACCGATGGCGGCGCGGAGAGCGTCGAGATCCAACGCGAACCGCTCGCCGTCGGCCACCAGCGGCACCGTTCGGCGTACGCCCCCGGCCATGGCCACCGCTGCCGGGTAGGAGTCGTAGTACGGCTCGATCATCACCACCTCCTCACCCGGCTCCACCAGCGCCAGCACCGCGGCCGCGATCGCCTCCGTCGCGCCCACCGTGACGAGCACCTCGGTGTCCGGGTCGTGGACCAAGCCGTAGCGTTGGGCACGGTCGGCGGCGACGGCCTGGCGCAGCGCAGGCACCCCGGGCCCGGGGGCGTACTGATTGTGTCCATTCTGGATAGCGGCACTGGCCGCGTCGAGCATGGACGGCGGGCCGTCGGTGTCCGGAAACCCTTGGCCCAGGTTGAGGGCGCCGTGTTCGGTGGCCAGTGCCGTCATCTCCGCAAAGATCGTGGAGGCGAACGGCTGCAGGCGGGGGTTCAGTCCTCGAGGTGTCACCCGAACCATCATGCCGCCAGCTGTCCCACTGGCAGGATGAGCGCTGTGGACCTCACCCTCGATGAAGACACCAAGCGCCGCGACCTGCGCAAGATGAAGACCCTGGCGACGGGTTTTCTCGTGGCGGCGACCGCGGTGTTCCTCCTCGCCCGCTGGCAGGAGTCGGTCGGGGCCGGCGGCTGGGTGGGTTACGTCCGCACCGCCGCCGAGGCAGGCATGGTGGGCGCTCTGGCGGACTGGTTCGCCGTGACCGCATTGTTCCGGCACCCCCTGCGGATACCCATCCCGCACACCGCGATCATCCCGCACAAGAAGGACCAGCTCGGCGCCAGCCTCGGTGACTTCGTGGGCGTCAACTTCCTGGCCCCGGATGTGGTGGTGGCCAAACTTCGCACGGCGCAGATCCCACAGCGCCTCGGCGGATGGGTGGCCAAACCGGCGATCGCCGAGCGGATCACCGCCGAGGCCGCGGTGCTGCTACGCGGCGCGGTGACGGTGCTTCGCGACGAGGACGTGCAGCAGGTGATCGACGCGACCATCGTCCGCAAGCTCGTCGACCAGCCGTGGGGACCGCCGCTGGGGGCGCTGCTCGGGCAGGTGCTGGCCGACGGGAAACACCACAAGATGGTGGACCTGGTGTGCGACCGGGCCTACGACTGGGTGGTGGCCAACCATGACACGGTGATGCGCATCGTCAGCCAGCAGGCCCCGACCTGGTCGCCGCGGTTCCTGGACGACATGCTCGCCGACAAGCTGCACCGCGAGGTGCTGGACTTCGCCAGGGCGGTGCGCGACGACCAGGACCACCAGATGCGCAAGGCCGTGGACAAGTTCATGGCCGAGTTCGCCCACGACCTGCAGCACGACCCGGCGACGATTGCCCGCGCAGAGGCGGTCAAGCAGCAGATCCTCGAGCACCCCGACGTGCAGAACCTCGCCGCCAGCGCGTGGGGTACGGCACGAACAATGTTGCTCGACGCCATCGAGGACCCCTCGAGCGAGCTGCGCGTACGGGCGCGCGACGCGATCGCCTCCTGGGGTACGCGCCTGGCGCAGGACGACGCAGTGCGATCCAAGGTGGACGGCTGGCTGGAGCAGGCGCTGCGCTACGTGGTGAGCAACTACGCGGGGGAGATCACCGGCGTGATCACGGACACTGTGGCGCGCTGGGACGCGGAGGAGACCAGCCGCAAGATCGAGCTGCAGGTGGGACGGGACCTGCAGTTCATCCGCATCAACGGCACCGTGGTCGGTTCGCTCGCGGGGCTGGTGATCTACGCGGTGTCGCAGCTGCTGTTCGGCTGAGCGTTCGCTGTGTTGTGCGAAAGCGGCATTCGCACAGCATGAAGCGGCCGGGATTCGGGTGGGCGCTGATGCTGTTGTTCGCGTTCGCCATGCCCTGGGTCGGGGCCACGGCGGAGCTGATGGCTCGCAGTGTGGAGGTGGAAAAGCTGTGGCACACCTCACCCACCTGCGCAAGCAGAGTGCTTGCAACTGCTAGCACTGGTTGTTAGCCTGGGAAAAGTCCTACAGCGGAGGTGAACACCGTGACTGACACAGATGGAGAGAGGCCGGAAGGGTCGGTCGCTGCGGAGTCCTTGCGCGAGGGCGCTGCCGTATCCGAGGAGATCGTTGCTGTGGCAGGCGCTGCGGTGACCGCGGCGGTGCACGACCTCGGAGGCTTTATTCGCGCGCAACGCGAGTCGACGCACGTATCGCTGCGTCAGCTCGCGAAGCGGGCGGGGGTGAGCAACCCCTACCTGAGCCAGATCGAGCGTGGACTGCGCAAGCCGTCCGCCGAGGTGCTGCAACAGATCGCCAAGGGACTTCGCGTCTCGGCTGAGGCGCTTTATGTGCAGGCCGGAATCCTCGAGCGTAAGGAAGCCAGCCCTGTGCTGGATGCCGTGCTCAGCGATATTCAGATCACCGAGCGGCAGAAGCAGGTTCTCATCGAGATCTACGAGTCCTTTCGCCGTGAGAACACCGTGCACGAGCCGACTGTCGCCTCGTGATTCGAAGAATTGCCCGCACGACCCATTCCGTACCACGTCAACTTGAGGAGAGCTAAGATGTCGAACCCCATCGACCAGGCCAAGACCCCCCTGCTGGCCGCCATCGGCGCCGGCGACTACGCCATCGCGGCCGTGACCGAGGCGCTGCAGAACGCCCGGTCTCGGGCCGAGGGCAACGTGGAGACCGCCCGTGAGCGCGTCGCCGACTTCCCCGAGGAGTTCAACACCCAGATCAGCGAGCTGCGCGGCAAGCTCGACCCCGAGGAGCTACGCAAGGTCGCCGACGCCTACGTCCAGGCCGCCGCAGGCATCTACGTCTCGCTCGCCGAGCGGGGCGACGAGGTCATCGCCAAGGTTCGCAAGCAGCCGCAGGTCGGCCAGGCCATCGACCGGGCCGAGGACGCGGCCGACGACGCGCGCGGCCTGACCAACGAGGTGCTCGGCACCGTCGCCCGCCAGACGCGTTCCGTCGGTGAGCGCGCCGCCCGGACCACCGAGCGGGTGACCGGCAAGACCACCGATGCAGTCGCCGAGGCCGGTGCCGAGTCGGCGCACCAGCTACGGTCCAGCTCGCGTAAGGCCGCGAACCAGGCCAAGCCCGCGAAGGGTGCCACCCGCACCACGCCCGCCCCGGCCAAGAAGGCGACTGCTGCGCGCAAGAACGTGGCGGCCAAAACCGAGTCCGCGGCGAACAAGGTGCAGGACTCGGCGACCAAGGCGCGCAACACTGCGGCCAAGTCCGACTCCAAGGCGGCGAACTCCGCAGCCAAGTCCGCGACCGACACCAAGAACACCGCGGTCAACGCCCAGAACACCGCGACCGCGAAGACCAGCAACAGCTGATCGCTCGCACCGCCCACCGCGGCCCCTTCCCGTCTTCGGACCGGCAGGGGCCGCTGTGCTGTGTGGGGCGAACAACCGTGCGGCACTCGGGCGTAGAACCCGTAACATCAACACCATGCTTCCCGTCGCCAGCTATGTCCTGCTTGCCCTGCAGGCGCTGGGTGTGGTGGCCGGGGTCTACACCTTCGTGCACGCGGTGCGGCAACGGTCGGACGCCTTCACCGCGGTGGACAAGCTCACCAAGGGCAAGTGGATCGCCATCATCGTGGCCGCCACGTTGCTGATGGCCTGGCAAGGGCCGATCTCTTTCATCGGAATCTTCGGCGTCGTCGCCGTGGGTGTCTACCTGGCGGATGTGCGTCCCAAGGTCGACGAGATCCAACGCGGCCCGCGCTGGTAGTCACTCGTCTTCGCCGGGCAGCAGCTCCAGTACGGCGCGGTCGATACGCAACAGGGCGAACACGGTGCTGCGCAGCAGGCGAGCGTGTCGGTTCGGTGGCCCCGGCGGCTGCGCGTCGAGCACCGCCCGCAGGGCAGGCAGCGCGGAGTGCGCAGGGACAGGATGGGCACCGTGCAACACCGACTTCAGTTGCGCGAGGTGTTCCTGGACCCCTGCACTGGCATCGAGCAGGGCCGCCGCCACCGCGGGTTCGGGCGCCGCGTCCGCGCCGATGACACCGGCGGCGAAACCGGCCCTGGCCAAGGGGCGCGCGTAGTGGTCGCACGCCCGCATCACCCGCAGCCACTCCTGGGTGCTCGACCGCGCGCGGGGAACGAAGCGGCTCACCAGGGGCGCGGCCGCGAGGGTGACATCACCGAGGGCCGCGTCCAGCTCACGTGATCTCGCGATCAGGTCGGTCTGCCCACGGGGGTGCACCACTTCCTGGACGCTGTCGGTCGCCAGCTGGTCGAGCGTGTCCAGATAGCTGTCCAGTTTTTCCGTGACCGTGGCGCGGGTGCCGGTGGGCAGCACCAGGAAGGCGGCGGTGATGCCGACCACCGCCCCCGCAGCAGTCTCGGCCAGGCGCAGCTCCAGCACGCCCACGCTGAAGGTGCCCAGCAGGCCGTACAACATGGCGAGCAGGACTGTGAAGAAGAAGACGAACACCGTGCTGGACAACGACGCCAGGTAGAACGCGGTGAAGACGCACACCACAATCAGTGCGAGCTGGATGCGACTGTCCTGTCCGACCAGGGCAGCCAACAGCACGCCGGCCACCACTCCGCCGAGGGTGCCGAGCACCCGCTGCCATGCGCGGGTCAGGATGTCGCCCCGGCTGGTTGTCCCGGTGAACACCACGAAGGCCGTGAGGACCGCCCAATACCACCGGCTGGGGGAGATCCACTCGCCGACGCCGGTCGCCGCGGCGGTGGCGAGCGCCACCTGCAGCGCGGCCCTGGTGCTGGCGTGTAGGCCTGGGATGGGCGCCTCGTCGGTCGGGGCTTCGGCGGTGGGGGTCGGTGCCGGCGGCTTCGCTCGACCGTCGAGGACCTCGACGTCATGGACGGCCTTGTATGCGCTTACGGCGCGGGCCGCGGTGAACACCGTGCGACCGCTGGGAATGCGGGTGTCTGCGTCCTGGGCGTCCGCGGTCGCCGTGGCCACAGCAGTACGAAGCTCGGCTTGGGTGACGTCCGGACGCAAGCAGCGGTTGACGGAGTCCATCGCACGGGCCAGTTCGGGCGACCACGGCTGCGCGGGTTCCATCTCCCGCAGGCCGGCCACCAGCTGCTCGGTGGCCAGCTGGGCGTCGAAGATCCGCAGGGACAGCTCCGGACCGTCCACCGCGAGATGCACGGCGGCATCGTGGGTGTCCAGCCAATCCTCGATCAGCAGCGCGGTGCGCGCAAGCCGGTCAAGCCTGCGCCGCACGGTGGTGGCCTCGGGAGCGAGCACCCCACGATTGACGTCCACCGCGGCGGCCAGTACGGACCCACATGCCCGCCGCAAAGCCGAACTGAGTCGTCGAAGGAGCACCCGAGGCCGGTTCGGCACCAACACGGTGCGCACCACCAGCGCCACGGCCACACCAACGACAATGCTGACCCACAACGCGGGCAGCTGATGCAGCTGTGCGTGCAGGAACAGCACGAAGAAGTACGAGGTGAATGCCACCATGCCCAGCGCCATCCCCCGCGCCCCGAAGCGACGAACCCAGGTCGCCACGAACAGCACCACGATGAAGCCGACGTCCGCGGCGATCCCGTAGCCGTTGAGAAAGGCGCCCAAGGAGGCGGACGCACACGCCGGCAGCGGCACCAGGGCCGTGGTGATGATCCGATCGCGATTGCCCTTGTCGCGCACCACCGACGAGGCGAAGGTGGCGACGACGGTGCCCAGCATCGCGACCGGCAGTCCCTGTCCCAGTGCCTTGCTCAGCGGCACCAGGACGGCCAACGCGAGCACGAGGGTGAGCGTGGTGGAGGCTGCGCTGCGCAAGCGCACCAACCCGGGGTCGGTGGCGGCGAAGGCTCGGGCGAGCCGGCGCCACCCGCGGGCGCTCAACCGGAGGCCGGGCCTCCACTGAAGGGTCGGGTTCAACTGAATACGACAGTCTTGGCGCCGTGCACCAATACCCGGCTTTCCAGGTGCCAGCGCAACCCACGCGAGAGCACCAGGCGTTCGATGTCGCGGCCCTGGCGCACCATGTCGGCCACGTCGTCGGCGTGGCTCACCCGGATCACGTCCTGCTCCACGATCGGGCCTGCATCGAGGTCGGCGGTGACGTAGTGACACGTGGCACCGATGAGCTTCACCCCGCGCGCGAACGCCTGATGGTAGGGCCGGGCTCCGACGAAGGAGGGCAAAAAGCTGTGGTGGATGTTCAGCGCCCGCCCCGCCCAGTGCTCGCACAGCGCGGCGGGCAGCACCTGCATGAAGCGGGCGAGCACCACGGCGTGCGGATCGTGCGCGTCGACGAGCTCGCGGACCCGTTCGAAGGCCGCGGCGCGCTCGGCCGGGTCGCGCGAGAACGGCACGCAGGCGAAGTCCACCCCGTGCGCGGCGGCGACAGGGGCCAGGTCGGGATGGTTGCCGATGACCGTCGCCACAGTCGCCGCCAGCTCCCCGCCGGTGATCCGACCCAGTAGGTCGTGCAGGCAGTGAGCTTCCTTACTCACCAGCAGCACGACGCGTTTCGGCTCGCCCGAGTCGGTGAGGCGCCATTCCACCTCGGGTCCGAGCGTGGCGGCGACCGCGGCAAAGCGGGTACGCAGCTCAGCGAAGGAACAGCCGATGGAGGAGGCCCGCACCACCTGCCTGGTGAAGAACCAGCCCGAGTCGGCGTCGGCGTGGTAGGCGGCCTCGGTGATGGATCCGCCTTGGGCGGCCAGAAACGCGGAGATGCGCGCGACGATGCCGGTCCGATCCGGGCAGCCCAGGCAGAGCACGTAGCGGCGGTCGGTCATGCCACCAGTGTCCCAAGGGGCGCAACGGTCGACCACGGGACGGTCAGCACACAGTCGCGAGTCTTGGTCGGGTCGTTCAGCACCGCAACACCATTCGCCTGTGCAAGTGCAGCGGTACGGCGCCAGCGCACCCGTGGACCGAACGCGGCGTGCGGCGCGGCCGTCGCCCAGCAGCGGTCGAGGGTGCGCAGCAGGTGATGTACCGCCTCCCCGGCCACGTTGTGATGGATGAGCGCCTTCGGTAGCCGGGCAGCCAGCTCGGAGGGGGCGATGACGTCGAAAGGATCCCAGGCCAGCGTCAGGGTCAGGGGTCCGGCCGCCGACAGCGTCACCCACGAACATCGTCGTCCGAGCTCGTCGCAGGTGCCCTCGATGATGATTCCCTGGGGGGCGAGTGCGGCTTGCATGCGCCGCCATGCGGGCGCCACGGCGTCCTCAGGGTACTGACGCAACACGTTGAAGGCCCGCACCACGCCTGGTCGCAGACCGGCGAGCTCGAAACCGCCGCGTCCAAAGTTCACCGTCGCGCTGCGTGCCGATTGGGCAGCGGCCACGCGTACGGGGTCGATCTCCAGGCCGACCATCGAGAGGTCGGCATGCAAGGGGCGCAGGCGTGCCGCCAGTTCCACAGTGGTCACCGGACTCGCGCCGTAGCCGAGGTCGACCACCAGGGGGCTCGACTCCAGGGCCCGGCGAACCTCTGGATGGTGTAGCAGCCAACGATCGCTGCGCCGTAGGCGATTGACGCCGGTGGTGCCGCGGGTGACGCGGCCGTCCGGGCGCGTCAGTGCTGGGTGAGCCACTGCTCGGTGAAGTGCTGCTCGAGCCCGAGAAGCGCAGTGAGGTTGTCCGCGATGACCTGCTCGATCTTTCCGCCGATGAGCGGCACCGCGACCTGGGCCGCTCCGGTGGTGCGGACGGTGCAGGTCGTCCCGTCCCCGCTCAGCGCGTGGGTTCCCCGCATCCGGATCGGAGTTCCATTCACGGCCGCGGTGAAGGACCCCGCCGCGGTGTCCGAGTCCAGGGCACCCCAGATCTCGGTGCGCTCGACGAGCAGATCACCGGACTTGACCTTTTTCACGATGCTGGGCAGATGCTCCTCCGCGATGGCCTGCATGAGCCGAACCTCGACGCCTCCGTTCGCTACGTCGATACCCTCCAGGCGTGCACCGGGCCCGCCCACCGCGCTGATCCGGGCCTGCCAGTAGTCGGGGTCGACGAACGCGCCGTGCACCGCTACCGGAGTGCCGGAGTAGCTGGCCGAGTGCTCGATGCGGCGGGACATGGAGGGCACGCTACCGTCTGCAACCGTGCTCGATCCGACGCTGCTCCGACAGATCGAAGCGGCCGGTGCGCGAGTTGAACCCGATGTAGCGATGGCGAGCCTGACGACGCTGCGGATCGGCGGCCCGGCGAGCACCGTGCTGCACTGCACCAGCACCGCTGCGGTCATCGCGGCGGTACGAGCGCTGGACGCCGCCGGGGAACCGCTACTCGTGCTCGGCGGTGGCTCGAACCTGTTGGTGGCCGACGAGGGCTTTGCCGGCACCGTGGTACGTGTGGGCACCAGCGGGACCCGGATCGCGCAGGACCGCGCCCGGGTACTCGTCGAGGCCGGTGCGGACTGGGATGACGTGGTGGCCGCCACGGTCGCCGCGGGCTGCGGCGGCTTGGAGTGCCTGTCCGGCATCCCCGGCAGCACGGGCGCGACTCCGGTGCAGAACGTCGGTGCGTACGGCGTGGAAATCGGTTCGCTGCTGCATCGCGTGCAACTGCTCGACCGGGCCAGCGGCGACGTGGCCTGGGTCGACCCCGAGCAGCTCGCGCTGGGCTACCGCACGAGTGCGCTCAAGCACACGGATACGGCGGTGGTCCTGGCGCTCGAGCTGCGGTTGCGCCCCGACGGCAGCAGTGCCGAGCTGACCTACCGCGAGCTGACGTCCGCACTCGGCGTGCGCGCCGGGCAGCGACTGCCCGCTGCTGACGTGCGCCGCGCAGTACTTGGTCTGCGCGCCGCGAAGGGCATGGTGAGCGACGCGGCCGACCACGACACGTGGAGCGCCGGTTCCTTCTTCACCAACCCGGTGCTTGATGCCATGCAGTTGCCGCCCGTCCTGGCCCGAACGGGACCGGCAGCACCACAGTTCCCCGGCCGAGACGGCACGAAGCTGTCGGCGGGCTGGCTCATCGAACACGCCGGCTTCACCCGCGGCTACCCGGGTCCGGATGCCCCTGCCCGCTTGTCGACCAAGCACGCCTTGGCCTTGACCAACCGCGGCCACGCCAGTGCGTCGGACTTGCTGGCCCTGGCCCGTCAAGTGCGCCAGGGGGTGGACGACGCCTTTGGCGTGGTACTCGAGCCAGAGCCGGTGCTGGTGAAATGCGCGATTTTCGGCTAGCCGGCCGCACACGCAGGTAACCTGACGTGCATGAGGGGATCACTGCGCACTGCGCGCCGCCGCTGTGCGTTTCCCGTCCTGGTGGCGCGTTGATGTTGTCGCTGGCTGCGTGCACGGCGGCCCCTTTGGGGGCTGGTGGTGCAGGTGCGGGCGGTTCGGGTGGCCAAAATCACACTTCTACGACTTCCGTCCCCGTCCCTGTCACCGAGTCGCCCGGCGACGGAACCAAGGACGTCCCACCCGCGGCGCCGGCCTCGGTATCAGCCAAGGGCAGCACGCTGCACGATGTGGCGCTGACCAGCCCCACAGGTACCAAGGTGAACGGCACGCTGTCCCCGGCGGGTGACTCCTGGACCGCGAGCGAGGCGCTGGGCTACGGCAGCACCTACACCTGGGCAGGGACGGTGAGCGGTCCCGGCGGCAACAACTCACCGATCACCGGGACGTTCAGCACCCTCAAGCCCGACAAGATCACCAGCGCAAACATCAACATCGGCGACAACGACACGGTCGGTGTCGCCATGCCGGTCATCCTGCAGTTCGCCGGCAAGGTCAGCGACAAGGCGGCGGTGCAGAAGGCGCTGACCGTCACCACCAACCCGCCCACAGCGGGCTCGTGGGCGTGGCTGCCCGATTCCCCCGGGGGCGCACGGGCGCACTGGCGACCGCAGAACTACTACGCCCCAGGGACCGTGGTGGACGTCAGCGCCAAGCTGTACGGCCTGCCTCTGGGCGGCGGTGCTTACGGCAAGGCCGACCTGACCTCGCACTTCACCATCGGCCGCAGCCAGATCGTCAAGGCCGACGCCAGCAGCCACCGCATCGTGGTGATCCGGGACGGCCAGACCGTGTTCGACTTCCCGGTGAGCTACGGCAAGGCGGATCTGGCGCGCAACATCACGCGCAGCGGCGTGCACGTGGTCAGCGAAAAGCTCGCCGACGTCTACATGACCAACCCCGCAGCCGGGTACGCCAACGTGCACGAGCGGTGGGCGGTGCGGATCAGCAACAACGGTGAATTTATCCACGCCAACCCCAACACGGTCGGTGTACAGGGCGAGTCCAACGTGTCCAACGGCTGCATCAACGAGTCGACCGCGGATGCGCAGAAGTACTTCAACGCCGCGATGCTCGGCGACCCGGTGGAGGTCACCAACACCTCCATCCAGCTTTCCGCCGCCGACGGCGACATCTACGACTGGGCCGTGCCGTGGTCGCAGTGGCAGAGCATGTCCGCCCTGTAGGGGGCGTAGGCCTACTGTGGGCCCGGTGCACTCGGGCGATGTGGTGAGCGTGGACGGCACCGGCATCGCGTACCTGGTGGGTGGTGATCCCGGCGCGCCGCCCCTGGTGTTGTTGCACGGTTGGGCGCAATCTGCGGACTGCTGGGGCTCGGAGGTGCTGGCGCAGCTCAGCGAGCATCATCGCGTCGTCGCCGTCGACCTGCGCGGTCACGGACGCTCCGGCAAGCCCACTGGCGGTTACGACGACGCGGGCCTCTGGGCAGCCGACGTCGCTGCTGTGGTCGGTGCTGCCGAGTTCGCCGGACCGCCGGTCGTGCTCGGCTGGTCCTACGGTGGGCTCGTCGCCTGCGACTACCTGGCTGATGGTGGACGAGCCGCCGGGCTGGTCCTCGTCGGTGCGATCACCGGCCTCGGCCGAGGCAAGGAAGGCGGCCGGGTGGGTTCCGCGATGCGTGGCGCCCTTCCCGCGGCGCTGGCTACCGACCCGGCGACGGCGATCCCTGCGCTGGCCGGCTTCAGCAGTGCGTTGGCGCAGGACGGCGCGACTGCGCAGGCCTACCTGGGGGCCGCGCTGAGCACCCCGCCGCACGTTCGTGCGGCGTTGTTCGCCCGTGAATGTGACCACGATGGGATGCTGGGCGCCCTCGACATCCCGGCGTTGGTGCTGCACGGCACCGTCGACACGGTGGTCGATCTGCGGGCAGGGGAGCACGCCGCCGCGCTGCTGCGCGATGTTCGGACGTCCTACTGGACGGATGGTGGACACGCTCCGTTCGCCACGGATCCGCAGCGCTTTGTCGCCGAGATCACTGCCTTTGTCGCGCATGCCCATGCTGCGGCAGGCAGGATGGAGCGGTGATCGACCCCCAACCCCTGCCGCGCAGGGTGGCCGTGCTGTCGGTGCACACTTCTCCGCTGGAGCAGCCCGGCACCGGTGA
>JAABVA010003552.1_pt1 | contig 14781 bp, 13 predicted proteins | sample 5560331 | NCBI WGS metagenome assembly JAABVA01 (sample SAMN12812661, study PRJNA571458) | rock metagenome | isolation source: Antarctica rocks | place: Antarctica: Victoria Land, Mt New Zealand sud | collected 2016-01-07 | reverse complement strand
TTTGGTGCAAATAGAGCAAATACCTAGATATCATCCCCACACCCCCAAAACACCCCCAAGCTTCATTTTTGAAGCTATACAAACCTCAGCCTCACACGGGGGCAATCCTAGATAGTCAGAATGCCCCTCAGGCGTACCGGACGCAAAAGGGCTCCCTTCAAGGCTCTGCTTCATCTAGATGCATTCAAGGCTTCTAAGGCACGCAAAATCGCCCCCGTATCTAAGAATTCTATCGTATCTAAGAATTCTATCGTACTTTCTTCAGAGGCAGAGATCTTCTCACCCTCGACGCTTTCAGATGTAGAAGACCTTTCTTTGCTCAGGCTTAATTCTCTCAAGATTCCTCAGCTTAACTCTTTCAAGATCTCTCAGATCTCTCAAGCTGTCAACGTAAACGCACTCATCTTGAGCGAGCTTGTGATCTTTGTCATTAAGACTGCTGCTACTCTTGTTGCTTGAAGAGCGTGTGTGTCATCATCAATGTCATCATCAGCGAAGCTTGACTGATTTGAAGATGAGAATGAGAATGAGAAGAATCTAAATAATAATCAGTCTAAGATTCAAGCAGCTTCAAAGCAATTCACGAAGCTCACTGCATCAATGAAAAGACGAGAATCAACGAAGTCAAAGTCATCGCTATCGCTAAAATCACTCAGATTATTTATGAACATGACAGTCAAATATGAAGTTACTCTCATCATCAATGATGTCTTGCAAATTACTATAAATGATGAGAACGATGTCAATCTTCAAGATCTGCGTCAAGAGTAGATGCATAAATGCTCTGAGCATGTTGATTTCATCAATTTAAAATGTATGCTAGTATTTATAAAAATCATTATTGTCTGATATTTAATAAAAAAGAATGAGTGAATGATTCTGACATTGCATGATTTTTGAGAGAAAGTAGCTTTGAACACTCAACAAAAGTACTCAACAGATAAAAAGAATGTAAACATTAATTTAAAATTCATCTTCGATCATGATAAGATTGATATCACGTCTTTAATGCTCATAACTGAGCTTTCAACGATGAAAATATCACTCACTTAAACAGCGAAGCTGAAGAAGAAAGTTGATGAGTATGATCAACTTCATGCAGACATTGTAGAACAGATGAAAGTTCTTCAGATGAGTCAAATTTGCAAAGAAAACTGTCACAATAAGAAAAAGTATTGCTGAATCAACGAGTCAGACATTTCATCGACAGTTTGTAAAGTGAACTAAATTTTAGAGTTTAGCTAAAGTGACATTTGTTGCTTAAAGCTGAATAAAATCGAGATTTTAGCTGATCTCGCTGAATTGAGTTCTGCTTTTGTCAATAAAATCTGCATTTGTTCATATGTCATTGCATTGAATCTTGCTTTTGTTGATATAATCTGCATTTGTTCATATGCGTTGAACTAAATTCAACTAACTCAGTTAATTCAGCTAATTCAGCTAAAATATTTATCTACATGCTCATCACTTTACATGCTCATTTACTCGCTCATTTACTCGCTTTATTTACTTGCTCATCTACTCGCTCATCTACTCGCTTATTTACATGCTCATCACTTTACTCACTCATTTACTCGCTCATCTACTCGCTCATCTACTCGCTTATTTACTCGCTCATCTACTCGCTCATTTACATGCTCATCATTCTACTTGCTCATCTACTCGCTTCATCTACTCGCTCATCTACATGCTCATCATTCTACTCACTCATCTACTTGCTCATTTACTCGCTCATCTACTCGCTCATCTACTCGCTCATCTACTCGCTCATCTACTCGCTCATCTACATGCTCATCATTCTACTCGCTCATTTACTCACTCATCTACATGCTCATTATTCTACTCGCTCATCTACTTGCTCATTTACTCACTCATTTACTTGCTCATCTACTCACTCATTTACTCGCTCATTTACTCGCTCATCTACATGCTCATCACTTTACTCACTCATTTACTCGCTCATCTACATGCTCATTACTCTACTCGCTCATCTACTCGCTCACTTACTCGCTCATCTTCTCGCTTTATCGAATTTTCTATCGAATTCTTTATCAAACGCTCTATCAAATACTCTATCAAACGCTTTATTAAATACTCTATCAAACTTTCTATTAAATGCTTTATCAAATACTCTATCAAACTTTCTATCAAAAGTTCTATCAAATACTCTACTAAACGCGTTGATCGAGTGCATAACACAAGTCAAACAATGCTTCAAACAATGCTTTTCACTGAGCTATTTACTGAGCTATTTACTAAGCTATCATCGTCTTTCTACTAATCTTTCGATCAAGCTTTCTATTGAGTTATTTACTGAATTATCATCGTCTTTCTACTGATCTTTCGATCGAGCGTTCTACTGAGTTATCGATCGAGCTTTCTACTAATTTTTCGATCGAGCTTTCTATTGAGTTATCTATTGAGCTATCATCGTCTTTCTACTGATCTTTTGATCAAGCGTTCTACTGAGTTATTGATTGAGCTTTCTACTAATCTTTTGATCGAACTTTCTATTGAGTTATCTACTGAGCTATCATCATCTTTCTACTGATCTTTTGATCAAGCGTTTTACTGAGCTATCAATCAAGCTTTCTACTAATCTTTCAATTAAACTTTTCATTGAGCTATCTACTGAGCTATCGATTGAGCTATTTATTGATCTTTCTACTGATCTTTTGATCGAGCTTTTTATTGATCTTTCTACACATTATTCAAGAATCAACTTTGTTTTCTATTGAGCATCAAATATAATTTTATCATACATTCTACGTGACTTCATATTGAACATTCTACATGACTTTCTACCTCATTAACTTCTTCATTAACTTTCTCATTAACTTTCTCATTGACTTTTTCATTGACTTTCTCAGCGCATATATTAAACTGTGTAAATAGCTATTATTTAGATAGTCAAATTAATTATTTAACGTTGCAACTATCAATGCTACAAGTGTCAGAATCATGTTTGTTGAATCAAACATCAAAGATGCATACTGCGCTCATAGAAGTTCTAGAAATGTTGATGCTTTTATGAATATGCATCAGTTAAAAGTGACGCAAATCTGAGACATGAGATTAAATGAATATTTGAAATATTGATCATTAAAAGCGTTAAAATCTGTCTCTGTCACTCTTTACAAATTGCAAATGTCATCATTGACTGACTGCTAATCATATAATATGCTGATCAGAAGCAATCAGTAGAGACAATAAGTCTGCGTCACTTACTAGATCTTCAAGAACGCTGATTAAAGTTTTGATGACAGTGAAATCTCAAGTCAAGCATGTCAATTCTTTCTCAGCATCTTCTTCAATCATTACATTATTGTTTACTTTTATACTGTCATCGCAGATCACGAGTGAATCAATCAGCATAACAGACATATTGACGCTGCAAATGATACAAAGAGCAACAGTTGAAGAAGAAAGAAAGATCGAAGAGCAAAGAATTAGACAAAAGAGAAAGAATCAACAAAAGCAGATGAATAGTTGCAATAAGCTGAAGATGCTCAAGAAGATTGAGACTTCTTTTATGCTCGATTGACATCGATATACATTGCCTGTTCATTCTAGCAGTTTTGTTCAGAGCAATGATCTTCATGATTATATCTTTGGATATGTCTTTAAAGTTAGTAGCACTCAAGCATGTTCTTTTTGACACGTCTTCAATAAGCTGAATGTTCAATATTATGATCTACAAACAATACAAAGCTGAAAAGAGCGCGATGAGAGTCATTGAAAGAGTTTAAACATATCTGCTGTCAGAATTGTGTCTAGATAATACAATCAATGAAGATCAGAGTTGATAGTGCTTGATCTTTAGAGATAGCTATAACTGAATATTAAGAATACAGAAGAAGATTGATACAAAAGCTTCTATTTATGTAATGTTCAGAGACTGCGCTAGACTCGAAAGAAATGTGTTTGTGACATGAAAAGAATGTGATGTAGATGAACAAGATGTTGATGAAAGAAAAGAGTGTTGAGAAAGAAAAAGAGTGTTGAGTCATATCTGAGTCATATCTGAGTCAAACCTGACTAGCTCGCTGATTAGTTCTAATCATTACACATAGAACTCGCTAGCGTTCACTGCGAATTGATTAGAGCTTCAATCTTGTTCAGTCTTGATACGCTCGTAACATCTGCTGACATTGACATACAACTGACTCATGATGTCAGTAAGTATGCTCACTTTAGAGATTCTGATTCAGATGACAAATTGTCATTCAAATCAATGATTAAAGATACATTGACAGCACGCTCTACATCTTTTACATCAGCTCAGCAAGCTTGTACTTCAACAGTGCAAACATAAAGTTATTTATATAATTCTCAAGCTCAAAGATCTGCTTTAAAGTTTTAAGTCAAGATTTCAGTCTTGCAAATATTGATTGAAGATGAAAGTTTGAAGAAAATAAAGCATTGACAGTTTGTAAAGAATGACAGAGACAGATTTTAGCGCTTTTAATGATCAATATTTCAAATATTTATTTAATCTCATGTTTCAGAGTTGCGTCGCTTTTAGCTGAGACATATTCGTAAAAGTGCTAAAATCTCTAGAATCTCTATGAGCGCAGTATGTGTCTTTATTATTTAATTCAACAAACATGATTTTGACACTTGTAACATTGATAGTTGCAACGTTGAATAATTAATAATTAATTTGACTATCTAAATAATAGCTATTTACACAGTTTAATATATGCGCTGAGAAAGTTAATAAAAAAGTTAATGAGAAAGTTAATGAGAAAGTTAATGAGTAAACTAATGAGATAGAGAATCATGTAGAATATTCAGTAGAAAACAAATTTGATTCTTGAATGATGAGTAAAGTGATGAGTAGAATGATCAGTAGAATGATCAGTAAAATGATCAGTAGAATGATCAGTAGAATGATCAGTAGAATGATCAGTAGAATGATTAGTAGAATGATCAGTAGAATGATCATGTCAAAGACTGAGCTAGACTAGAGATACTATCAATATAAAAGACTGGTATTATTATTATTACTTTGATAGAATCTAGGTACAAGACAATACATCAGATAATGTATAAGATGAAAGACAAAGAGTGTTACGATTCTAGTCTTCGTCTACTCTTTCTCGCCTTCGTCTTGATTTCATTCTAATTGAGTCTAGTGAGCATTCAAGCTAGAGATGATGTCATTGAAACTCTGCATCATATGTGTAAGACGTCAACCCAATCGAGTCTAGCACAGAGCTGAGAAACACAAATATAAGAATCGAGTTCTTTTCTGTAGATACTTTTCTTTCTTAGCATTTATTTATTAGTTAAATGACATTCATATAACTCGCTCTATGTCGATCTCTAACAGTAGATAAATGCTAATCAACTACTCTGCTATCGACGTGTAGATGATACGAAATAATCTACTTCGTTTATTCAGAAAATTCGCAAGAAATTCTTCGAATTACTTTCATCAAATTTACTCAAATTTATCAAATCACTCACTACACACTCACATATCTATCTGTATCTTCATCTTCAATTTCTCATCATGACACGCGACTTCGAATCAGTCGAATTTCGAACGACTCGTCTGCTTAGAAGTACTGCAAATAAACGAGTTTCTCTTCTTTCTTTCGATGTTTCAGCTGAATCTCAGAATGCTGCGATCTCATGAAACATCAAGATCGAAGAACAACTACGTCAGTGAGCTCTTGATCAGTCGAACGAGATCATCAAGATGTTAGATGAGCTAAGAGATCAACGAGACATGACTTTGAAATGCAACGAGCACTGAATCGTTCTACAAGTTGAACATACTCGAAGACTGAAACAGCTAGAGATCAATCGCACGACAATGAACACTCTAGAAGAGATTAACACTCGACTACGAGAAACAATGTTGAAACTCAAAGAGAAACAGCATTCAGCTGATCAGCTTCGATCTTAACAGTCTATTGAGTCTCGATCTACTACGAATCATCTATCTCAACAAGATATCGAGTCGCATGCTTCTATCGAGAATCATACTTGACGAGAGACGTCTACTAAGTTCATCTCATTCGAAAATGAACATCATCGATTCTACAAATTTTTGAATCTCTCTATATTCACTGATGAAGATGAATCAACTTGAGAAGATTGAAGAAACAAGATGAACGACAAGCTGATTGTCAATGTCAATCAGTTCGATAATGAGACTATCTGCATTGTTTATATGTTGTCTAGACTAGAAGATGACGCTGCTGAGCACATCTACGCTCGACGTCGTCATGATTTTTCTCGTTCATACTACTCGATCTACGAGCTATTTGAACATCTGAAAGAAATATACGATGAAGTGAATAAGAATCGAAAGTGTCGTCGCGAATACAACGCTCTGAGACAAGCAGACAAGTTCTTCAATGTCTTCTATTTCGACTTTATAAAGCTATTCAGCTATCTTGAATATGATGATCGTACTCTGATGAACGATCTTCAGAATAAAATCAATAATCGCTTGCAGAACACTCTATCAGTCTGTCTCGAGGATTTCACTTCACTTCATTGACTAAAGATCTTTCTTCAAGATGTGAATAGTAAACAACGAGTCAATTATCAGCTTCGCAACGAACGTCGCACTGTCATTGTCAAAGTCACTGTCGTATCTGACAAACGCGCTACTACTTTCTTGTTAGCAGTGATGACTTCGATAATCAATTATGTTAAGTCAACTATCTTTTTTACTTCTGAGTCAGCGAGATCGTCAATCATCTGCTACATCTGCAAGACTTCGAATCACTTGTTCAAGAATTGTTCTCAGCTGAACAAGATCAACATCTCTGCATCTCAAGCTTTCACTCTTCGTCTACATGAAATCGTCATTTCGAAAGATAAAGAGAATGAGAAAATGTCTTCTTTCGAGAATAGCGAGGCAAAAAACTAGTGACTTTCATTAAAGACGCGATGAAAGATGTGTTAATTTCTTCAACGATGAGCATGTCAGATGATTCTTTTGCTTCTGAATCTTTGACTACTGAATGTGTACTTTCTAGCAAAGAAATTAGTTACTTATTAAAGTCATTGATTGACATTGAAGCTGCTGATTATTCGTTCATTGATGAAGTGATCGCGCAGATTGTTAGTGATCAGTTGCAAATCGAGTTTCTGACTTTGATCAAAGCAAAGTCAATACGAGAATTCGACGATCATTATGCAAAAAAACTCATTACTCATGTCATCTATTCGAACCTGACAGTTCAAGATCATACGATTGACATCGCTTCTATGTTAATCACTCGATTAGATCAACATCAAATGATTCTTGAAAAAACATGAATGAACAAAATCGATCTAGTAATTGATATGCGAATTGATTTTCTTCGATTTTCGAATTTCAACTCTACTAGTCAGAAGTCGATTACTTTATTCTCAAGCAATAAATCAATCACGAAACAGAAGAGCTTGACTTCTACTCATATACTAAAGAGATCTTTCACTTTGATTACATCTCAATTCAGTCAGAAATCACTCTCTTTCAGTCAAAAGAAGAGTTCAATCGAACAGTTAAAATCGTGTGACGCGACTTTAACTAGCGTCAAAATCTCTAAATTGACGTCAGATTCAACGAACATTGCAATGATAGAGACTGCAACTTATAGAATGTTAGTCAAACGATCAGACGTGAAGACTTTTGCTGTTATTGTCTTGAAAATTGATCGACTCATAACTACAGTCGAAAATAAGTTCGAAGAAGTGAATCTGCATAAGCTTTCACACGTCGAGATTCTTGAAGAGATCAAAGTCAAGCTTCTCTTCGAGTATCATGACTATCTAGACGTGTTCGATCGAGCTATGATCGATCAGCTATCATCTCATCGTTTCTATGATCACAAAATTGAGTTGATCGACGAAGAAATGCTTTCTCGAAGCAGACTTTACCAGATGTTCGATCACAAACTTCAGAAGATAAAGAAGTATCTGATCGATCATCTAAACAAAGAATTCATTTTCTTCAGCTTCACATCATACGTCTCGCTCATCTTGTTCATCGAAAAGAAAGACGAAAGTCTGCGTTTCTGCGTCGATTACAGAAAGCTCAATGCTTTGATCAAACGAAATCGCTATTCTTTGTCATTGATAGACGAGACTCTTGCTCGTATACAAGAAAGCAAGTATCTGACTCGATTGAACATCATTGTCGCGTTCAACAAACTACATATGCACTCAGATAGCGAAGATTTGACTATCTTTATTATCTTCTTCGACTCATACAAATATCATGTAATGCTCTTTGAATTAACAAATGAATCGACATTCTATCAACATTATATGAACGACGTGTTGTTCAAATATCTACATCAGTTTTGTCAGATCTATCTAGATGACATTATCATCTACAGCAAGACTCTGAAGAAACACAAGCGACATGTACGATTGATCTTGAATAAACTATGAGAAGCTGATCTACAGATAGACATCAACAAGTGCGAGTTTCATGTTCAGAAAACTATCTTTTTAGAACTCTTGATATCAATCAAAGAATTGAAGATGAATTCGCGAAAGATGCAAGCAGTCGTTGATTGATCTACACTCAATAATCTCACTCAGATGCAGTTTTTCATTGACTTCTGCAATTTCTATCGACGCTTCATCAAGAACTTTTCGAAGATTGTTCATTCAATGATTTGACTCACTCAAAAGAAGATCATATTTGAATGAAATGAAGTTTGTCAGATCGTCTTCGATCATATGAAGAGATGTATAACTGAGATTTCTATACTACGTCACTTTGATCAAACTCGTGAGACTATTCTCGAAATTGACTCATTCAACTACGTCAACGATGAAGTTCTCTCTCAATATGATGATGAGAAAGTACTACATTCGATTGTCTTCTATAGTAAGAACATGTCTTCTGCTGAATGCAACTACAAGATATATGATAAAGAACTTCTGATCATCATTTGAGCATTTGAACATTGACGACTTGAACTGAAGCTAACTGACATTTCTATCAAGATGTTCATCGATCATCAAGCGCTCATTTTGTTGATGAAAGATAAAGAGCTGAGCAGACATCAGATGCGCTGAATTCAGAAGCTCGCTGACTTCAACTTCAGAATAATGTATTAATCTGACAAACAGAACATCAAGATTGATGCATTAACTCGTTGAGTTGACGTTGTGCTCAGAGATTCAGAAGATGAGCATGTTCGCTATCAATGAATCACTATTCTGACTTCGAATTGAATGAAAATTGCTGATCTAAAGAAGAACATTAGTGAATCAATCTATAAACAGATTCTTGAGACTAATAAAATCGACGAGAATTGTACGCTACTTCGCGAAGCAATAGCAAGAGACAAGACACAATATGAAGATATTAAATTGAGAAATTGTTGAACTCAGAATGAAATCTTGTATCATGATAGTCAGCTATGAGTCTCGTTCAACAAGCTTCTACAAATGAATCTGATTCGTGAGATGCACGATCAATCATCAGTTGATTATTCTGATATTCTTAGAACTGTGAAAGTCATAAAGCGAAACTACTATTGATCATTCATGTGAAAAACGATAGATCGATATATTCGAAACTGCTATATCTGTCAACGTTCAAAGACATCTAGAGATAAATCAAACGACTTGCTTCAACCTCTATCGATATCTGAACAGCGATGACAGAACATAGTCATGAACTTCATTATTGATCTATCTGATTCGTACGACTATAATGCTATTCTGACTGTCATCTGCAGATTGTCAAAAGAAAGGCATTATATCTCTTGCATCATTGATGATGAAGATATCACAGTCGAAAAAACAGCTGAAATGTTGCTTCAATGAGTATATTGATTTCATGATCTATCAAACTTCATTGTGTTCGATCGAGATTCTCAGTTCATCTTCATTCTCTGAAAGTTTCTTTGCAAACGACTGAGCATTTTTCTTCGATTGTTCATCGTCTATCATTTTCAGATCGACGATCAAAGTGAACGAGTCAATCAGAACGTCAAAAGATATCTTCGTTTCTTCTGTTTGTACATGCAGAATGACTGATTCAAGTGATTGCTCATGATTGAGTTTGTCGACAATAACGTCTTGTCTTCAGTCATCTTCTTGATCTTCTTCTTCATGAATAAGAACTTTCATTCTCGTATGAGCTTCGATTCTGACATCATCGAGTATGAAAGCATTCGCGAGCGCTTGCAGATCATCAGGGTCGAAGATATATTCGATCACATGAACAAGACATTGATCTTCGCTCGTGAAGCTCTGATCAAAACACGAGAATGAATGATGAAACAAGCTAACAAGCATAGAAAGAAGATCAATTACAAGATCGAATCAAAGATGTTTCTGAACGAAAGAAACATCGTTACAGCGAGACTCTTCAAAAAGCTAGATGACAAGATGCTCGATTCATTCAAGATCACAGATTCTGTTGACTTCTTCTATAAATTGAAACTATCAGACACTATGCGTATACATGATGTATTTCATTCAGAACTTCTTCGTTCTGTCGTTGATGATTCTCTGTCTGATCAGAAGAATGAACTTTCGAGATCAATAGTGGTAAATGATGAGAACGAATGAGAGATCGACGATATATTGAACTCTCGACGATATCGAAGACGACTTCAATATCGAGTTAAATGAAAGAGTTATGACAACGATCTCAACTGGTATAACGCTGACGACAACGAATTTATGAACGCTCAAGAGATGATTGATGACTTTCATATCAAATATTCGAGAAAAGCGCACTAAGAAATAACATTCATGCAAACATGAATAGTCAAAGAGAAGAAATAATGTTACGATTCTAGTCTTCATCTACTCTTTCTCGCCTTCGTCTTGATTTCATTCTAATCGAGCCTAGTGAGCATTCGAGCTAGAAATGATGTCATTAAAACTCTGCATCATATGTGTAAGACGTCAACTCAATCGAGTCTAGCACAGAGCTGAGAAACACACATATAAGAATCGAGTTCTTTTCTGTAGATACTTTTCTTTCTTAGCATTTATCTATTAGTTAAATGACACTTTTATGACTCGCTCTATGTCGATTCCTAACAATAAAAGCAGTTGATAACTTCTTCAACTTTCATAAAAGTGATGAGAATTAAATGTCTCATTTTGATAAGACAATCGACGAAAATTAGAACATATCTATATGTGATACTCATGAAGATACTGAGCGATAAAGAATTTACATAGTTCATGAAAACATTACATCAACGACGTTCGAGAATTGAAAAAGAACACAATCATTCTTGAGTTCGTTGTCTAGAGAGCTTGAAACGTGTGCACACGTGACAGTTTCATATGAAGCATTGAACATACTTATAAATGTTTGATCATTAGTAGACTCAACTGATCAGTTCATAGCTTTTTGCTCTTTCTGAGTGATCATCGACGACATTATCATGAGCGAGCTGAATAATACAAAGACGTAGTTTATTTAAGTTGAGCACGTACTTTCTTTCTTGAAAGTACAGATGATTCTCATGTTCTTTACACTTGATTAGAGAAATCTGGTTGTGATGTCGTGCTTCATTATGAAGCACTTCAATTATCTGAATTGCAAATTTGTCATTGATTTTGACTTGCTTTCACAATGTTTGAGTGAAAGTGTCAGCAGAATCTTTATCAAGATTCAGAGTGTCTTGATCTAGCTGAGACTTGATGTCTTCAACGTCGAATTCTTCGATTTTTAGATTCATGAGAGCTAGAATTTGCGAAAGTGCTGAGATAACTGAAAACAAATGTAACTGAACTGAATCTAGAGTGATGATTTGTGACTGAAGCTTCATGACTTTGATGTTGAAAACATCAAGAACGAGATTCTTAACAATATTAAGATCTAAAACATGAGTTTTCAAAATTGTCTGATGTTGATATTGATGTCAAGAATCGAATGTATCTCTCTCTTTAAAGAGATCTTCTGAGCGACGTGTCAAAGCATTCAACTTATCATCGATCTTGTCGAGATGATAAGCGATGTGATAGTTGAATCTAAACAGAAACTCGCTTCAACGAGCTTGATGACGACTCAACTGCTTAATTGACATGAAATATTCAAGATTTTTGTGATTCGTGATCATCTCAACAGAATAGATAAAGTCTTCAAGCTCTGATCATCATTTCTTGAAAGCGCAAACAATGATCATGAGTTCTTTATCGTAGATCTCGTAGTTACACTCGACTGAGTTATGCTTTTTTGAAAAGTAAGCGACTGAATGAAGAATCTTGTTCTCATTGTATTGAGAGAGAATGTCTTTGAATACATAGTTCAAAGCATCGATTTCTATCACAATTTTGTGATCTGAATTATAATGACGAAGAATAATCTTGAAAGTGAAGACTTTCTTAAGAATGTTGAATGCAATCTGACATTTCTGAGATCAGACAAAGAGTACATCTTTTCTGATGAGACGAGTGAGCGAAGTAGCTATTCTACTATAGTCATAGATGAATCTTCTATAGAAGTTCGTGAAATCTAGAAAACTTTGAACGTCTTTAATGTTGATCAAGATGAATCAGTTGACAATGATGTTTATCTTAAAAGAGTTCATCTTAATCTTTTCAATAATGATTATCAATTCTAAATACAAGACTTGAGTGACGTGAAACTTGCATTTGATTATATTCATTTGAAGATCTAATTCTTGCAGCTTTCGCAGAATGAGCTTGACATGAATCTTGTGCTTGAGTTCGTTGTCGAAATATGTTACGATCCTAGCTACGCACCTTCGTTGATAGCTATGTTGATGACTATGTTGATGACTATGTTGATGACTATTCTGAGAGCTATCGCCGATCGCTCGCCGCTAGAACATAGACTTGTTTCGAAGTCAACTCTATTCAGAGTTAGCTTATGTTCTTCTGAGTCATATAGATAGTCGACTCTTTCCTTCTAGATACTTTCCTTTCTTAGCATTTATATACTCGTTACATTACACTCATATGACTCGCTCTATGCTGATCCCTAACATTATATAAATGCTTCTTCGTTACAGGCGAAGTGAAATAATCTGCATCGATTTCTTCGAATGCTTCTGCTAGTAGTTCTTCAACCCTCTATCGACTTTGGTCTAGCGACTTGCGTTCGTGCAGCAGCACTCATCTTTCTCTTCTCATGAGCTGATTCAGCGAGAATAAACAAAAGATTCAAACTCGTGCGCTGGTCAGCGAGTATAAACAAACGATTGAAATCATTCGACTAGGCCAAAGATCAGCGAATTAATCATTCATTCAGATTCGCAAGAGATTCTTCGAATTTGTTGAACAATCAAACGAGGCCAGTCATAGAACTGCGTGAAGTCTCTATCTCGAGGAGCAAATTCTCAGTGAGTCTGCTTCAATGACATCGTCAATGCGATGATCTACTCGCTCTCATCGTTCTACTCATCAGTGAACCTGATCATACGTTCACGTGCAACTAGTGAGCCTGCTACAATGACGAGCTCAAAGTCGATCTCTTCAATGAGCAAGTCGATCAGTGAGTCTGCTTCAATGACACTGTCAATGCGATGATCTATCTTCTCATTGTTCTACTCATCAGTGAATCTGATCATACATTCACGTGCAACTAGTGAGTCTGCTACAATGACATCTTTCGTCAATGCAATGATCTATCTATTCACATCGCTCTATCTATCAGTGAATCGGTCTGTCGACTCGTTCGCGTGCAACTAGTGAGCCTGCTTCAATGACACTTCTATCTCGCATAGTGAGCCTGCTACAATAGGCATTTCGATTCTACATAAGACTAAGAAAATACATTCATGCGAACATGAATCGTTGAAGAGAAGAGATAATGTTACGATTCTAGCTACGTGTTACGATCCTAGCTACGCACCTATGTTGGTAGCTATGTTGGTGGCTATGTTGATGACTATCGCCGGCCGCTCGCCGCTAGGCTATAGGGTTGTTCCGAGGCCAACCCTATTCAGGGTTAGCTTATGTTCTCCTGAGTCATATAGATAGCCGGCTCTTCCCTTCTAGATACTTTCCTTCCTTAGCATTTATATACTCGTTACATTACACCCATATGACTCGCTCTATGCTGGCCCCTAACACTACGCACCTTCGTTGATAGCTATGTTGATGACTATGTTGATAATTATGTTGATGACTATTCTGAGAGCTATCGCCGATCACTCGTCGCTAGAACATAGACTTGTTTCGAAGTCAATTCTATTCAGAATTAGCTTATGTTCTTCTGAGTCATATAGATAGTTGACTCTTTCCTTCTAGATACTTTTCTTTCTTAGCATTTATATACTCGTTACATTACACTCATATGACTCGCTCTATGCTGATTCCTAACAAAATAGATCAAGATGTCATTTAGATAAACTGTACAGAACTTATTTAAATGTTCATAAAGAATATTGTTGATGTACTTCTGAAACGAGACAAACTCATTACATAAATCAAAGAGCATGACTAAATACTTGAATAATTTAAATCGAGTGCGAAAGACGATGAAAGTTTCATCTTCTTCTTTGATTCAAAGTTGATTGAATGCAGAGATGATATTCAGCTTGATAAAGATTTTAGCTCAACTTAGATGATTCAGCGTTTCTGAGATTAAAGACAGAGAATATCGATTCTTGACTGTGATAGCGTTCAGATCTCAATAGTTCATGCAGAAGCAAAGTTCTTCTTCGAATTTCTTAACAAAGAGAACAGAGATAATCATCTGAGAGTGACTGACTTGAATGAAATCTTTGCTCAGATTCTCATTCAGATAACGACGAAGTTCTAGAATTTCATCACGACTCATGTTGTACAAAGCAAAGACTGAGAATTGAGCATCTTCTT
>JAABVA010003550.1_pt1 | contig 14784 bp, 13 predicted proteins | sample 5560331 | NCBI WGS metagenome assembly JAABVA01 (sample SAMN12812661, study PRJNA571458) | rock metagenome | isolation source: Antarctica rocks | place: Antarctica: Victoria Land, Mt New Zealand sud | collected 2016-01-07 | reverse complement strand
CGCGTTTATTCGCGCCAAGCGACCTACATGAAACAGAAAAAATAATTTATCTTGACAAGCGTAAGACTTTAGTGCTAAAGTCTTTGTAAGAAAGTCTTATACAACCCTACTACACCATCAATGTTCATGTGTCAGGGTAAACGTAGGGGTCTCATTCATTACACCCTGTTGGCAATGGACCATCCAAGGGGCTTGTAGACACGATTCAACCTCCTTCAGAATGCTGTGTCGCCAACAGGGTGTAATGAATGAGACCCCTACAGGTGGTTCAATTGAAGGTTGACTATGCCCTACGAAAATTCATGAAATGAAGCTTGGTAAGCTAGTAAAAGCAAAGAGGATACAGATGGCGCATAGCATCTCGGTGTCTCTATGGATACGGCTCGCACGCATTCGACGCAAATATGAGCATGCGGCGACGGAACAGTTGCGCCCTTGGGACCTCAGCCTTGCCCAGTTCGATCTACTAAGTGCTTTAGGAGCTTCCGAAGGTATTACCCAGCTTGACCTGGCAAAGCAGTTGCTGGTGACACAGGGGAATATCACGCAACTGCTTGATAAATTAGAGCAGCGCGGGCTGTTGGTACGCCATCAGGAAGGGCGAACGAAATGTCTTATGTTGACCGAGCAGGGACGACAATTGCTTGATATCGTGTTACCAGCATATATGGCCTGGAACGCCGAACAGTTCGTGAGTCTATCTGCTGGAGAACAAAAACAGCTCCTTGTGCTTTTGCGAAAGCTTGACCATGAAATGAGGTAGATACATATTTTTTTGCAATAAGGATTTAGTTCTAAAGTACGCGAAAGAGAAAACAGTATGATTGAAGAACAGCTAGGACAAGAAACTGCCTCTGAAAAAGAGACAGGTCGGTTGGAAGCTTTTAGCGATGGCGTATTCGCTGTGGCAATTACCTTACTGGTATTTAATTTGAAAGTGCCAACATTAGGTGAAGGCTCAATTTTTCAGCAATTCGCGAAAATATTTTCCCAAGACCAATGGATTTCCTACATTACGTTCTTCATTAGTCTCGCTACCGTTCTCATTATGTGGGTAAGCCATCATAGCATGTTCAGGCTGATTCATAAATCAAGCTCGCTGTTCATGTTTGCCAATGGCTTTTTACTGTTGCTCGTGACAATTGTGCCTTTTACCTCACAGTTGCTCTCAGAAAATCTGATCAAACCAGCAGGAGCGGCGGGAGCCGCTTGTGCTGTCTATGCTGGCCTCTTTATGATTGCCAACATCGCGTACAACTTATTGTGGTGGTCTGCGGCATATCGGCATCATCTACTGAAACCAGGCGTTTCTCAATCCCTTATCAAAGCACGAACCCGTAGCTATTTGCTTGGATTCCCTAGTTACCTTATTGCAATGGTTCTAGCCTTCTGGAACCCATTTGTGAGCATTGGCATATGCTCTGTCCTCTGGTTCTTCTGGGCATTGGCTAGCTATGAAAGAGGACCAAAGTCACGATCTCAACAAGTAGGACAGGTAGGTTAAGCTTTGTTGCACGTATAAATTGGAAATAAAGCACATCAGGGCATCCACTTGCGGATGCCTTGACGTGCTTTGACATAGCGTCCTGTTCTACCTGCTTGACACTGGAAATGGAGCTTGTAGCACCATATTTGCAGCATATTCGCCGCTATGCATTGCGCCTTGTATACTGCTCGATTGCGTGTATTCTCCTGCTAGATAGAGTCCTTCAACCGAAGTATGGTTATCGGGTAGCGTATCGAAGATGCCAGCAGGCTGCGCGAACTGTGCAAAAGGAATACGATAGACCGCCAATAGCTGCCAGCTTGCAAGACGAGCATCTGGAAACCAGGCCGCCATCTCCTGCAAACTCCGCCGCGCAATCGCTTCATCGTCCTCAACCGGATTGCCCAGTACCGAGACCGATAGGAGATGCCTATGTGGTGGTGCATACGTGGGTGCAATATTCGTCAACAATACAGCATTATTCACGTATGCATCAGCGTTTGCATTGAGTAAAATTTTGCGCTGCTTATACAGTTGCTCGTTGCCCGCGAAATAGAGGCACACCACACTGACACCTTTTGTCGGCAGTGACTTACGTACAAACTGTTCCGCGACCTTGCTTTCGGTAGCGATAACCACTTGGTCTGCTGCGATCTGCTCACCAGTTGTTAGGCGTACACCCGTCACCTTGTTATCGCTTACAAGCACCTCGCCCACACGCGCTCGCAAGCGTGTAGAGCCTTCTGGCAGTGCCGACGCGAGTTGTTCTGGAATACACTGAATGCCCTCAGCAGGCAGAATAATCTTCCCCTCGGCTAGCATCTTAAAGGTAAACTGGAACATGCGTGCGCTCGTCTGTAGCGAACGGTCGAGAAAGATGCCGCCATAAAATGGTCGTATGAATGAATCAATAAAACCTGCATCAGAAAATCCTAGTCGGCGCAGATACGCTTCTGTGGTCTCATCCTTACCATCCGGTTGACCCGCGCCTGCGAAAATCTCGCGCGTAGAGAGTCGCCTCACCTGTGCAACAAGTCCTAGCGTGCGAACCTTGTCCAGCGGTGGGATAAACGGATTCAGCACGCTGGGCAAGAGACCATTCGGCTCACGCAACGGATCGGCAATTTCGCGTTTCTTCCCATGCTTCACCAGAATTGCCCCCGGATCAAAGGTACGCTGCTTGAGTTTGTCAAAATCCAGGTGACGCGCCGCCGCCGCATACGAGGTGAAGAGTACCTGAAAGCCGCGATCTAGCCGATAGCCATCCTTGTGATAATCCGTGCGTACTCGCCCACCCACCTGATCGGTTGCCTCTAATACCAGGACACGTTGCCCACGTTCAGCCAATATCTTGGCGCATGTTAAACCAGCTAAGCCTGCACCTACAATGACAATCATCTCTTCGACTCCTTACCATAATGGGTTCATGACCAGACCCGTAATCAGTTTCGGGTAAAAGTAGGTCGATTTCTGCGGCATACGGTCGTTCGCCTGTGCCACGTCACGTATCTGGCGCACACGCGTTGCGTTTAACAGGAGAGCCGCCTGTGCCTCTCCGCTCTGAACGGATTGCAAAGCCTGCTCCGGGTCTCGTGTATACCGCACATGTGTTCCAGCCGCCATGTCTTCCGCCGTTAATTCCAGGATGTTTTCCATAACAAGCTGCTGGGCGACAGCAACATCCAGGCTATTCCATGCCTCTGAATGTCCGCTCTCTTGCATACGCTGCTGCCCCTGTTCCTTGAGCGTCAATAGCAGCGTCTGTTCTGCTGTTGCGAAAACAAGTGCTACCCGTTCTTGTCCAGCCTCGACGAGTAACCGTGCAATCGCATCACTGGGAAGGGTGGCAGGTAGCGTTTGTACCTCAAAATATGGCTTAAAAAGTCCTATCATATGCTTATGCAGTACGGTCTGTGGTAGCCCGAACAGTATGCGATGTGTTGGTAATACCAGCATGCCAGGATTCTCGACATCAACCAGTGCCATCAGGACGAAATTTGCCGCATCCTCTGCAGCCAGCTCCTTGCGCTGCTCAAGTATCTCCTGTCGATAAGCAAGGGCCGTTTCGTAACGGTGGTGCCCATCGGCGATATAGAGTTGTCGCTCACTGAAAAAGTCTTGTAACTGTGCAATCTGCTGTATGTCCTTGATTGGTTGTAGCCGATGCTCCTCACCTGCTTCGTCGGTAATCTGTATCTCAGCATGTTCCGCATAGGAGGCTAACAAACGTCGAATGCGTCCCTGCGGATCATCGTAGAGGCTCATCACCGGGCTAAGATTTGTGGCGCAGGCTCGTAACAATTGTAGGCGGTCATCCTTTGCTTTTGCCATCGTATGCTCATGTGGCAATACCACGTTCGCACTCCACGCTTCCAGACGCACCCGTGCAATCAAGCTAGTACGTTTGTATTGTTGACCAGCATGCGTAAATGTCTGCTGATATACATAGTAGCAAGGAGTTCCCTCCTCTTCTAAAACATGTTGCAGCCGCCATTCAGCAAATGTTGCAGCCGCTCGTGTATAGACCGTGTTCAGCGTGTTATCCTCATCCGTTGTTTTTCCAAGCTCAAGACGAATTACGTTGTAGGGACTCCGCGCATAGTAGGTCGCCTGTGCCTCTTTTGAAATTACATCGTATGGTGGCGTCACCACCTGCGCTATGTCCCCTACCTTCTCCGCCACATAGCGTATGCCGCGTAACGGTCGAACCTCTGCCATAATAAATACTCCACTTTCTTTTAGAATTAAGAAAGAAAACCTTGCCCGAATGCAGATAATACCTTGCTTGCATCATTCCTGCTGCTGCACATTGTATCATGCAAGCAAAATTCTGAGAACTCGAAAAATTTAGAAAATATGTTCTAAAAACACTTGACAGCACCAGGTCGCTATGGTATCATTCCCCGTGTAGTACAAATGTTCAAAACTAAATATGCTCTCCCAACCCCCTTTTTTCTCCTACACCATCCCCTATTCAGTGGTCGGGTTTTTTCCCCGCTCTCCCCCACCCGACCACTGCGGCGGCAGGAAGTGAAGGCCGCCATTGCTCATTCCTCTCTTTTTCTGATTACTGCATATATGCATACACTTTACCCTTATTTTCCCTTTAGCAACGTTTATTTTTCTTCATAAAAAAGACACAAGTCCTACTTTTGGCAGTATGTATTGACCCGTATCTATAAGAGTGTGTACACTCCTACTGTGAATGTATCTATAGCTTAGCCATGTGGGGGGAGCCGAATGCAAACAGTATCGACAGATCGACTTGTAGGACAGACTGTAGGGCACTACGTTGTAAAAAGCTTGTTGGGTCGTGGACGCTTGAGCGCGGTATATCTCGCTCAACATCCTGCACAAAAACATACCGTCGCCTTGACGACGTTCATCATACCTGACCGCTTTACCGCTGACATGCGGACTCGCTTCACACAACGTTTTACCAGAGAAGCTGCTACCCTGACTTCGTTAAGCCATCGCAACCTCTTGCCCATTCACGAATACGACGAGCAGTTTGACTATCCCTATCTCGTCACACCATATATGACCAACGGATCACTTGCCGATGTGTTGCAGCAGCAAGGACGCTGTACACCGACTTATGTACTGGAAGTCCTGGAGCAAATTGCCGCAGGGTTAGACTATGCCCATCGTAAAGGCGTTATTCACGGCACATTAAAGCCTGCAAATATCCTGTTAGGAACCGATCAAAACCTTCTGGTCGCGGGCTTTGGGCTTGTCCACATGCTTCAGATGCGCGGCATCGAGCAAAACGATCAGCCATACTCATATCTGTTAAGCATCGCTGATACGTTCCTCTATGCCTCTACCTATATCGCGCCAGAAGTGGTGCAGGGGCAGCCAATAGACCCACGTTCTGACATTTATGCCCTCGGTATCATGCTCTTCGAGTTGCTCAGTGGCAAGCCCCCCTTTACAGGAACATCGCCTCTGGGCACAGCCATACAGCACGTCCAGCGTCCCTTGCCATCTCTGCATAAACTCAGTCCCGATATTCCTATCGCGTTGGAACTGGTCATCAACCACGCCCTCGTACGCGACCCTGCTCAGCGTTTTCAGCGTGTGAGTGAACTTGTTGAAGCCTTCTCTCAGGTATGTAAAGGAAGCGTCAGCCGTTCTCTCTCCTCTACCGGGAATGATGATGTCACTGCAACAAGTGTGACGAAATCATCGCGAGACTTGCGACACGTACCCGAAGAAGAAATTTCCATGGGTGGAACGCAGTTTACCTCACCCGTTGTTACAGGCAATCTTGCTGCATTTCGCGCTGCTAGCGAGAGCATTGCTGCATCTCCGAACCAGATGGTCTCTACAAGCAACACGGACTCATGGCAAATTCTCCCACCTATCATTACAGGACATATTGCCTCCGTGCGACCATCGCAGCAATTACCAGCCACGAAACCAACAGTGCAACCTCCTCCTGCACAACCCGTTGTCACGAACCAGCAACAGGTTTCGACTCAACAAAATAGGGCCTCTTCGCAGGCCCACGATTTCGTGCCAGCGACTCAATCGCAGCAAAATATAGTTCCACCCGTATCATTTGTAAAGAGAGAGTCGTTCCTGAATGAAGATGACGCCATGAAGACGCCTACATGGTGGATACAGGCTCCCTCACCTCTTGCCGCTCAACCAGCGCAAAGAGCCTTTGAAGGTCCATTGCACCTGCCTGATCCTGAACTCCAAAAGTTGCTAGAGCAGAGCAACAAGATACCATCGTCTGATACTATTATGCGTATTCGTCCGGCCGCGAAGCGATTCCGAGGTATGGGTCGCAGACGCGCAATCGCAACTATCGCCGCCGGGGGTGTAGTTGCCGCTGGTGCCCTTGTCGTAACCAAGCTGAACTTACTGCACCTTGCAAGTCAGCAGATACCAACAATAGCTCAGCAACATAGAGGCACAACTGCTCCTGCTAAGCCAAAGCAAACAGATAATGGCGGTAAGACAACTGGTGGTACTACCAATAAAGGCACCGGCAGTAATAAGACGAATGGTGGCACGGTGAACGGCGGTAATGGCACCACGGGTCATCAGGGAACTGTCTTCGGCAATACTAGCCTCGCCGTCAATTCGGCTATGGATATCGTTGATCCTGTCGATGGTAAAGCAGCCCTGCTCATTCACCTCCCGAACGGGAGCTTCGTCGCCTACGAACGCGCATGTACTCATGTAGGAGTCGAAGTCAACTACGATGCAGCAACGCATACGCTCGTCTGTCCGGCGCACGGCTCCGTCTTCGATCCAACAAAAAATGCAGCGGTCTTACAAGGACCCGCGATGCGCCCACTGAAACCTGTCGCGATCCACGTAAATGCTGATGGTACGATCACCGCTGCCTAAATTCTCTTGACGCTCTTGCTACGAAAAAGCTACAATCAAGGTGCTGAACAGTGCTTTTGTGATGTAGCAGAAAGAAGCGGTATATGTATCCAACTCTGATAACGTACATCGGGTTTGTCGTAGCGGTACTTATTATTCTATGGGCGGTCATCGAGTTAACCAGACGCTATACCCGACAAAGGAATGTCGCAATGAAAGTTCGCGATACATGGATGACAGTGAAGCCGACTGCAACTCATGTTACTGGCGAAACCTCTGTCGAACGTGATGATGCCTCAAAAGAAGACATCATCGACGCCGAGCTACATAGACGCTCCAAGCAGAACGGCCACTACTCTCCAACCCCTAAGAAACCATAATACATAATATATGCAGGGGCGACCTCAAAGGTCGCCCCTGCATATATTATGTATTATGTTCTTCCTGTGTTTCTCTTTTCCTAACCTACTCTTTTTTCTCCTCGAAGATTCGTGCTACCTCCGTCATTACGTCGTTGAGATCAATTTCAATCTGTGCCATTTCGCCCTCTACCGTTACCTCTTGCGATATGTCGCCAAGCGGCTCTGTTTGAACATCGCCCGCACTCTCTTGCTCCGCTTGTTGGCGAAATTCCTGCTCACAAATGGTGAGTGCCTCTACCGCCGAGAGGTTGCCATAGACAATGCGTGGTAGCAAGCTGTGATACATCGCCACCGTTTGCATAAGTGCGCCAAACACAAGCTGAAACTGCTCAAAGGGAATCGTATGCGACCCTAGCGGCACCGCCTCTTCTAATCGCACCTCACCGTCGTCGAGATCAATGCCGAACTTACCCACCGCGATATGGTAATTGACCGACATCAATGCTTCAAGGCATTCTAAACGCCGTATCGTCGTCACCGTCCCGATGTGTGGAGCAATCAACATCAATTTTCGCGCTTCATCACGTTGCTGAAAACCAACGATCATACGCCACTGCCCATGATTGCCATGAAAGGCAAGTTCAACAACTTCACGTTCATCATCTACATGTGCCATCTTCAAACCCATACGGGTGAGGTAATTCGTTATCTGCGGAATACCAAAGAGGTCAGCCATGCAAAACTCCTTCTTTCTGTGTCAGCAACAGACGGCGGATAAGGGGCTAGAAGTTGTGAAATGCCTTCTATCTCTAGTATACCAGTATTGCCAGGTGATAACAGCTACTGACATAGCGAAGTGCTTGGACGTTACAACTGATACTGCTCTGTCGCACGCCTGTATGCCTCTTGCTCTTTCCTGAAAGAGTCGGCATTCGTGCCGCGTGCATCGGCAAGAAATTCTGCGAGCAATTGTAACGGTACGACTGCTAGTAGCGGCGTCAATGCTTCAAGTATTCCGCCATGAGGTGGAAGCGCGACCTGTACCCAGTTGTTCCGCTTGAATAGTTCTGCTATCTCTGTCGTCGGAGCCTCGCCAAGCAGCAGTACAGGGGTGCCAATCTCGTTCAAAGCGCGTAGGAAATCTGCTATTCTTGTTTGTGCTGGCCCATTGACACTGATGACAACGATCAGGTCATGTGCCTCGAACGCCACTAATGGCCCATGAATCGCCTGCTCTAGCTCCAGACCTTCTATAGTGATGTACGACGCTTCTTTCGCCTTCAATGCCCCTTCTGTTGCCGTTGCCGCGTTTGGACCTGCCCCTACGACGATTACGCGCCTTTGCTGATTTACAACATCTTGAGCAACATGGCGCAGCACGTCCTCCTGTTGTAATACCTGTTCCATGAGGGCAGGTAACGCCAATAAATCCTGCTTGATCTTCTGCGCTATCTGTGTCTGCCCGTGCAGTTCCGCGAGCCGTGCCGCGATTTGTGCTAGACGTGTCAATGTGCCAATATAGCTAATTGAGTGCGTCGATGATACTTCTTGCTCCACCGTCTCTAGTACAATATTCGCGCCCTGCATCTGCGAGTTTTTGCCAGTGATGCCTACTGTAAACACTCCTGCCTGTTTCGCGTGCTGTAATGCACCCATGCCATGAAGCTTGCTACCACGATGGCTGATAACGATAACCCCGTCATTAGTCTGTAAAGGACGTGGATAGGTCACAAACTCGTAAGAGCGTATCGCCCACGTGTCTACTCCTGCCAGACGTAGTAAATATTCGCCAACGATGGCGGCATGATAGCTTGTACCAATACCTGCCAGTAGCACTCTTCCACATTGATTCAGGCGTTGTGCAGCCTGTGTTGGTCCATCCCAATCGCTAAGCATCTCACGTATTGCTTGCGGTTGAGCATGAATTGAACGGTAAAGGGCGGTTGTTTTCGCTGTATTCTCAGTCATCTAAGGTTTCCTCTCGTTGTGTGAACTAGCTCATTGCAATACCCTAATATAGAGACTATATCCTCTACAGAGTATACCTTATACGCTGGTGTAGTAACACCAGCCAAGCAAGAGGCGCAAGGCTACATTTGTACATCCAAAAGTGGTACATGCATACACATATGTTACTACAATAATTCGAGGAACGTATAGATATATATCTGCATCATCCCTCTTATTATCAGGAGTACACCCTATGTCAGAACATACACATAATGCAACTCAATATAACCGGATTGAGCAACCTTTGGATACCCTCACCTTTGAAGAGCGTGTTCAGCGTGGTGCCACCAACGCCGTACATTGTATGGGCGTGACTGCACAAGATCGCGTCTTCATCATTACCGACTATGCACGCGAAAGTATTGCGCGACGGGTCGCAGCTAGCGTACTCGATATACACGCTGATGTGACTGTTCGTTTTCTTGAACACTACGGCGAGCGTCCTTTGACCGTCTTCTCCGATGAACTGCGGAACGATCTCATACAAGCACGCCCAACCGTTACCTACTATATCGCAACGGCTCAACCAGGCGAGATCACCTTTCGTCTGCCTCTCCTGCCGTTTCTTGCCAACGAACTGAAAGTGCGGCATGGACATATGATTGGTATCGACGAAGCACTCATGGCCGATGGCATGTGTGCTGATTATGACGAGGTGTTTACCTTGACCAATCATATCTATGACCTTGTGCGTAATGCCCGAACCATTCATGTCACCTCCGAAAAAGGCAGCGACGTGACCGCGACATTTCATAACGACTGGAAGTGGATTCCCTGTCACGGACGCTACCATGAGCAAGGGAAGTGGGGCAACCTGCCCGAAGGCGAGGTCTTTACCGCGCCAGCCACCGTCGATGGTGTCCTCGTCTGTGACGTGTTGGGTGATTACTTCTCCGAGAAATATGGCGTATTGCAACGTCCACTTGTCATCACTATAAAAAACGGTTACGTGAAGGAAGTCAGCAGCGAAGATAAAGTCATCGCGCAAGAGGTTCGCGACTATCTCTTCTCGGTTCCCAATGGCAACCGTGCAGGTGAGTTCGCCATTGGTACGCTTACCAGCCTCAAGAAGCTGGTTGGTAATCTGCTACAAGACGAGAAAATGCCCGGCTTACACGTCGCTTTCGGCAATCCCTATCCCCAGTTTACTGGAGCCGACTGGGATGCACAAATTCATGTGGATGTAATTCCATCTCGTTGTACCATAGAGGTCGATGGACATATCATCATGCGCGATGGTGAATTTGTCCTCTAAATAAACGTAGTATAAAAGGCAAGAGCATAGAGACAAACAGGCGACAGCCAGCGTTTACCATATAGGTCACTGCATGCAACGCCCCTCTTGTCTATAGTAGGGGCGACCCTTGTGGTCGTCCATTGGTCTCATAACCGAACCCGTTGGTCTCGTAAATTAAAGAGAACTAGATAACCCAAGAACATCGTATATTTAAGTACAGGGCGTTGGCACTATCGCATATTCTCAACAATAAAAGCAGTTCCTACGTGCATCAACAACGATAACTATGTCCAGGTACTGCACTGGCTCTCGTTTCAAGAGAGCTATAGGGGAGCTTCAAGATGGCTACGAACAGGGGACAACATCTCATAGGTACCGTACTTGGGTCTTGTGTGCTAGAACGGCTTATCGGCTATGGTGGCTCCAGCGCAGTTTTTCTAGGGCAACAATCGACTCCTGGCCGTAAGGTTGCCGTAAAGGTCTTTCTACCGCGCTCCACAATGGATGCACAAAGTCGGCGTGAGTTCTACCGACGCTTCTTGCGTGAGGCAGAGGCGGCCAGTCATCTCAACCATCCGAACATTTTGCCCATCTACTCCTATGGTGAGCAAGATGGCCTCCCTTATATTATTATGCCTTATATGTCTGGTGGCACGCTCTCCGAATACATGGCACAACATGGTCCTCTCTCACTTGAGGAGGCGCAGTGGCACCTTGAACAGTTAGCATCAGCACTCGATTGTGCTCATGAACACGGTTGCATCCATTGTGATGTGAAACCCGCGAATATTCTGCTTGATGGGGAACGCCGCATTATGCTTGCCGACTTTGGCATCGCGCATCTTATGCCAAATTCAGAATTGGAGTCGCAGGAAACTGTCACGAAAAGTCCAGAGTCGTTGATGGGAACACCCGACTATATCTCACCAGAACAGGCACTTGGTCAATCCCTCGATGGTCGCTCAGATGTGTATTCGCTTGGCATTATGCTCTTTTACCTGCTTTCAAAGCAGCTACCCTTTAGAGCAGACGCGACACTCACCCTTGCCCTTATGCATATTCACGACGTGCCACCCTCTCTTTCTACCGTTCGCGCAGATATCCCTCCTGCCATCAATCGGGTTATACGAAAATCCCTGGCGAAGAAACCTGACCAGCGTTTTCAAACTGCACAAGCTTTTAGTGCCGCCTTTACAAAAGCTCTCGCACCAACACAAAGCACTATCGAGGAAGACAACGACGTTGTAGACCCGTTTGGTGAAAAGGAGCCGCCGACACCACCCGTCAAAGCCATTGTGCAGGTGAAGCCTATCGCTACCAGCCCGTCCCGCCCATCAAAAATCTTGACCTTACCGATAGTTGCTGCTGCCCTCTTGCTGCTTATTATCGGTGGCACAACAATGTCTACGTTCTACTTTTTGCATCGTCTGCCCATGGGTGCATCAGGGGTGCAAACGTCACTGTCACATGGCGCAAAGCAACCCAATCTCGATACACTGGAAAATGACGACTACTGGCCGCTCAGTAGCACTTTTTTCTACGACCAGCAGCACCAATACTATCATATCGTCAATAAATCTGATCAAGCCTCCGCGCTAGCTCTGTATAACCAGCATCAATATGGTGACTTCCGTCTTTCCGTCACGACGATGTTTGTACATGGCGTCCATGATGCCTCTGACTACTACGGAATTGTGTTTCGCGCCTCTGCCGATCAATCGCGCTACTATCTCTTTGAGATGATGTCGTCAGTGACCGGACAGTACATCTTCTGGCGTTTCGATGGCAAGTGGCAGACGCTGGCATCAGGTCCCGTCACTTCGTTAGCTGTTGGCTCGGAAAAACATAACACGCTTACAATAGTAGCACATGGCAGTACCTTCGCCTTTTCTGTCAATAATAAGGCTCTCGGTCCAATCGTCTACGACTCCTCATCCTCGCCTCTTGCTGCAGGTGAAGTTGGTCTCTACGTAGAGCAAAAAGACGCCGAAGTAGCCTTCTCCCATCTCTATATCACTGCCCCCAAACAATAGTATTGAGAGCATATAAGGTGGAAGGATGTGCGAAGACAATTGTCTCACACATCCTTCCACCTTTTGCGCCGCTAAAAGAAGAGCATTGGCACTGAAAACTGCGCTGGAAACAGTGCTTTCAGCACAATCTCTGCATCCCCTTCGGCCCATACGTCGGGGAACGCATAACGCAACTCATCGAGGCTACGATGACAGAACAGCAATTGTAGGAACACAAGCGGCGGAAAACCTGCACCTGCGTTCGAGTCATAGACCGGGACGCGCCAATGTTCTGCTGTCGTCAGTTTCCCCTGCTCAAAGACCATCCTTAGACCGCCCTTGTACATATCAATCTTGATCTCACCCGTGTAACCAGCGACAACGGAAGCCGCGAGCCGCCTCTCTAATACTGGCGCAATATGCCTGAGAAACACTGGCACATCGCGTACCCGTATATACCATGCATAGGGTGCCTCGTAGAATGGAGCCAGACCAGTGCCTAACGCATCGTAAACTGGGTGAGAGCGTCCTAAATTGAAAGAAATTTCAGTCAGCGGCACCTGTTCTTTCACATTGCGTATCGGTAATTGTGAACCGTAGGCGTGCAATGTTCGTAGTATAGGCGGCAACATTGCCCGCAAGTTCGCCCCTGGCAAGACATCCAGCGTGTACACGTCGAAGTTGTTCCCCGGCTTGTAACGCCTTGCTGAGACGAAGGCATAGCCGCAAACTGCACCCGTCGCATCCACAATCATCTTCACACGGGGAAATTTCTCCTTCGCTGTACTTACTCTTTGCATTTCGTATAGCCAATATTTATCTGGTACATCTGCCGCCACAACACCAACCTTACGCCGATAGCTATAGATGTTTTGCAGTGTTGGTACATCATCTACAGTGGCATCACGCATCATGTACGCCTCTGCCTCGCCCTCCTTTGCTTGTGGAATTTGTGAGGTATAGACGACACGTTTTCCGCTCAGGTCTAGTGCATACTCATAGCCGAACTGCCGATAGAAGTAGGGGATACCTGTAATAGCCTGCACCATGTGCCCCTCGGACTCGCTACGTGCCTGCACCATCTCAAACAAGGCACGTACTAACCCTTTATTGCGATAATTTGGGTCGGTAGCGACAATCTCTGGCTGACCCATCTCAAAGGGAATACCCTCGTACTCCCAAAGATTGCGCCATAGGCAGGTGCAAGCCACAATCGGATTGCCCTCTTTTCGCGTATCTTCCACCACACCATAATCGCCCGATCTCATCAATGGATGCGTATCGCTCATAAGTTCGTACACCTCGCCAGCGAGATACTCATTAGGCGGATCGCTCTCCTTGTCGCGAAATACTAGCCCAACAAATTGAGCAATATTGGCTGTATCCGCCGCCGTTGACCAACGCAAAACAAGGCCATTGCCGAGATTCCGTCGATACGTTGCGGTTGCCGCTTCGTGTCTTGATTCTGTTACCATGCTATTTTCTCTCATTTCTGTTCCTAGCAGCTAGGTCGCGAAAAAGCGCACACTAGCACGACCGAAGGTGGACATAAAAAAAGGGAAACAAAAAACCGTGAGGCGTCAGTTGCTCACGGTTCAGAGAATGTCGGCTTTTATACATCATGTTAGATGCCTACTAACACAACTTTCCCTGAAAATGGGCACACTGATTCCTTGCGCCTGTGTAGTGTCTTCTGTGAATGGTTGTCGGTTGGAGTTGAGCGACACAACACTCTGGAGCAGTCCTTGCTGCGATTGTATGTACCATGTAAAACGTGTAGAGTTACGCATGTAAGGACCTCCTTTCCAGAATGTCGTTGTTCTCTCTAACGAGAGACAAAGAAATACGTCTCCAATCACAAGTGTACGGAACGCAATGTGATTTGTCAAGCTTTTTGCGACTTGGTGATTTATCTTAGCTACGATTCTTGACTCCTCATCGAGACTCAGGTATTATGCTATTAGAGTTAGGGAAAGCACACTCGTATGTTTTTGTTATAAGGACTGTAAGAGTTATAGCATGACCAATGTTGCTGTAAAATTTATGCATAAGTACGGTTTCCGTACCCGTTGCAGTGGGCATTGCACACCTTCTCCTATGGCCTATAGCCGTACTATGCCCTTTTTCAGCTTTAGGAGATCGGAAACTGTAGCTAACCTCTAAACAAAGACTGCTAAAAGTAAGGCCGTGGGTGATAGATAAACATCGCTCACAGCCTTTGTGCTTTTCTAGCTAAACAGCAAAACCGTGAGGCGAGCATGGCAGCCGTCTACGGTTTTGCTGTTTTTCTGACTTATCCGGCACACTCCCTTACACTGAATGTGAAAGGAACAA
>JAABVA010003548.1_pt1 | contig 14788 bp, 15 predicted proteins | sample 5560331 | NCBI WGS metagenome assembly JAABVA01 (sample SAMN12812661, study PRJNA571458) | rock metagenome | isolation source: Antarctica rocks | place: Antarctica: Victoria Land, Mt New Zealand sud | collected 2016-01-07 | reverse complement strand
GACGCCACAAGGCGGGGTAGGAAGATGTGCACATTGAATTAGGGACTCAATCGGTGACGACATGGGTGCAGTATCAGACTTGTGGCGCGTGGCCATTTCGATTGGTTTTGCTACTTATATGTTATGGGTCGAGAGTATGTTATTACCCCCGCGCAGTCGGTCCCGGGGTTGGATTGGCCGTACACGTCGGCGCCCCTGTACTCGGCGCAATGCTCGTATACGGCGCCGTCGTATAAATCGTCTCCGCCCTCACCAGCACCGGAATCACGGCCCCCGTCACCAAGCCAAACTTCTGATGCCCAAGGGCCCGCAGGACCGCGCCAAGGGAGCCGGAGTGGCTCGTAAAGGAGATGTAGGTGCTGTCGTCGTGGCTGAAGACGTCGTCGAGGAGGAGCTTGAGGCGGGCTTCTTGAGCGGAGTCGGTTTCGCGCAGGTCGGGTTTCCAAAGGGGGTCGTTCTCTGGGAAGCCGGGCTCGAAGGTGTAGGAGGGGTAGGTGGCATGGATGCAGGACCTTGAGGAGCGGCGGTCGCAGGTGTGGATGCCGATGGCTTCGCGGAGGAGCTACAGACGTGGTGTCAGTGATGCTGGGCAGGCGCAAGGAGGGTGGGAGGCCTTGGGAGTGGCGGGGGCTAATATGTACCTCTTTTACTTCCGGAATAAAAGGCCGTCGGCTCGGAAGCTTGAGGCCCGAGAAGGTAATGTTGGCGGTAGCTAAGCAGCGGCTGAGAGGACTGGTGTAGTAGGTTTGCGGCACAGGAATCTTTTGGGTTGCGATTTCTTTTTCCCAGAAGGTGTTTGCAATTTGGGCTTGTTGGATGCCGTTTTCGGTCAGGTGGGCGTCGGCCCAGGTGACGGTGCCATTGCCATCTTTTTCTGACCAGTAGCACTGTGCATTCGGTTCTTGTCAGCTTTAAGCTCAATTTCTGGGAACTTGGCTTTACGAACGTTCCACGCTGGGGTGCCGTAAAAAGACTCGGCGGCGTTATGGTAGCCCTCGCCATGGCGACCCATATAAAGGACCTTGTATTGGACGTTTCTACCGCTCTGACGGTTCAGGCGGAAGACTTTGTGCTCGAAGCGTTGCCATTGGGTTTTCTTGTGTTCGGGGTCGTACTCGCTGTCTGTGTTGTACGTTTGATTAATAAGACCAAAGTTTGTGGCTGTCTGCAGGTTGAGTCAGGAATTCGATCTTTCTGACAGAGCTACTTTAGACATACATAGTCGAATGTAGAGGAGACGGTTTTTGGGTCATCTTGAAGAAAGAAGCCCGTGAGGGTGGTGTAGTTAATGTAGGATGGCCTGTCGTTGGCCTCCCCCATCGCGAGCAAGGCAAGCACCGTCACAAGGAACAAGAGAAATTTGAGAGCCATGTTGAATCTGTCAGGCGAGCGCAATCGAAAGCTGGAAGAGACAGCTCCATTATATACGAACCGTAAGGCGCACCCGATAACATCTATAATGGATGTTCAAATTGACGACTCGGTACCATAGGGCAGAAACGCAGCGAACCAAATCTTCATCCACTCTCACGCCGCAGGCGCAAGCGGAGGATCGGTGCAGAACGAAGAAGGTGAAGACTGAAGAGTGTTTCTTGAGGTTGTTTCTGAGCGAATCCAATCCGTCATCGCCAAAACGTGGGCATAGACTAGTGGGGTTCGGAGATTGGCGCTAGTACTGTAATTTATGTACTACCCCTCGTATGTACCTTAGTGCCAAGGTCGGCAGACGGAGCTGAGCAGATCCGTTATCAGATCCTCACGGAGCTGTTCAATTCCCGGTTAGAGGGTGTGAGGGTATAAAGCTCATACAACATACAACATGAGCCGCAATCCGCAGACTCAATTGAGAAACTGAAAGCTCTAGCACAAGATGCGGTCATTAGCGATCCCCAAGTACTCTACCCCAGATCAATACGAGATCATCGATCTCCCCGCCCCCGCAATCACCTCCCCAGATCATGTACAAATCAAAGTACATGCGGCCAGCATTAACCCCGTAGATGTAAAGCTCGCATCAGGCCTAGCCAAGATGTTCGAGACCGCCAAGTTTGTCTCGAATGATCTTGTTCAGCCGGCCAGACACTGATATAGGCAGATTTCCATATAAGATTGGCCTCGATGTGTCAGGCACCATCTCGGCAGTTGGGGACAAGGTGACTGCGTTTAAAACCGGTGACGAGGTCTACGGTACCCTCGAGGGGAGTGATAGAGGTTCGTAATCCTAATGCCCCATCCGTGTCAAGCTCCCTGACTTGCATAGGCTCTGCCTCCGACTACGCCATCGCTTCTCAATCCGTCATAGCTTCAAAGCACTCCAAACTCTCACACACTGAAGCCGCCTCCCTCTGCATCGCCGGTATTACCGCCCTCCAAGTTTTTGACAGGGCCAACAAGATGGTCCCAGGAGGGCTGAAAGGCAAAACCGTCTTCGTCCCCGCCGGGCTTAGCGGCACAGGCTCAATAGGCTTGCAGTTGGCGAAGAATGTCTTTGGCGCCAGTAAAGTCATCACAACCGTCTCCACCGCAAAAATCGATAAAGTCCCCACTCTGCTGGGTACTGGCGTGGTGGATCAAATCGTCGACTACAAGATCCAAGACCCGTTGAAGGAAATCCCGCGCGGGTCGGTGGACTTCATGTTCGATACCGTGGGTGGAGCCATTTCCTATGTATCTCTGATCAAGCCCAAGGCAGGCCGCATCATAACTGTTGCCACGCTGCCTGATGGCTCTGCCGTCAAGGAAGCTTTCCCGGAGACGCCATTCTACTTCCTGTATGTGATGGACTTTATGGACTGGTATTATAGATTTCGAACTGGGAGATGGAACGTCGGGTACGAATACTTTACTGTGAAAGTCAAGACGGAAGATCTCGATAGGATGTCGAAATTCGTTGCTGAAGGGAAGGTCAAGCCTTTGGTAGGAAGGGTGGCGAAGCTGGATGATTTGGATGCGGTGAAGGAGGGTTGTAACGAAATTTACAAAGCCCATGGTGGTATTGGGAAATTTGTGATCGAGCTGGTTTAAGAGGATCTTGGGATCTGGATGCTAAACGAGATGGCGTTCGAAGACGAGAAATGCAGTCAAAGCTATGGGTAGCTGGAAGTGTCACCAAATAGCTCCTGTCGAGGGATGCATCCCTTCGAGACCCTTAGACTTGGTAGTTATTGCGACACTTCTCTATCCATGGACGTTTGCAACTGAGCGTCTCGAGATATTCCCTTGTATTCGACATGACCATAGTCACCTCGGCTATTTGGATGCCACAGGAATTATATATAGCGGAGAACTTCCATCAAAGTCGTCTCGCTTGAAATAAGGAGCAATTCTTGACATATCCCAGAGGCACAGCCTTGCGTCTCAATCGTTGCTGTGCACAAGCGGCTTGGGCCGCGGCTAGGGCTTTCAAGGTAACGAACGATGAGCTGGGCGGAGTATATATACTGTGCACCGTAGGTATTACATGTTGCGAGGACGAGGGCCCGTTTCCGCAAACGGGATCTGGCTAAAAGGGAAAAAGACAGAAGACGAGAATTCCCGGGAATTAGTAACTTTGCGTTGGAGTGAACACACAGTTGTTTCTGTGCGCACGAAGGTAACAGCGGAAGTCCTTTTAACATGACTTTTGACCGCGCTTATCAAAAGCCGTTCGGTGCTCGTCTTTCCACCAGCCGGATTATGTAGTGGTCAACTCAAAGCTTCAAGAGACAGTTTGAGCGGTATTAGTGTCGATATATGCTCACTCTCTGAATTGAGTGAAGGAAAACCAAAGGTGTAAATCAAGGGAAATAGTAAAAGCTGTGATATTCCCTGGCTGGGGGCTTTTGATGATAAGCTTTATTGAACTGATGAAGAATCACGATACTCAAATGGGTGTCAGTCTGGTAGATATCAAGCAGGCATAAGCATTCGGACTTTTTGAGCATCAGGGCCAGCGCCAAGCGACAAATTATCCATTTGATCACATGGACTACTCGACGGACTGGCAAAGTGACGGACTGATATATCAAAATCCAAGTGCTCGACGATGTTTGTTTACTGTTGGCCCAACATCCCAAAAGTAATGAAGAGTCTGATTACGGTACTCATGTTCAAGTGAATATGAGCATGATGAAGGTCTTCGAGGCAGTCTGTGGTGAGGCTGAAATCAGATCTCCTAACACACACTTCGCAAGGGGCCTCACGAGTAGAACCTGTACACCCATCGTAGGAACGGTACTAAGACTTCCGAATATTTGTTGGCAGTATCCCGCAGGTGACGAATGCTCAGTTGCTTCAATTAAAGTAGGAACGAAGTAGGTAGCAATTGCGGGGAAATGGGGGGTTATAGGGACTGGTGAAAGCCACCATCATAACTGTGGTTGCTGCAAAGAGGCTCGGAAGATGATTTCGCACGGTAATTGATGTTTTTTGGGAACAATTCATCGATGTCGTACTCATTTGGGGAAGACGAGTAGTAATCTCATAATCTTATACCAATGGTAAAGGAGATAAAGACCCTGACCGGTACTGGAAGCCACCTGATCTTTACTAGTAAATAGGAAGGAAAAGGAGAATAATCGCCATGAACGTGTATGCCGTTGACAAAGAGGATTGTCTCAATAACAAAACATCATAGAAACCACTAGAGCCGCGGTTGAGTCCAGTCGTGAATTTGTTCGCTCGTGTGAGCCTGGACCAGAAAGCGCAAGTCGTAAACACACACCTTGCTGGTGGTTGGCGTCTACCTCTGTTACACCCTGATATTTCAAGGCTGGGGATTGCATGCACTGAACGACGGAAGCTCGATTGAAACGAAGCAAAAGAAGAGGCAGGAAAGTTGAGCACCAGCCAACGTCGCAGCATCGTGGACATACAGACGCTGTACGATTGGTTCAAGAATCAAGAGGTCGACGACTTGGCGTTTTAGTTTATTGGCTCCGCAGATCTAAAAATACACTAGAGTCCGGGTCGCCTTAGCTGGCCCGCTTGTCTGCGCAAAGAGTTTAAGAGACAGTGGAGATTCGCGATCCGCCCGGCGTCAGCCAACAACTCTCATGTTGTTTGAAGAGTTGCAGGCGGATGGTAGAACTATTTATCACTTCTTCTTGTTTCAAGGGCAGGCAATCGATCGAGGCCGCCATAACGAGCACACGACACAATACTCTGCGGCTCCATGATTATTATTATGATGATGATGATTATTATGATTGCCTATTTTTATTGAGCGGATTACGAGGCCTCTACTCCGCATCCCGGCCTCAATATGGAGACGACACCATTGAGACTACCCAATCATGGCAGACCGTACTGTGTAGCTCGGTCCACATGTCTCTTAAGACCCTTGGGGAGGAGGGGGACTAGGACCGAATGGTCCAATTAACCGATCACGCCGAAGTTGGAAACCCCCCCCCTGCAATTTGGTTGCCAACTCCAACCCCCCTTGTTCCTGCCCCCCCCTTTACAACCTCTTACGGCCCATGCGATCTACAGCCACCATGCATTTTGGCATTTTGCTAGAATAAATCCAATTTCCCACTCATTTCTTCTCCTTCTCTCCCCCCCCATCAAGCGCTCACGAACTTTATTTGTTTTTCACATACTTTACATACCTTCGTTGACAGCCTTTCTCTCGCTCTCCAAGTCATTTGCCTTGCTTAATATACCTCTCGACGTATCCGTAGTAATACTGTAATTATTCCTTAACACTCAACACTACGAGAATGCAGTACTCCTTCGCAATTCTCGCCCTCGTGGCCGCCGTTCAGGCAAATCCCGTCGCTCTCCCGCAAGCAGTGACTGCCGCCATCTCCCCAGTGGCTCCTGCTCCTCCAGGTTGCTCGTCTGCTGTCTCTGGTAGCTTCGGCATTGCCATTCACAACGTCAGCACCACAGCAGCAGCCGCGAAGAGACAAGTTACGACCTTACCTGAGTAAGTGGCCCCGGATAATTCAAATTCCAAGTTTTTCACCAAGCTAATCCATTCTTCAGTGGCCAAATCCAAGTCAAGACCTACGCAAAAGTCTCCATGATCACGGACGGTAAGATTGGTTCCGGACCGGGCTTGGTGGATATTGTTTCTGACTGGGTGAACAGGCCAAGTTCAGGGAAGCTTCCACACCATGGTGATGGCACCCGTGGCACAAATCGGTGATGGACAGATTCAAGCTGCCAAGACCGTTGCTCCCGTAACAGTGTTCTCCGACGGTCAGCCCCAAGCTCCAACCGTGGCACCAGCTACGCCTGCCTCCTCCCCCGCAACCACGAAGGCCAGCAGCCCTGCTTCCGTTGCCACTAGCGCGGCTGCTCCGGCACCAGTGTCCTCTGCCTCTTCCTCTGCGTCCTCATCCGCGGCTCCTGCTGCTAGCTCCACCTCTTCCGCCCCTGTCATGGTTGCGTGCTCTGCACCTGGAGAGCTTGCGATCACGCTCAACAACGGTGTCTTGAAGGATGCCAAGGGACGCACTGGGTACATTGCTTCCAACTACCAGCTCCAATTCGATGGACCACCCCAAGCTGGTGCTATTTACACTTCCGGTTTCACTACTTGTGGCAACGGTACTCTTGCCCTCGGTGGATCCAGCATTTTCTACCAGTGCTTGAGCGGCAGCTTCTACAACCTTTACGACCGATCATGGGCTACTCAGTGCTCGCCCGTTTACATCAACACTCTCATGCTCAAACAGTGCTAGATTGGTCGCGACGCTTAGACTTCTGGATACTGCATAGTTTGCATATGATTCTACGGTGGGGTAATGGGTGGGCCATGTGGGAGGATACGTTTTCCGAATTTGTTCGCATCACAACATTTTGGAGATCTTCGTGCACATAATAATAACGTCATCCGCGTTGCATTTTGGCATTCTTAGGTACGACCTCTGCGCGATCTTGTCAATCGCCCAAAAGGCGTTGTATGATTGTTATCGTTCTTAGACCCTGCGATTGGATTGGTATGGGGTTTTGGAAAGCTTGGATACTTCATGGAACAGGAGGCAGATTGGATGTGTACCGTAACCAGATGACTATCAAAATGAAATCACAGGCTTTCGGCGCGATGAATTGTTCTTATCAGGACTCCACGATGTTGTTGCCTGCATTCCAGTCAAAAAACAAAAGGCCTCACGGAACCCGTAGAATGCAATTTCTTCCGCGCTTGGCTAATCCTCTACACGGACTCGTTCATTCAATGCATCTCACATCAAGGTAACAAAATATGCACTCGTAAATCCCGAGGCTGTATAAGTAATGTCTCATATTCCCCCAATGCGCAAGCCCTGAAACGGGTCTGCATGCGTCGGCGTTTGAGAGATCCAGGAACTCGAGCCAAGCCACAAATTGCGGACTCTGCAACAAACCCTTTTATGAGCATTTACATGATTGACGATTTATGCGATGACTTGATATAAATCATCGGTCTGTCGAGGTACTTTGACCGTTAGCTCTTTAGGGCACTTGAACGGCTCAGGAGTCCAAGGTTAGTGCGATGCGATTAGGAATCAACGGATTTCCCTGACCAAACCCGAGTATATACATATGTAATCCATTGGACTGGGGGGGGGGAGAACCGAACGATTAGAGGCTGAAATTTGTTCTTTGGCATTCGCTGCGTCCCACTAGTACTGTATGGCGTCATTCGAGCGTTTTCTTACAGGCCTATGGGGCTTTCCATAGCCCATCCATCGACTTATCACCTCATTCTCTTGCAGCTGTTAACTAATGTATTTAGCGCGACCTAGGGACGCTTCGTTGCGGAGTCAGAGACTGAGTTATGGGCAAACGCGGCTGCCCCGGAGACATGGGCTTTGCGGATACCTTGCCTGCTGAGAAATCCCATTCATCCCGGTTGATGACATGGTTGTGTTCCTGCCAAGCGCGGGCCGTTCTCTATTCGGCTCCACGTCAGTATATATTGTTGTAGAGCCGTGCATTGCTGAAGATGTCGACAACGCTCGGTACCAGCAGCTTTTCAAAAACCCATAGCATTAGTTGCCATGGCGCCTATAAACGGCTACGATGGCGTGTCTGTTATCGATATCCGCCAGAAGGGACTTGGCGTTTCCCTTGTCGATGAAATTCGTGAGAAACTTCGACCAGGGAAAGGGGAAGAGAAGAGACTGCCGACTCTATTGCTTTATGATGAACGAGGACTGAAGATCTTCGAAGACATCACGTACCTCGACGAGTACTATTTGACAAATGCTGAAATCGAGGCCCTTACCACGCACGCCGCCGAGATTGCACAGTCCCTACGTGAAGGCTCTATGATAGTTGAGCTAGGAAGCGGGTATGAGCTCGCCTTCCTGGTTGAACAGACTCGAACTTGAAGAGTCTTGGCAAACCGGCAAAGCCTTGCACTATTTGAATCATGCGTTACTAATGATGTACCAGCAACCTCCGTAAAGTCAACATTCTATTACAAGCGCTTGAAAAAGCCGGAAAGATTGTCGACTACTACGCCTTGGACCTCTCGCTCCCAGAGCTACAGCGGACTCTTTCCGCGGTCTCCAAGGGCACGTTCAGGCACGTCCAATGTCATGGCCTACTCGGCACCTACGAAGATGGGCTCGCTTGGCTACAGACGCCAGAGAACCAACAGAAGCAGAAATGCATTATGTGGCTTGGGTCCTCCATTGGGAACTTCACCCGCCCAGAAGCAGCCGCTTTCTTGAAGAGTTTCGCGAGAGTGTTGGGAGAACAGGACACCATGCTAATAGGCGTAGACGCCTGTCAAGATAAAGACAAAGTCCACCATGCCTACAACGACAAAGAAGGCATTACACATATGTTCGTCCGTAACGGACTGGACCAAGCTAATTTGCTACTCGGAAAGGATGTCTTCAAACAAGATGATTGGGATATCGTCGGCGAATACGACGAAGCAGCTGGGCGTCACCAGGCCTTCTACTGTGCTCTGAAGGACCTTGACGTTGAGGACATTCACATCACTGCTGGAGAAAGGATCCGAGTCGAGGAAAGCTACAAATATTCATCGCTTCAAAGCAGTCAGCTTTGGCAAGCTGCCGGCCTGATACCACAGGCGGCTTTTGGCAACAAGCATGATGACTATCGTAAGTGACCCTCTACCAAAGCAAGGATCTGTTCGTTTTTTTCTAGCAGATCTTTCCTCTCAAGAGTTTATGGGGGGTGTATATGTTGAACGCAGTTGGGTTTTCTCGTTTAGTGGCTTTCTCCGCAAACTTCCATTCACTCGCTATTCTAGTCTTTCTGAGCATCGTCATTCTTTCTGTTACATCAATCCTGACAGAACAAGAGCAACCGAATGTTCGGTGTAAACCTGGATCTATATCTGGATATCTAATACACCAACATGTCTGCAGATTTACATATGCTCTCCATACCGAGGTTCTCTTTCCCCCTACAAGCGGAAGACTATGCAGCTACAACGGTTCCAACCTTGCACGAATTTGAGCAGTTATGGGCAGTGTGGGATACTGTCACACGTCTCATGATCCCGGAAGAAGAGCTCCTATCAAAACCTATCGAATTGAGAAATTGTTGCCTGTTTTATCTTGGACACATTCCCGCATTTTTAGATATACATCTAAGCAAGGCTACCGATGATATAGCAACATATCCTGGTGTCTATCACCAAATGTTCGAGCGAGGCATCGATCCAGATGTCGATGACCCCGACGACTGCCACACACACAGTGAAATCCCGGACACCTGGCCTCCGGTCAAGGAAATCTTGGATTTTCAAACCAGAGTTCGCAGTCGGATGAGATCGTTGTATAGAAGCAACCGGGTGGACGAAGACCGGAAGGTTGGTCGATCGACGTGGCTAGGCCTCGAGCATGAAGGTGAACTCTTCTGCTACGTATCGGTGAGGTAACCCACGATCTAATCGCGATTAGCCATGCACCTGGAGACACTATTGTACATGCTCTTACAAAGCGACAAGACCCTGCCACCCCCTCTGGTAATCCCGGATTTTGAAGAACTAGCGAACCAAGCGGGAAAAACCGCCGTGCCCAACGAGTGGGTCAAGGTCCCTTCGAGTAGGTTTTCCGTCGGGTTAGACGATCCAGAGAATGATCTTGGGCCTGATCGCTATTTTGGATGGGACAACGAGAAGCCAAAACGTGAGGTTGAAGTGCCGGCATTTGAGGCTAAAGCAAGACCGATTACCAACGAAGATTACGCGCGGTATCTAGATGAGACCGGTCGAGCACAATTACCAGCATCGTGGACATCGTTACCTCAGAAGTCTGGTTCCACATCGGCAAACGGTAGCACAGACATGCATGTAAACAGGGACGGGGTTTACCTGAATGGGCATAGCCAACGTCTAACTAATGCTTATCTGAACGACAAATCCGTCAAAACTGTTTATGGGCCTGTACCATTAAGACATGCTTTACACTGGCCAGTCATGGCATCTTATGACGAGCTTTCAGGGTGCGCAAAGTGGATGAACGGACGCATTCCTACCGCAGACGAAGTACGAAGCATCTACAATTACGTTGATGTGGCCAAGGCCAAGGAAGGGCAAAGCGTACTTTCTAGAAAGATCTCTGCAGTCAATGGGTACTTTTCTGCGACCCATTTTCAAAGTTCCAATCTTACGGTGCTACAGGGAAATGTCCAATGAAGGCGTAGAGGAGTCGCCGCCATCTCAGCATTGTCGTAATGGCGCTTCCAGCGCCGAGCGATGTCTAAATCCGCACGAAGTCTTTGTTGACCTCAAAGGTTGCAACGTGGGCTTCAAGCACTTCCACCCTACTCCTGTTTCCCAGAATGGCAACAAGCTATCTGGGCAGGGTGAAATGGGTGGCGTGTGGGAATGGACTAGCTCGGTGCTGGAGAGGCACGACGGATTCGAACCTATGGGTCTATATCCAGTATACACAGGTGAGCCTTAGTGGTAGAGAAACTTTGAAGGCCTAAGTTGCTTGACTGACTGACCGTTAAAGCCGATTTCTTCGATGGGAAACACAACATTCTGCTTGGCGGATCCTGGGCAACCCACCCTCGAATTGCTGGACGCAAGACTTTGTGAGTCAATTTCTCTCAGGACATCGCTCTAGCTGATTGCTGTAGTGTCAACTGGTACCAGCGCAATTACCCATTTGTATGGGCTGGTGCGCGACTCGTTCGTGACATGTAAACCACTGGACAGCGGCGGTAGCTGTCCAACCAGCAAGTGGTCCAAGCTTTCAACAAGCATCTTCCGACGTGCACAGTCCACCAAAGTCGGAGGTGTGACCACTCCGCAACATGGCTGAGGATTTCTCTGCTTGAAATCCGAACGAGTTTATTAGCATTCCTTTATCAAACAATCTGCGTCAGCTTAATCCCTGAGACTTTCAATAGGAGTAAAAAGGCTCCTTGTCGGAATCTTCCAACATGTGATCCCACACTCGATCTGTCATTTCTAATCTGAATGTCTAGGCACCTGGTATTTTTGAGAAATCAAGTTTTTTGATGGAAGAAACTTGTCTCTTCTGGCACCGTTATCTGAAGATAATTCCAAAGTTGTCGAGTAATCTTTGCAAGTCATATAAGCTTGCTCTTTTCCTTTTTATTTCTTCACCTGATTCCCGCCTGATTTCATACACCATCTTACTGCTTCAAATATTTACCACATGAAACTGCGACCACCAAGAGAATACGATAGCATGGCAACGAAGAGACTCGGTCCTCGAAACACCACTTCAGACACCTTCGAGATTACCACTACCACCCCTATCGAGGTGCTTGACCCCGTTGCCGAATAAGGAAATCCTTGATCAAATATCGAGGACCAAGGAACTTCCATGCTGCTCATGGATCATCTACATCTAAAGCGAACCAGTTCGACCACTTCCAGCCAGCTATCTGCCGTATGGGCTCGAATCAACCATTTGCTCCGCTGGAAATACACAAAGGCGGCGCCCTTGGGTCGCATATCGACTCCAATACAGCAACAACAACAACACCACTGATTGGTGACTCCCACAGCAAGACTACTATCAAGCACCGATTTGTTGGACTTGGTCATAGGAATGTTGTGATTACACTTTGTACATTAGCAAAACTTCTTCGTTACAGGGCTCGACACATTGTCCGGCACCGGGTCGATTGTTTTTATTCCGGTGTTTACCTTACCCCTTATTTACAACACAGCATCCTGCGCATTCATCTACGCGTCCATTACTGAACAAATCACCCTTGCTCTGCTTCCATCTTCTTACTTCAAGAGCTGTTTTGCTTCGCAGTCGTTGAACATAAGATTCTCTTACCTTGAACATTGCATCTTGCTCCATAACCCGAAATATCTCGGCTTCCTCTTCATCAAAGTCACTCCGATACAATCTTAGCTATTAACTCGACCAGCAACATGGGCAACCAGATACTCTACAAATGGGAGGTATGTCAAGTATACATAGTCGCGTCTAATGTGATCTGAGTTGTTCGCTGACATTTTCTGCTATCAGGAGAATAATCACGGCTTAGGTACAATCAATCATTTCCGAAGACAGCGACCATCGAAGCTTTCCACAAAGATACTGACTAAACACAGAGCACAAGTGTGGAACGTGCAGGACTGTATTGTCGAGCCCACGTGCAAAGAATACATGCTTTGGTGTACATGAAGAAGTGTGCTCAAAGTACCACAAAACCCTCTTCTACCTAGGTAAGAGACGCGTAATACAAACGTGTTCGTGACGTTCATAAACTAACTCGGTGTGCAGGAATGTCTCACAAATGTGACGCGTATGTTATGTCGCTTTCTTCTTTGTTTCAAGCTTGTTCGTACTGACATACTGGTCCTTGGTAGTTGTCGGAAGAGCAGTGAGATTCATGACAAAAGGCATCGTGAAATTGCAGAACTGCTGCAAAGGATACTGGATGGAGATGATGCCGCCGTCATCTCGAGTCCTTTGTCTAAGAAGAAGAGGAAAACCAGGCAGAGTGACGCTCTCGACATGTTCAAGACCCCTGCGGACTTTAGCAATGACTGCCACACAGAGGAAGACTTGTGGGCCGACAGCAGCACTCTATACGATGATGACCTGGAGCTAAACAGGTCAACCTTGGTCGACAAAAAAGAAAACTGCGGATCCAAAAAGACACAGAAGGCAGAAAGGAGGATTGCAAGGAACCAGTGCCGCTTCAAGGTCATGACCGTAGACGATGTGAAGAGGGTGAACGAGGCTTTACATCCGCTCCTGGACAGGAATCTTCTTGATGATGGAACCGGCGAGCCTCGGAACAATCTTGGTCTGCCAAACAACGCAACAATCAACGCCAATATCGCGTTCAGTACCCGCACGTTTCGGTACTCGAGCCTCAGGTTACAAATCCACAACAAGAAGATTCTCAAGGCCAACGGCACTCCCAACAGCACCCCTGACACGAAAAGTCCGACCCCGACTCCCCAGAACTCCCCCTTCATCACGACCATCCTCCTCCGCCTCGGCATCTCCTCTCCGCCCCTTCACCCCCACAAAGAACGCAAACCCCTCGTCACCCGCCTCCGCCACCTCATCGCCGCCGACCTCGAATGCGTCGACAACGAAGAAAGAGAAACCATGATGCGCATGGCCGGGTACTGGAGGTACGCCAACCGAAGAACCTACAACGCCATGGTGCGCAACAACCAACTCTGGGACTGGGAAACCGGCGCCAAACTCGAAGAAATCGAAGACGAAAGCGACTTCGGCGACGACACCACCGACGACGGCGGCAACCTCTCCGACCTCGAAACCGCCGTCGCCACCCCCCCACTCCTCGAAGACTACGCCGACGCCTTCGACCTCGACCCCGAAACGGCCGCCCTCCAGCTCGTCGATCGCGACGCTCTGCTCGACGCCGCCCTCGAGCAGACCGAAACAAAACCCACTCCAATCACCGCCACAGCCCGCATCCTCTTCTCCGGCCTCAAAGACACCCGCCGCGCTCCCCTCCCCCACATCCCAGACCTCACAACCCACGCCCACGCCCCCGACCCCGACCCCGACCCCGACGCCACCCCCACCCGCGCAACCTTCGCCGCCATCGCCGACACTCGCTTCCGCACCACCACGCACCCAGCCTTCCCTCCCTCCAACCCCACCACCATCACCCCGAGAGCCGGTTTCCCACCCCTCCCGAAAACCCCCCTGGTGCAGGATCCGAATAATCGCTTCTCGCCTCTGGCGGCGGCGGGGGCGAGGGGTGTGAGACCGGTGGGCAGTTTGGTTGTGAGACCGGTGGGGAGTTTGGCTGTGAGGGCGCCGGGGAGGGAGGCGGCGAAGGTTGGGAAGGGGGACGGGTGGAAAGAGGTGGGGAGGAGTGGGAGGTAGGTAGGTAGGTGGGTAGGTAGGTGGGAAGGAGAGGGAGGTAGGTGGGTAGGTAGGTGACTGTGTTTTTGGTTTTGTAAGGATTTTGTAAGGATTTTGTGGGGGGGGGGGGCAGCATACAGTAAGAGGGTAGAAATGATAAGGTAGTAATGAGGCGGGGAATAAGGATTTACGTCATCTGAAACTTTTCCAAATCGTTGCATCTCCTCCCCTCACCTCCGTACGCCGTCAGTCTCCATCTATAATTCCCAAGAGAAACCAAACCGCCCATTGGGTCTTTCTTTTCCCCGTTCCCTTTTTTTTCTTTCTTCTTTTTTTTGGGAAGGGGGGGGATCTTCTTCCATGTACATATGCGAAAAATAAATAATCCGGGTGGGGTTTTTTTATATTGGAAGATGGTGAGATCTTTTTTGTGTTTGTTGTTTGTTGTGTTTGTTGTGTGTTGTTTGTTTGTTTGTTGAACTTGTTGCTAGGGAGGGAGATGACTTTTTTTGTTTTTAAAAAAAAATCGAGGGTGGTTTTGGTTT
>JAABVA010003546.1_pt1 | contig 14791 bp, 10 predicted proteins | sample 5560331 | NCBI WGS metagenome assembly JAABVA01 (sample SAMN12812661, study PRJNA571458) | rock metagenome | isolation source: Antarctica rocks | place: Antarctica: Victoria Land, Mt New Zealand sud | collected 2016-01-07 | reverse complement strand
GGCACGCCGCGCCGTTCGCGTGGCTCTGCGTTCTCTGTGGGGCCGCTATCGCCGCCGCTGGGGCGCTGCTGGTGCGGTAGCAACGGACAGGGCGGGGACACACAGATCGCCCTATTCTTTTTCCAAACAGTTAAGGCCAAGGCGGGGGAGCCTTTGACGAACGGCGCACGGCTCGCGGTAGGGACACACCCGCGACCGCGTATGCTCGTTGGAAAAGATAGGGGGACGCGCCGGTACCCCTATGGCGCGCTGACCGATTACGGAAGCGCAGGCGCGGCTCTTCTTTTTCCAACGAGTTGACGGTGGCGAGTGGGCGGCTCGGAGTAAAGCGCACGGCCAAGGGGGAGGGGTCGGCACCACGCCTCCTCCCTTTCGACCCATCTCACCAAGTCCGCAGGAGACCCCCGAAGTCATGACGAGGTGTGCTTGCCGCGCCCGACAGCATTTTCGCACGATAGGAAAAGAAAGGGGCGGCCGCGCTCACCTCCGCTCGCCGTCGCCGGCGTCCCCGTCGCGGCGCGGCGGCGTGTCGTCTTTTCTCCGATGCCGGCCCGTCGAGATATCGCGGGGCGTCCGCTCTGTCGCCGCCTTGCGCTCGTACTCCGCGCGCACCCGCTCCTCGGCGATGCGCTGTATCTCGACCTGATGCTCCAGGATCGCGAGCATGTGCTTCCACTGCTCCTGGTTGAACTGGCCGGTCGTCACCGCGACCTCGCGCACCAGCGGGTTTTCCAGGGCCTTGCGTAGCAGCTCGTCGTTCGCCGTCGTTTCGTCAGGCAGCGTCACGCGCTCACTGCCCATGAAGTAGGCCATATCGACGCCGAAGAAGCGGGCCAGTGCCTCAAGCTTATCAGCCCCCGGCCGCGTCGTCCGGCCCCGTCGCAGATTACTCACATATGAAGCCGACACGCCGGACTGCGCGGCCACCTGACGCACGGAGTATGGCTTCCCCTTAGGGTCCAGGCGCGTGTCGAACAGGTGATTGAGCCGGAGCGTAAATAGCTGATCCGTTTCGCCCGGCTCATGCGGCGTCCTCGGCATGTTGGCTGTCACCAGAAATATAAGGGGCGTACGACTCATTGACGGCATGCGCTTGACACCCTCCCGTGTGTGCTATACACTGGACCAAGCGTACATTATTAAAATACATTTCAGCAATGCACGCTTGGTCCCAGGTGAGCGAATGCCTGTCCGCTGCCCGTAACCGTAACACGTTGGAGGGGCCGCGTGCAAGGGCCTGATGTGGGCGCCGCGCGCGGGGACGCCCACGGGATGCGCGGGGAGGTGACGACGCACAGCGAGAGACCGCCCATGATCGATGAGGCAGTAGAAGCGATACGACAGGAGATACGTACGACATGGACCAACTCATCACGCTCATCAACGCCTACGGCTTGCAGTTCGTCCTCGGGGCGGTGGGCCTCGGGATCATCGGGACCGGCATGGGCACCACCGCTGGCGTCCTCGGCTACCGCCACGGCGCGGACATCACGCGCGGCGCCTGGATCGGCATGATCCTCATGCTCGTGATCCGCGTCTTCGCCGCCGCCCTCGCCAACAAGACTGGCGCGCAAATCTAGGGGCACGCCGACCGCCCACGGCGGCGGACGTTGGCCGCGGTGAACGGCCAGGTCCGCCGCTTTTTTTTATGGAGATCGCCCATGGAGTCGATGCAGACCCAGCGCAACCGCCGCAGCCCGCGCGTGCCCAATCAGCCCTGGCGCGGCCCGGCCGGCCTCACCATCCCGCAGACCGTGGCGCTGCTCGCCGCCGCCCTCTTCGCCGTCGCCCTCTGGTGGGCGAGCGGCTACTTGCCCGGCTCCGCGTCGTTCGGCGTCCTCGCCGGCCGCGTGATCCTGACCGGCTTCGCCGGGGGGATCGCCGCCGTCCTGTGCTACGCCGCCGCCGACCCGACCCGCGAGCCCGTCGTGCGCCAGCACATGACCTACAGCTTTCGCCGTCACACCTACCGCAAGGAGCCCATCCATGGCACTCACGCCGCCCCCATCCCCGTCGCGCCCCAACGCCTCGGGCGTCCCCGCGCCGCTGGCTCGCCTGTGCGCCGTGCGCGCGCCGGCCGCGCCATCGTCGCCGCCGCAATCCGCGCCATCGTCGCCGCCCTCCCCGGACGGCACGCCGGCCACGGAGCATAACAACGGCCACCGCCTGCGCACGCCCCTCCCGCTGCCGTCCGGCCCCGGCCAGTTCACGGTCGAGGCGGACGGGACCATCGTCTTCGCGGATGGGACGTGCCTGGCCGTCGTGCGCGTCGATGCCTTCCTCAACCTCTCCGCGCTCGGCCCCTACGACCAGGAGCGCGTCTGCCGCGAGTTCGCCGCCCTCATCCACGGCCTGGCCCACGCCCAGCCGTTGCAGGCCGTGATCGAGAGCACCCCGACCGCTCCCGACGACGCCATCGCCGGCATGCGCGCCCTGGTCACGACCGACGACCCGGAGTTGTCCGGCGTCGCCGCCGACACGCTCGCCTGGGTCAAGGGGGAAGTGGCCCGCACGCACGTCCCCGACCTCTCCGGCTACGCCGTCGTCGCCCCGGCGCCCGAGCGCAAGGGCGGGCTCGCCGGCCTCGTCGAGGAGTTCAGGGATCAGATGGGGGTCCGGCACGGCGGCCCCGAGACCGTGGACCGGCGCGGCCTGGACGCCGCCGTGGACGACACGCTCACCCAACTCAAGGCGTCCGACCTGCCCGCGCGCCGCCTGCGCCGCGCCGACACGCTCGCTTTCCTCTGGCGCGCGGCCAACCCCGGCATGCCCCAGCCCGCTGACCTGGCCGCCGCCTGCGACGCGGAGGGCAGCGAGACGGGGGGTCTGGCCGCCGCCCTGACGCCGGCCTACTGGCGCGAGCGCCGGCGTCACGTCGAGCACGGCGCGACCGCCGATGGGACGCCCGCGATGTACTCCTGCACGCTCTACTTCCTCGGGTCCAAGGAACTGACCAACCCCGGCACGTTCGCGGACCTCATCGCCATCGAGTGCAACGCACGCCTCTCCTGGCACCTGCGCGGCCTGGACAACCTGCGTGAGCGCGGTCGCGTCCTGCGCAAGCGCAAGGCGTTCGCCACGAGCGTCCGTCGCGCCTACGAGAAGAAGAAGCTGCCCTCGCTCGACGACGAGGACAACAAGGCCGAGGCCGAGAACCTGGCGCAGGAACTGCACAGCGCCGAGGAGGGCCTGGCCCTCTCCACCGTCGTCCTGACCCTCCACGCCCGGACGGTGGAGGAACTGGACACGGCCCGCCGCCGCGCCCTCTCGCTCATCGGCACGCGCCTGGGCATCCAGCCCGGCAAGGGGCGCGGCTACCAGAAGCCGCTCTGGCAGGCCAGCCTCCCCCTCGGGCAGAACACGGCGCGGCGGCGCGCCAAGCGGTGGCACACCGCCGTCATCGGCAACGGCCTCCCGTACCTGGCCCACAACCCCGGCACGCCGACCGGCTTCCCGGTGGGCTTCACCTCCAAGGGCCACGAGCTGGTCCTGCTCGACCTGATCCACCAGACCCTCTCGACGAGCGTGATGGTCGTCACCGGGGCGCAGGGTCAGGGCAAGACGTTCTGGCTGTTGCGCTGCGCCCTGTGGACGCGCTACCGGGGCCAGCGCGTGACGCTGATCGCGCGCGCCGACCACTTCCGGCCCTTCGTCGAATTGTGCGGCGGGACCTACATCGAGCCGGGCGCGGAGGGCCAGGCCGACCCGCCCATCATCAACCTGTGGGACCTCCCGGCCGGGATGCGCCTGGCCAAGAAGGTCGACTTCCTCATCGCGGCCCACGAGATCATGCTGTGCAATCCGGGACAGGACCTCGACGACGAGATCCGCGGCGTGCTCGACCGCGCCGTCCAGGCGGTCTACCGGGCGCGCGGCGTCGTGGCCGGGGAGGAGCGACCGCTGCGCGGGGAGGACGCGCCGCTCGAACGTGAGCTCGTCGCCCACGTCGAGCGGCTGTCGAAGGAGAAGGGCCTGAACGCGCGCAAGCAAGAGCTGCTTGAGAAGCTGCACGCCACGCTCTTGCAGTACGTCAGCGACCCCCTGTACGGCGCGGGCCGCTATGCCCATCTGGTGGACCGCCCGACGCGGGTGGACGTCGAGGACGACGTGCTGTGCTGGAACCTCGACGGCCTGGCCCCGCGCCTCTACGCGCTGACCCTGTTCACCGTCACCGACGCCATGGCGCACCGCGCCAAGAGCACCTTCGACGCCACGCGCGGCGTCAGCGCCGAGTTCCTGGCCATCGACGAGGGCTGGTTCCTCTCCGAATTCATGAAGGCCGGCGCCGAGTTGACCAACTGGGCCAAGCGCAGTCGGCACATCGGGCTCATCCTCGCCTTCGCCAGCCAGCAGCTCAGCGAGGCTATCAGGCCGGGCACCAAGCCGATCTTCGACGCCGCCTCGCTCAAGTGTGTGTTCCGCCTGGCCGACGTACGCGAGACCGAGGACACCGCGCAGTGGGCCGCGCGCACGCTGCAATGTTCCGTCGAGGAGGCGCACAGCCTGACCGGGCTGCACGAGGGGCAGATGATGCTGTTTCGCCAGGCCAAGGACGGCTCGCGCCGGCGCGGCCTGGTCAACGTCATGGCCCCGCCGCTCGAATACTGGGCTTTCACCACCGAGACCTGGACAGACGTACCGGCGCGTAACGCCGCCGTCGCCCGCCTCGGCAGCGTAGCGGCCGCGATCCGGCACCTAGCCGGCAAGGAGGCGTAGAGATGACCCCTTCCCGCTCCCGCTCCCGCTTACGCGCCCTGGGCCTGGCCCTCGCGCTCGGCGTGCTGCTCGCGCTGACCACGCGCGGACCGGCCCTGCCCGTCGCGGCCGCCAGCCCCACGCCGACCGATACGGCTACGGCGATCCCCTCGCAGACGCCCTATCCGACCAACACCCCGGCCGCGACGTACACGCCGTACCCCTCGCCCACGGCGACGCACCGCCCGGCGCTCGCGCTCTCCGCGACCTCGGGCCTAACCAACACCGGCATCGTCGCGGCCGGCTCTGACTTCCCGCCCACCACGGCCGTCACCCTGTATTGGGACAACGACGCGCACGCCCTCGCCACAAATGAGACCGGCGAGGGCGGCCACGTCCGCCTCGACGTGACGATCCCGGCCGACGCGACGACGGGCGGCCACGAGATCAGGGCCGTGGGCGCTAACCATACCAGCGCCGTCGCCCTGTTCACCGTCGTCGCGGGCCAGGGCTACCAGGACGCGGGCGGGAGCGCCCCCCACTACTGCCTGGGCGGGCTCATCCAGTGGTGCCCCGACCTCGGCGGCCTCGTCGGCGCCATCTTCGGGGCCATCGGCGGCGCGCTCAACGGCCTGGTGGTGGGTCTGTTCTCGCCCATCGAGCATAACGTGAGCGACGAGTGGACGGCCATGGTCGCGCCCTTCGCGCACGACCTGACCTACCACCCCAACATCGCGGACCCTAACGTGCTCCAATGGGACGGCCTGCGCCGCTTCCAGACCTCCTTGCAGGAGTTGGCCGGCGTCCTGTTCTTCGGATTCCTCATCGTCGGCGTGTTCGCGCGCTACCTGGAGCAATTGGGCGTGGGTGACTTCACGCAGCTCACCAGCCCGCTGCGCCGTGCCGTCGTCGTGACGGGCCTCATCCTGGGCTACCCCCAACTCATGAGCTTCGGCTTCGTGGCCCTCAACGCGGCCACGGACACGATTAACAACTTCCCGCTCGCCAAAGGCGAGAGCGCCTGGACGGCGATCCGGGGGGCCATCCTCGCCGTCCACACGGCCTTCTCGTTCACCGGCATCCTCGACGTGATCGTGCTGATCGTGGGCTGGATCATCGTGGTCCTCGCCGTCGTGGTGCGCATGTTCGGGGAGGGCATCCTGGGCGGCCTCTACATCGTCGGCCCGCTCTGCCTGGCCCTGTTCGTCAGCCCCTACTTCGACACCATCGCCAAGAGCTGGGCCAAAATCTTTATCAGCATCGCGCTGTGGCCGGTGGGCTACGCCGTGGCGCTCAAGCTGATCGCCCTGATGTTCGCCGCCGGCGGCCCCATGAGCGAGTTCGGCGGCTTCTCGGCCGCGCTCGGCGCCCTCGGCCTCACCCTGCTGATTTACAAGATGCCCGCCGTCGTCGGCGGTCTCGTCGGGGGGGCCGGGGCCACCATCGGCGCCGTCGCCTCGTCCGTCACCGATGTCGGCATCGGTACGGCTGTAGGGGCAGCCAAGAAATGGGCGACCGGCTTTGTCCGCCCTTAGTCACGGAAACGCACGTTTAAGGAGGCACATCATGAGAAAGCCTATGAGGCGGCCCACGTTCCGGGCACGCATCCAGTGGCATACCTGGATGCCCTGGTACGAGTTCTCGCGCATCGCCGGTGAGTTCCAGGACCACGACGAGCGAGCGGGCGGGACGCTCCCGCTCGCGCTCGGGATCGCGCTCGTGTCGCTGGTGGCCTCGATGTTCATCCCCCAACTATCGCTTCTCATCACCCTGGTTGGCGGTAGCTCCATCGTGTGGGCGCTCACCTGCGGCACCGGCGACGGCCGCCGCCTCGTCCGGGGCGTCAAGGTGGTGGGGCTCCCGTCCCCGCGCACGATCCTGCGCCTTGGCGTGGAGATGGCCACCGACGACCTGGTAGCCTTGTGGCACGGCCGGCCGCAGCCAGCCGGCCTGCTCGCCGGCCCCAAGGAGGAGGGCTGGACGCGGGAGGAAACCATCGACCGCTACCACCTGTGGCGCCAGATGCGAGAGAGCTTGCCGCCGGCGGACCGCGACACGGCCGCGATCGTTGCGGCAGTAGGCTTCGCGCACGAGGAGTTGATGGACGCGCTGCTCGGACATCACCTCAAGGCGCGCGATCTCGCCGCAGGGCGACAGATGCTGGCTCTCCCCGCTATGCTAGAGCTAAAACTACTCGCATCACCTGACGCATGCAGCACGGTGCCCATGTCTATAGACGCGGGGGGGGATTATGGCACAGACACAGCAGAGGCCGGGTTTGACGCCACAACCGGACGGGGTGTGGCAATACGCCGTCCATCGCATCGAGATCAACAAAATGGAAGGGTACGCCCGCGACATGAACGACCTGGGCGCGCAGGGGTGGGAACTGGTCAACTCTCTCCCGCTCTCCCTAAACCGGGCCGCTGGCGGAAACAGCTTTCACGAGGGGGGCAACACGAACGCCATCATGCTGATCTGGAAGCGGCGCGTAGGCTGACCGATACTCACGCCGCGTCCACCCGCCTCCCTATGGGCGATGGGGGGGCACGGCGATGAATAAGGCGCAGCGCCCCGCCCTTCTTTTCCAAGTAGCCGGTCTTCGCGCCCGTGTTGCTCGCCTGCCCCGGCGCGGTCGCCTGGCCCTCTATGCCCTCGGCGCGCTCGCCCTGCTGTGGCTGCTGGGCCTGCCGCAGGCCGGCTACCGCCATCTCTACGTGTGGCTGGCCTACCCGGTCGCGTGGGCCATCGACGGCGTGCAGGGCTTCGGCGCTCCCTCCTGGGCCGCGTGGACGCGCGATATCGACCGCCGTTACGCCTGGCTGCACACGGCGGCGCACGGCGGCCTCGGCTGGGCCATCCTCATCGAGGTCCTGCTGCCGTTCGTGCCTGTAGGGGCGGTGGGCTGGCGCGTCGGCTGGTTCCTGTACACGCGACCCAAGCCGCTCAAGCCGACCGTGGCGCACGGCTCGGCGCGCTGGATGCTGCGCGCCGAACTGCGCGCGCTGCGCTACACCGGCGCCCCGCTCGTCCTGGGCGTGTGCGACGGCCTCACCGTGGCGCTCGACCGTGCCTTGCAGGTGCTCAACGTCCTGCTCATCGGCCCGCCCGGCACCGGCAAGTCGGCCGCCTTCTTTATCGCCAACCTGCGGCGTGAGCGCGGGGATCGCGCCGTCGTCGCCACCGACCTCAAGAACGAGCTGCTCAAGAAATGCTACGCCGCCCTGACGCGCTCCCATGAGGTGTGGGTGCTCAACTTCCTCAGCCCCAAGACCTCGCTCGGCTACAACCCGCTGGCCTACTGCACCGACCCCCTGGCCACCGCCCTCTTCTGCGACGCCTGGATCGCCAACACCGGCGCCTCGGAGAAGGACCCCTTCTGGAACAACGCGGCGCGGGAGGTCCTGATGGCGGGGATCGCCCACCTCAAGGCCCTCGCCAACGAGGCAGGGGCGCGCACGGCGAGCGGCCAGGCACCGGAGGTGACACTGGCGCACCTCGACCACTTCCTGACCGGCCAGCCGCCCCAGCAGGTGATCGCCGCCCTGGAAGCCAGCCCGTCGCCCCTGGCGAAGAAAAAGGCCCTCTCCTTCATGGCCTCGCTCAAGGCCAACGACAAGCTCCTGGGCAGCGTCTACGCCGAGATCACGCCGCGCTTCATGATTATGAGCGACCCGCGCGTGCAGGCCGTCACGTCCAGGAATGAGGTCGACTTCCGGCGCATGGTGGACGACCAGCAGAAGCCGGTCGCCCTGTTCGTGGGCCTGGACCGCACGCTGCAGAAACAACTCCGACCGCTCGTGTCGGCGTTCTTCCTGGATATGTACCGCACTTTCTCGGGGATCGCCGACGAGAGCGCCACGGACGCCCTGCCGCGCGATGTGATGATCTACGCCGACGAGTTCGGCAACCTGGGCGCGATCCCCGAGATGACCACCTGGATCAGCACCCTGCGCAGCGCCGGCGTCTACCACCTGCTCGCCGCGCAGAGCACCGCGCAGATCAAGGCGCTCTATGGCCCCGAGGGCTTCGAGACCATCGCCGCGTCGTGCCACACCAAGATCGGGCTGTCCAATATGGTCAAGGAGGACTGCGAGTGGTTCAGCGCCATGGCCGGGCAGAAGACCGAGGTCACGCAGAGCAGCAACGTGCAGCGCGGCCGCTTCCACGTCACCACGGATCGCGGCGGCGCGTCGCAGAGCGAGACCAAGGCCAACCTCATCAACCCCGACGAGGTGCAGCGCCTGGGCCGCGCCGAGGCGCTGGCGCTGATCGGGGAACGGCCGCCCGCCCGGCTCGCGCAGCGGCGCTACTTCGACGATCCCGACGTGCGGGGCATCGAGGGGGCGGTCCCGCCGCTCGGCCCCGCGCGCGCGAGCGGCGAGCTGCGACCGCCCGTGCTCCCGCGACACACGGCCGCCGCGCAGCCGGCGCAGAGCCAGGAGGGGGAGCTCGAGCACGATCGGTCCGAGGTGACGAGCGATGACGAGGGCGCGCCGGCAGCGAACGGGGCAACGCACGACGCGGACGACCAGCCGCAACCGGGAGGCAATCCACCCCTCGATCATTAGCACCCACTACAGGCACGCTACAGGCGCGCAGACGGCGCGACAGGGGTGCGGGGCATTCCTAACCCGCGCCCCTCTTGCCGGGCCTCTCGTCCGTTCTTAGCGTTTCGTAGAGCCGAATTCAGCGCTGCGGGAGGGACATGCTCTGGTGGCGCGCCTGGTGTCAGTCGCAGTCACGCGCGGCACCGCTAGGGTAGGGGCCTTGCGAGACTGCGTGGGTGCCTCCCAATCAGCCACGACGCTGCGCGACCCAGGCGGCTAGGCGCTCCGTCGTTTCCTCGATTGTCACATGCGCGGTGTCAAGGACCCACACATCCCAGCGCGGGTCGCCTCGCTGCCACGCGTCCCAGCGATCCCAGCGCATCGCCGGCCAGCCGCCGTCGCGAATCACATCCTGCCGCCACTGTGGGTCCGCAGCGTGCATGCGCAGCCACACGCCCCAGTTCAGCGCCTCCTGAGTGAGGCCGCCCTTTGGGCGTACTCGCAGCCGGTCCGCACGCACGACCGGGTTGCTGCACTCTAGCAGACAGATCGCGATGCCACGAAGCCGCGGCGCGGACGGGCAGGCGAGGATCTCGCCCGGAACACATCCCCCGCAGATGCCCGCGTCGCGTCCCGCCTCCTGGTCCTGCAAGCCCTGCCGAATCCAGTGCTCAGTTGCCTGCTGGCGTCCCGCGATCCCCGACCCCTTCGGTTGGTTGGAGCCCTCGAACGCGTGCCATGCCATCTCGGGGAAGCGCGCGCGAAGGGCAGGCAGGACCGTCGATTTGCCGGAGCCATGCGAGCCAGTGACGAAAAACAGCATGCCTGTCGGCCTAGAGGGCCTGCGCCGCCAACGGGTTAGGCCGCCGTACACGATGGCACTCTTCGACCCAGCGTGCAAGTTGGTCCACCGTCTCCTCGACGGAGAGGCGCATCGTCTCCAACACCCACACATCCCAGCGGGGATCACCCCGCTGCCACGCGTCCCAGCGATCCCAGCGCATACAGTCGGCACCCGCGCCCCGGATGACGTCCTGGCGCCACTGTGGGTCGTCCGCATGCATGCGTTGCCACGCCGCCCAGTTGAGTATCTCCTGCGTCAGTCCCCCGGTCGGCCGGGCACGGAGCCGGTCGGCGCGCACGATGACATCGCTGCACTCTAGTAAGCAGACGGCTATGCCGTCCAGGTGAAGGGTGGACGGGCAGGCCAAAATCTCCCCCATGATACATCCGCCGCTGATGCCGACATCGCGACCATGCGCCTGATCCCGCATCGCTTGCTGTACCCAGTCCTCGGTCTTCTGCTGTCGCCACGCGGCGTCGGCCCCCATCGGGATACCATCGCGCTCGAAGTCGTACCATGTCATGTCCGGGAAGCGATCCTGCAACCATGGGAGGCAGGTTGTCTTGCCAGACCCACTGGAACCGGTCACAAAGAGCAGCATCGTCCTATCACTCCATTTCTACTGTTCAGCATCATGTGGTCCATGACCGCGAAGGCATGGACCCATTTCTCCGCGTTCCAGGCGGCCGTTCCGCGCGTCGTGCCGGGCTTCCGCGACCGTGACGCGCATCATGGGCGCGCCCTTCTTTGCTTGTCGATCTCGTAGAGCATAATCGACGCCGCGCAGGCCACGTTCAGTGACGTGGCCGAGCCCGCGATGGGGATGGTCACCATGGTATCGCACAACTCCTTGAAGGCCGCGCTGAGCCCCCTTGTCTCGTTGCCGACGACGAGCACGGTCGGCCGGGTAAAATCGTGGGTGGAGAGGTCGAAGGCCGCCTTGGCACTGCTGCCGACGACGTGGAAGGGGCCGATCGCGCGGCGGATCGCGTCGAACCAGGCCAGGAGATCGCGCGGGCCGGGCACGCGCACCGTCGGGAGGGCGAAGAACGACCCGGTTGTGGCGCTGATCGTTTCGGGGTCGTAGAGGTCGACCGCGTGTCCCGTGACGACAAGCCCGTCGACCCTCAGAGCGTCGCACGATCGAATCAGGGTCCCCAAATTGCCGGGGCTCGCGGGCCGGTCGAAGACCACGACGCATAAATCGCGCGTCAGAGGGATGCGCGCCATGTCGTCGTCCGGCATCGCCACGAGGGCGATCAACTCCGAGGGCTCTGCTTTGTTACTCAGCTTCTGGAGGAGTGGCAGGGGGACCTCGACGTGCGTGCGCGCCCGCGAGCGCGCCAGGATGCCCGTTGCCCAGTCGGACAGGCCGTTGTCGCGCGCGTAGAGGAACGTGTTGATCGTCCAGTTGTGGGCAAGGGCTTGGTTGATGGGGCGGACGCCTTCGACGAAGAACTCCCTGTGCCTGTGGCGTTTCTCACGCCGGCGGCGTAGCGTATCGACATACTGGAAGTCGTTGTTCTCGGAGTAGATGCGCTTGATCTGTGGAGACACGGCCCGTTCCCTGCGCAGCACCGCACAACCGCTCGTTTGTAGCAAGCGGTCGTACGGGTACTCACAGGACGAGTGGGCGTCCCCGCTCTGACACAATCGTTGGCACCCTATACTCGTGGCCAACGACTGCCGTTCACGTCATAAATGCGTCCTGACCGAGAGTGTAGCACGTCAGCCCAACTCGATCAATTCGCCCATGACGTGAGCTATGCTGTGGGCGTAGCGACGCTGTGCATAACTCGTTGACACATCCAACGTCACCTCTGTACTGTTATGTCAAATAATAGGTGGCGACGAGAGAAGGCAAGGTATGGCTCGCAGGCTGTCTAAATACCTCCCCGTTCCCTGGAAGCGCAACTTGCGGAAAGTCCCCGACATAATCCTTGCGAAAGTCGATAGCATTGGAGGGCCTATCGTAGTTAGCTGTGTTAAGAAGATTGGTGCTTCGGACATTGCTAATGGAACATACAATCATCTCGGTGGCGAGTTACAGGACGGTCAGCCGCGATTCCCTGAAAGGGTAGTACCTGACCCCCGGATGGGCCGATACTCTACAAAGAATATCGACGGCAGGGTAATAGTCCGTAGAGACTTGCCCAAGGAGATGCGTACATACTCCCTGGAAGCACCTGCCTTCGGAGACACATCAAACACTCACACCGTTTACTACTCACGCGCAGTATATCCGCGCGATTTTGACCCACCAATGGGCGCGGAGATAACGACGGAGCTTATTGGAACAGAGGGCAGTGATAGCGATATATTCATTGTTAGGTTTGCGGTTTCTGTTGTACTTGACAAAAATAGCGATTCCTTTTTTAAAGACCTGTTGCAGTGCTTGAACGTCTTGCAAGAAAATGTTGGCAGCGTGGACGTATTCTCAAGTAGTGCAACTCTGGATGATTATCGCAAAACCATTTCTGTAGAGTGGGAAATCTTGCCGCCCGGCACGGAAGATGAGCGGATAGAAGCGATCATGTCCGGTATGCGGCTGCGAGATAGTGACGATGTACGCCAAATCGTGCGAGAACGATACAACGTTCTGATTGCGCTCAACCCTAAAGAAATTGTGAAGGGTACTAGCGGCTTTCACCGCTACTTTGGCGCCAAGTTCCATGACAGCTTGGTTGCCTTTGAGAATGTTAGATATGGAAACGCCATTTACGTTATGTTCGAGAATTGGGAGGAACTAAGTCAATTAACGAGAATTGATCTGTTAAAACGTGATAGGCGCGACTTTGCACGTATCGAACATAGACCCGGTTGGCAAAACCAGCTTAAAGTGGTAGTTGATGAGCGGCGTTAGCAACTCTCTCCGTTTTACCGACGCTGATCGGCCTTAGTTTCCCTATCGCGCTCTTTCTCGGGGCCGCGATCGCGCTCCTGCTCGGGCTGCTGGCCCTTGTCCCGCTCCTGGCCTGCGCTGGCGCGCAGGGCGTCGTTCCAATCCTTGCCGGGTGTCGGCGGCACGTCGCGGACGATGGTCTCCGCCGTGGGGTACAGCTCCCGCACCTCCCGCCACCGCTTGTCGCCGGCCTGGTCGTTGTCGAAGGCGCACGAGACCACCCAGCCCTGGGCCAGCGCCGCGTCGATGGCCCGCACGGGCAGCGGCCCCGCGCCGTCCGTCGCCGCCACCGTGGTCCGGTAGTCGGGGTACAGCAGCGCCGCGGCGCTCAGGCCGTCGATGGGCGACTCGGCCACCACGAGCACGCGGTTCTGGCCCGGCTGCCCCTCCCCCCTCGTGTGCGAGAAGTAGCCTGCCTCCTTGTCGCTGTCGCGGCTCAGGCCCTTGAACGTCGAGCCGGGCAGCGTCCCGCGCAGGCTCGCGCCGACGGCGCGGCCCTCGGCGTCGTGCGTGAGGAACACCGCGTTGACGTGCGCGCGGCCGGCCCGGTCGGTGTGGGTCGCGGCGTACACCGTCCCCTCGGCGTGCAACTCGTCGACTATTCCGCGCGGAATGGCCCGTTGCTCCATCAGGTAGGCCCGGACCTGCGGCCAGCGGTCCTCGTCGGCCTCCGGCGCCTTGAATGGGATGGGCTCGTTACGCGCGATGATTTCTTGGGCTTGCGCCGTCCGCTCCCGCGCCCCGTGTTGGGTGGCCGCGGCGACGGCCAGCTCGGCGCCGGCCTCGCGGCTCAGGTACGTGACCGCTCCCTTGAAGTCATAGCCGGTGACGTGCATCACCAGGTCGATGGGGCCACCACCACCGCGCTCCCGGTCATGGTTGTAGAACTTCTCGCCGTTGATGCTGATGTGCTCGCCGTCGATGCGCCACTTCGCCTTGTCGTGCCGATCCTGCGCGCCGCCGAGCTGCCGCATCGTGTCGCGCACGTCGAGCTGGCGCACCTGGGCGACGACGGCTTTATAGTCCCGGTGGAGCGCGTCCCGCTCGCGCTCCACCTCGCGCACCCGTTGCTGCAAGACCGCGACGTTGGCCTCGGCCGTCGCCGCCTGCCCCTCGTAGTGCGCGGCCTTCGTGAGCGCGGCGTCGAGCGCCGGCGTCACGCGCTCGACGATGCGCTCCCGCTGCTCGCTCGCGTACCGCTCGGGGTTGCCCACCAGGCGGCTCGGCCGCTCCACCTCCACCGCGCGCAGGACCTCCTCCTTGGCCGGCGTCGGTTGCTGGATTTTGCCGTACCACTCCCGCACGGTCTGGTGCGTCGCCACGCTGCCCCGGATGCCCCGGTCCAGGCCCAGGTGCGCGACGGCCGCATTGTAGCTGTCGTGCAGCGCGATCACCTGCCCTTTGGTCCCGGTGAACCCATGGGCGTTCATGTGCCCGCGCTCGTCGATCGGCACCACCATGGCCTGGATGTGCGGGGTGGTCTCGTCCTTGTGCAGCACCGCCGCGACCACGTTGCGCTCGCCGCCGAAGGACTGGGCCAGCCAGTCGAGCGTGCAGCGCGCCCACTCGTCGAGCAGCTCACGCGGCTTGTCGTCGAAGAACCCGTTGCTCACGTAGAAGGCGACATCGTAGATGGCCGAGTCCGACCGCTTGTAGGTCGCCTCCGCGACGCGCGCTTGCACGTCGGCCAGCCAGTCGCCCGAGCCGACCAGGCGCACGTTCTCGTCGCGGCGCTCGGGGTCCGCGTTCGGGGTATTGCCCGTGCGCTCGTTGTGCTCGCCGCGCTTGGTGATCTTGCCG
>JAABVA010003540.1_pt1 | contig 14807 bp, 13 predicted proteins | sample 5560331 | NCBI WGS metagenome assembly JAABVA01 (sample SAMN12812661, study PRJNA571458) | rock metagenome | isolation source: Antarctica rocks | place: Antarctica: Victoria Land, Mt New Zealand sud | collected 2016-01-07 | reverse complement strand
CATCGCCTGGCCGGAGAACGTCGAGCGCATCGAGCATCTGGGGCCGGCGGATCACGCCGAATTCTATTCCAGCCTTGGTTGGACGTTGAACGTCACGCGGGCGGATATGCGGGCCGCCGGATACAGCCCGAGCGTCCGGCTGTTCGAGGCCGCCGCGTGCGGGACGCCGATCATGTCCGACTCGTGGCCCGGCCTCGGCGGTATCCTCGCGATCGACCGCGAAGTCGCGGTGGCGGACGAAGCGGACGAGGTCTTGGCCCTGCTCGGCAGATCGGAGGAACGGCGCATGGCGATGGCGACGGCGGCGCGTGCGCGCGTTCTCGCCGCGCACACCGCCGATCACCGCGCCGCGCAACTGGAGGGACTCGCGGCGGATATCCGGTCCGTGGCTTCCCGCCGGGTAGCCGCGGCCTAGATCGCGCCACCGCTAGGCCTGCGGATGCGCCCCCACAACTCGATCAACTGCTTGTGCCAGATATAGGAACCAAACCCGACCATCCACAGCAGGATGCCGGCGGTCGCGAGTATCCAGTCGAACATGGCGGCCTCCTTCGGGCCGCCTGATGTTCAAGCGGCGGCTTTGGCTTCGCGCCTGCGGGCATGCAGCACGAACTCGGTGTAGCCGTTCGGTTGCGCGCGGCCCTTGAACACCAGGTCGCAGGCCGCTTTGAACGCCACGCCATCATAGCCCGGCGCCATCGGCCGATACAGCGGATCATCGGCGTTCTGGCGATCGACCACCAGCGCCATCCGCTTCAGCGTCTCCATAACCTGCGCCTCCGTGGTGATCTCGTGCCGCAGCCAGTTGGCAATGTGCTGACTCGAAATCCGCAACGTTGCGCGGTCCTCCATCAACCCGACATCGTGGATGTCGGGCACCTTGGAGCAGCCGACCCCCTGGTCGATCCAGCGCACGACATAGCCGAGGATGCCCTGCGTGTTGTTGTCCAGTTCCTGCTGGATGTCGTCCGGCGACCAATTCGGCCGGTCGGCGAGCGGGATAGTGAGGATGTCGGCATTCTTGGCCGCCGCGCGCGACGCCAGTTCCACCTGCCGCGCCGCGACATCGACCTGGTGATAGTGCAGCGCGTGCAGCGTCGCGGCGGTGGGGGAGGGGACCCAGGCGGTGTTGGCGCCGGCGCGGGGGTGGCCGATCTTCTGTTCCAGCATGTCGGCCATCCGGTCGGGCGCCGCCCACATGCCCTTGCCGATCTGGGCATGGCCGCGCAGGCCGCAGGCGAGGCCGACATCGACGTTGTTGTCCTCGTACCCCTTGATCCAGGCGGTGCCGCGCATGTCGTTCTTGCGGATCATGGCGCCAGCCTCGATGGAGGTGTGGATCTCATCGCCGGTGCGGTCGAGGAAGCCAGTGTTGATGAAGGCGACGCGCTCGCGGGCCGCATGGATGCAGGCGGCCAAGTTGATCGTGGTGCGCCGCTCCTCGTCCATGATGCCCATCTTGAGCGTGTTGCGGGCGAGGCCGAGCAGGTCCTCGACGGCGGCGAACAGGTCGTTGGCGAAGGCGACATCCTCCGGGCCGTGCATCTTCGGCTTCACGATGTAAACCGAGCCGGCGCGGCTGTTCTTAATCGGGCCCGTGGCGCGCAGATCGTGCATGGCGATCAGCGATGTCACCACCGCATCCAGGATCGTTTCGGGGATTTCGGCGCCCGCCGCGTCGCGCACGGCGTCGGTATACATGTGGTGCCCGACGTTGCGGATCAGCATCAGGCTGCGGCCGGGAACGGTGAGCTTGCTGCCGTTGGGCGCGGTGTACTCGCGGTCGGGGTTAAGGCGGCGATGCATGGTTTGGCCGTCCTTCTGAAAGGCGGCGCTGAGGGTGCCTTGCATCAGGCCGAGCCAGCAACGGTACACGTCCACCTTATCGGCCGCGTCGACGGCGGCGATGCTGTCCTCGCAATCCATGATAGTGCTGACTGCGGATTCCAGCAGCACGTCGGCGAGGCCGGCGGGCTCGCCGCGTCCGATCGCGTGGGAGCGGTCGATCACCAGTTCCAGGTGCAGGCCGTGGTTGCGCAGCAGGATGGCGGAAGGCGCCGAGGCATCGCCGCGATACCCGGCGAATTTCTCGGGCTGCGCCAGCCCCGTCTGGCCGCTGGGGAGCTTGACCCAGAGCTTGCCGTCCTCGACCGCATACCCTTGGGCGTCGGCATGTCCACCAGCGGCGAGCGGGGCGGCTTGGTCGAGCACCGCGCGGGCGCGGGCCACCACGCGGGCGCCGCGTATTTTGTTGAAGCCGCGCCCACGCGCGGCGCCGTCATCGTCGGCGATGGCGTCGGTGCCGTACAGGGCGTCGTACAGGCTGCCCCAGCGAGCGTTGCCGGCGTTCAGGGCGTAGCGGGCGTTGCTGACGGGCACCACCAGTTGCGGTCCCGCGACATGGGCGATCTCGTCGTCAACGTTCGCGGTCGAGACGGAAAAGGGGGCCGGCGCCGGGAGCAGGTAGCCGATCTCGGTAAGGAACCGGGTGTAGGCGGCCGCGTCGATGGGCTGGCCGCGATTCTCGTGATGCCAGGTGTCGATCCGCGCTTGCATCGCGTCGCGCGTTTCGAGCAACGCCTTGTCGCGGGGCGCGAAGCTGGCGACGATGTCGGCGAACCCGGACCAAAAGCGCTCCGCCGCGATGCCCAGGCCAGGGAGGCCCTCGTCCTCGATGAACGATTTCAGCACGGGCGCGACGGTCAACTCAGGCATGGAAATCTCCTCCGGAGGCATTGCCGGGTCTTTTCGGCAGCGATGGCGATCTTGTCGAGTGGCTATCGCGATATGCGCCATGCCCCATACGCATCGCGCGGCCCGGCGTTCGGCGATTTGGTCAGGTAGTCTCGCGCTCGATGATGTGAAAGGGAACCAGGGCGCGATGCGCGCCGCCGCCCGTCCGGCCGGCGAGCCTGGCCACCAGATGCTTGGCGGCCAGCAGGCCCATGGCCGTGCCGTCGACATGGACGGTGGTAAACGCCGGAGTGGCGCCGCGACTCAACTCGAAGTCGCCGAAGCCGCATACGGCAAGTTGGTCCGGGACGGAAAAGCCGAGGAGTCTGGCTTCCGTGATTACGCCGAACGCGACCAGGTCGGAGGTCGCGAACAAGGCCGTCCGCCCGGCCAGTTTCGGGGCCATGGCGCGGAATGCCTGCCGGGATTCCAGGATCGTGCTCGGCGCGCTCAACATCGCGGTGGGGACCAGGGTGCCGCCATGCGCCGCGATGCCCCGCTCGAAACCGCTGCGGCGGGCCATCGCGCGCACGTCATGGGCGCCCAGGAATGCGAAGCGGGTGTGGCCGCGCGCCACGAAGAACGCCGCGACCTTGGCGCCGACCTCCTCATGGTCGAACCCCACCAGCATGTCGGTGGGCTGCTCGGCGGTGTCCCAGATTTCCACCACCGGCACGCGCGCGGTCGCCAGCAGGCGGCGCGCGTCGGGCGATCGGCGCGCGCCGGTCAGCAGAAGACCGTCCGGCTGCCGCGCGAGCATGGCCCGGATCAGCGTGGCCTCGTCGCCTCTGCCATAGCCGGAGAGCGCGAGCATCACGTGGTAGCCGGCGCGGCCCATAGCGTCCGTGAAGCTCTGCACCGGCTCATGAAACATCGAGCTGGCGATGGTCGGCACGATGGCGGCGATCATGCGGCTGCGGCGGGAGGACAGCCCGCCCGCGATCAGGTTGGGCACGTAGCCGAGCGCGTCGATGGCGTCGCGTACGCGGGCGGCGGTGTCGGGCGACACCCTATCCGGCGTGTTAAGCACGCGCGACACTGTCATCGGCGCCACCCTCGCGGCGGCGGCAACGTCGGTGATCTTGACCGTCGGAAATTGACGTTTCGTTCCGATCCCCACGTAGGTGCCGCTCCGTTGGCGTTATGATAGTGTGAGCGTAGCGTGCGACGCGGAATAAAATAAGCCCACAAACCGAGGGAAAACGAAATGACCATGAACGACATCACACGGCGCGGCGTGCTCGGGGGGGCCATGCTGGCCGCGACCGCCGGCACGGCGCGCGCGCAGATGCCAGGCGCGCCCGTGACGCTGAACATCATCGATGTGGCCGGCAACCTGCAACTGACGCAGGCGGCTTTCGAGAACTACCGCAAGGCCAAGCCGAACGTGGTTTCCCGGATCAGCTTCACGCAGGCCCCCGCGCCGGAAATCCCCGGCAAGCTCCGCGCGCAGCAGGATGCCGGGCGGGTCGATATTGACATGGTGCTGAGCGGCAACGACGCGCTGGCGGCCGGCATCGAGCAGAAGCTATGGGCGCCGCTGCTGACGGAATACGCCAGCAAGCTGCCCAAGCTGGAGGACATCCTCAATCCCGCCGCCGCCAAGTTGCAGGGCGCGGCGAACGGCCAAGCGGTGATCGTGGCGCAATGTCCGGGCGGGCCGATCCTGGAATACATGCCGGACAAGGTGAAGCAGGTCCCCGGCACTGCCGAGGAGTTGCTGGCGTGGTGCAAGGCCAACCCCAAGCGCTTCATGTATGCCCGCCCCGCCAACTCCGGCCCCGGCCGCGCTTTCATGATGGGGCTGCCCTATATTTTGGGCGATACAAACCCGCGCGATCCGGAAAAGGGCTGGGACAAGACCTGGGCCTACCTCACCGAGATGAGCGGCACGATCGAGTACTACCCGACCGGCACGGCGGCGGTGTTCAAGGAACTCGGCGAGGGCTCGCGCGACATGGTGGCGTCCCATGTCGGCTGGGACCTCAACCCGCGCATCCTCGGCATCGTGCCGAAGGAGGCCAGGATCGGCACGCTGAAGGGCTTCCATTGGATCGGCGACAGCCATTTCATGTGCGTGCCCAAAGGCCTTTCCGCCGAGAAGATGGCGGTGATCTGCGACCTCATCAGCTTCATGATGCTGCCGGCGCAACAGGCATTGACCTATGACAAGGGCTATTTCTATCCCGGCCCGGCGGTGAAGGACGTGCCGCTGTCCATGGCCCCGCAAGCCAGCCAGGACGCCGTCGGCGAGTTCGGCCGGCCCGAGTACGCCAGGCTGATCGCCGACACGCCGATGGAACTGCCGCTGGACGCGGACAAGCTGGTCTATGCGTTCAAGCGCTGGGACCAGCAGGTCGGCGCCAAGGTCGGCAAGTAGGCGCATGGCGCACGCCGATTTCCGCGCCCTCCACCTGCGGGGCATGAGCCGGGACTTCGGCCTGCTCAATGCGCTGAAGGGCGTGGATTTGACGGTCGGGCGGGGCGAGTTCATCGCCCTGCTCGGACCGTCCGGCTGCGGCAAGTCGACCGCGCTGAACTGCCTCGCCGGGCTGCTGCCTCTGACCGCCGGCAGCGTGTGGCTGGACGAGAAGCGCATCGACCGGCTGGGGCCGGAGGATCGCGGCTTCGGCATGGTGTTCCAAAACTACGCGCTGTTCCCGCACATGAGCGTGCGCCGCAACATCGGCTTCGGCCTGCGGATGCGGCGGCTCCCCAGGGCCGAGATCGACGCCAAGGTAGAGGACGCGATCAAGCTGGTGCGCCTCGGCGCGCAGGCGGAGAAGCTGCCGGGCCAGATTTCCGGCGGCCAGCAGCAGCGCGTCGCCATCGCGCGCGCCATCGTGGTGGAGCCGCCGCTGGTGCTGATGGACGAGCCGCTGTCCAACCTCGACGCCAAGTTGCGGCTGGAGATGCGGGCCGAGATCCGCCGCATCCACGACCTGCTGGGCTGCGCCACGATCTACGTGACCCACGACCAGGACGAGGCGCTGTCGCTGGCCGACCGCATCGTGGTGCTGCGCGACGGGGAGGTGCGCCAGATCGGCACACCGGAAACGCTGTACGCGCGGCCGGCGCATGCCGACGTGGCGGAGTTCATGGGCTACCGCAACGTCATCCCCGTCCACGTCACGCGCGCCGGCAACGCGGTGACCGTGGCGATCGGCCCGGCATCGATGGACGCGACACTGGTGGATGATGTCACCGACGGCCCGGCCGTCGCGGCGATCCGCCCGGAGGACCTCACGCCGCGCCAGGGCGGCCCCATCGTCGCCCAGGTGCGGACCGCCGAGTATCGCGGCCGCGACTTCTATGGCGTCGCGGTCACCGGCGAGGGGCTACAGGTGTTCTTCCGCGCCGGGCATCGCGTGGGCAACGGCGAGACCCTGCGTCTTGGCGCCGACCCAGCCCGCGTGCTGGTTTACGCCGCATGACGCGCGGCGGCGTGCCGCTCTCGGTCCGGCTGTCCCAGCGCGGGCTGGACGGCGTGACCCTGCTGGCGCTGCCGGCCGTGTTGTTCGTGCTGGCGCTGTTCGTGTACCCGTTTCTGTATGGCTTGGTGATCTCGTTCAGGCCGAAGGCCGGCGGGCTGCTGGCGAACTACGAGACCTTCTTCGGCGACCCGTTCCTGTATTCCACCATCGGCAAGACGCTCTGGCTTGCCGTCCCCGTCACGCTGCTGAACGTGGCGCTCTCGGTGCCGGTCGCGTTGCGCGTGCGGCTGATGCGGCGGCAGCGGCTGCTCACCACGATCCTGGTCATCCCGATTACGCTCGGCACGGTGCTGGTCGCCGAGGGCATGCTCAACTATCTCGGCCCGCGCGGCTGGCTGAACCGCGTGCTGCTGGAGTTCGGGCTGTCCAGCGCCCCGGTGCGGCTGATCCATAACTATTGGGGCGTGTTCCTGTCGCTGGTGATCACCGGCTTCCCGTTCACCTTCCTGCTCACGCTGTCCTACGTGACCGGGATCGACCCCTCGCTCGAACAGGCCGGGGCCATGCTCGGCGCCCGCGCGCGGCAGCGATTCCAGGAAATCCTGCTGCCCCTCCTGGTGCCGGGCCTGATCATCACCTTCTGCCTGTCCTTCGTGCAGGCCTTCTCGGTGTTCCCCTCCGCCGTGCTGCTGGGCGCGCCCGCCGGCGACACGCGGGTGATCTCGGTCGCCGCCTACACCGCCGCGTTCGAGGACTACGAGACCTCCATGGCCTCGGCCATCGCGATGATCATGGCGTTCGCGCAGGTGCTGATCGTGGCGGTGCTGCTCGGGTTGCAGAACCTGGTGTACCGCGGCCCGGCCGGCGGGGGGAAAGGCTGATGCGCGTCGCCAAGCCGCTGGGCGAGCGGCTGTGGGCCACGGCGATCTGGGCGATCGTCGGATTTTTCGTGGTGAACCTGCTGGCGCTGATCGCGACCGTCGTGGTCAGTTCGTTCGGCACCCGCTGGCTCGGCACTTGGCTGCCGGCCGGCTACACCACGCGCTGGTACGTCTCCGCCTGGGACGAGTTCCAGTTGCCGGACGTGCTGGTCACCACGCTTGAGGTGGTCGGCGCGGTGGTGGCGCTGTCCGGCCTGCTCGGGGTGCCCGCCGCCTACGCCATGGCGCGGCGCGATTTTCCCGGCAAGCGCGCGGTGATGCTGCTGTTCCTGCTTCCTTTGCTGGTGCCGCCGATCACCTTCGGCATCCCGCTGGCGACCGTGCTGTACCGCGTGGGCGCGGCCGGCGACATCACCGGCGTGATCCTGGCCAACCTGGTGCCGACGGTGCCGTTCGTGATCCTGATCATGATGCCGTTCATCCAGCAGATCGACCCGCGCGTGGAGGCGGCGGCGCGGGTGTTCGGCGCCGGCACGTTCCGCATGTTCGTCCACGTGCTGCTGCCGCTGCTGGCGCCCGGCATCCTGGCCGCGTTGCTGCTGGTGCTGGTGCGGACCATCGCGATGTTCGAGCTGACCTTCCTGACCTCGGGGCCGACCAGCCAGACGCTGGTGGTGGCGCTGTACTACGCGGTGTTCGCGGCGGGCGTGCGCGCCGGCCAGTCCATCGACGCTATGGCGGTGGTGTACATGGTGACCACGCTGGTGTGGCTGCTGATCGCGCTGCGGTTCGTCAACCCGACGCAGATCGTGACGCGGGGCAAGCGGGAGGCGGCGCGGTAACTCGGCGTTAATCCCCGCCGTGCATGATGGCGCGTAACGTTCCCGGATGAGCTCGACGCGCCATGACGGACCCGACCCCCCCCGCAAGCCGATAATTTCCAGCCCCTGACATTCCGGGAGCGTGGACTTCGCCATCCTGTTCACGACGCCGCTGCTAGGTGGCGCGCGGGTGCGGCCCTCGCGCAAGCCCAAGGTGCTGGAAGTCATCGTGCCCAACCCGTCCGGCGGTCGCGGCACCTACGTCGTGGAATGGGACGGCGTGCGGGAGCTGTGCTCGCCCACGCTGCACGACATGCGGCTCGGCACCGCGCTGGAGGCGCAGTACGGCCTTGATGACGCGCTGACACCGGCCGAAGTGCGCCGGATCAGCCGCGGCGTGTTGCGGGAAGGCTTCGCCGGCCGCCTCGCGGCCACGGCCGCGGAGGCGGCGACGGCGGTTTCGGTGGAACTGGTGGCCAACACGCATCGCGAACTGCTGGTCCGGCTCGCCGCCGATGCGGGTGGAACTGGCGGGGGCGTGCGGGCGAGCGCGCACAAGTCGCTGGTGGCGATCGGCCTGTCGATCGGGCAGAGCATCGACAATGTCGGCGTGGCGCTGGAACGGCTGGCGCATGTGGTGGCGGACCTTGGACTGGCTCCAGCCACGCCGAACGGGTTCGTGTCCCGCGCCTTGGGCGAGCTTGCCGACCTCGTGCTCGCCGTCCGCCGGGCTGAAGCGGGCCAGGTGGAAAGCGCCTCGGCGCTGCCGGCGGGAACCGCAAAGTTTGTAATCGCCAACGCGGAACTGGCGCTCGCGCTGGCGAGCCGCGCGGCCCGGGCCGCGCGGTCCCGGCTGGACGACCTGCCGCGCGCGGTCGCCGACTGGGCGGTGCGCCCGGCGACGCTCCTGGAAGCCGCGGCCCGGCCGGAATGGATGCTGGATGGATGGCCGCGCATCTGCCTGCTGTCGCGGACCATGAGCGGGGAGGCGGACCGGGCGTTCATCCTGGCCGAGATGGCGTTGTTGGTGCCGCCGATGCCGGCCCAGGCCGATGAGTGGCTCGGCTTGCCGCCGGGCACCGCGACGCGCGCGAACGCGCCACGGCAAGGCTCGCGCGGCGCGGCGTCCGTGGGGCCGCGCATGCCGGACCTCGTGGCGCGCAACGAGCAGCTTTTGGCGATGGCCGCCTAGATGGAGGCGCAAGTGTCGATCATGGCCAGGCCGGACGTTCACGGGATCAACCGCGGCCTGATGGCGGCGCGTGACGAGCAGATCGGGCGCGTCGTCGCCATGGTCGACAAGCTGCCTGACCGGGGCGAGGCGGATGCCCTGATCGCGCCGCTGCGGGCGCGGCTTGCCCAACTGCGGCCAAACCGGCCGTTGAACTTCGCCCGGCTGCTGTTCAGGCCGCTCGATCCGCTGATCGTGTCGGCGGCGTCATGGCGGCGCGGGCGGATCGGGCTGCCCCGCTCCGCCCTCGCGCTGTTGGCCGCCCAGTGCCGGGCGCTTCTCGGCGACACGGCGGATTCGGTGGAAGGTCTTATCGAAGGGCATCAGGCGAACGACTCCGGCGCGGTCCGTGGAGCTGGGGCGATCCTGTGGCCGCTCGCGGCGTCCGCGCTGGCCAACGCCGCTCCGACCGCCGCGTGGCCCGGCGCCACCGGCCTGGTCACGGAGGACCATGCGGACGCCGTGCGCCTGATCGTGGCGGTGCTGCGCGAGGCTAACGAGATCGAGCGGCTGGTGGCGGGCGCGCTCGAAGGCAGGCCGCCCGGTGTGGCGGAGCTTCGCCCGCTGGTGGCGCGCGCGGCCCGCGCGGACGATCCGCGCGTGCTGGGCGGGTTGCTCGCGGTGCTGTTGGCGCGGCTGCCCGGGTCGGACCGGCTGTTCGCGACGATCGGCGAGATCGCGTCCGATGCCGCCAATCCGGCGGCCGGCCCGGCAGCCGGGGCGGCGGTCGATCAGGCGCTCAACTTCATGCTCGACACCGTCGATGCGGCCATGATCACGGAATTGGCGCTCGGCCCGACTGCCGAGGAACTGTGCCGGGCGGCTTCCCTGTTGAAAGGCATGGAGCGGCTCGGGTCCGGGCACCGCGCGGCCCGGCGCGTGCGTGGCGCGGCGATTCGCCAGACTTTGGTGGATGCCTGCCAGTCCCGCTTCGCCGCTGAGTTGCGGGAAGCCGTCCTGCTCCCGCTCAAGGCGGGCGAGGCCCCGCTCGAGGACGCGGCGCAGACCGCCATCGAGGCGGCGGCGAGGGGCCTGCGGCAGTTCCACGACGCCTCCCGCGCCCTGGCGGGAGAGGCCATCGAGACGACGCTGCGGGACGCCGCCGGCGCGCTGCGGGCTGGCCTGGGTCCGGTGGTCGACCGCATGCGGATCGTGGAAATCCTATTCGGCCCGGATCGCGCGGCGGCGATGCTGGCGGAGCTTTCCTGACATGGCGGCAGGCGGGCGTTGCCGACGGCCCCGAGGCTTGGCAGGGTGTCGTCAACGCGGAGCATGAGGCGGGCATGAGTGTGGTCGAGCAGGTCCTGGCACGGATCGAGTCGGGTTTCGAAGAGCAGAAGGGGCGTTGGCTGGCCTGGCTGCGCATTCCCGGCATCAGCGCCCAGCCGCCGCACGCGGGCGATTGCCGGGCGGCGGCCGAGTGGGCGCGCGCGGAACTGGCCGAACTCGGCTTCATCGCCAGTGTGCGCGAGACGGCGGGCCATCCGGTCGTGGTGGCGCACCATCCTGGCCCGGAAGGCGGAAGCGACGTGCCGCATCTATTGTATTACGGCCATTACGACGTGCAGCCGCCCGATCCGCTCGACCTGTGGACCAGCCCGCCCTTCGAGCCCGCCATCGTGGAGGGGCCGCACGGGCAGCGCGTCTATGCGCGGGGCGCGGTGGACGACAAGGGGCAGGTCTCGATGTGGCTCGGCGCCTTCCGCGCCTGGCATGAGGCGACCGGCGGGATGCCGGTCAGGATCACCGTGCTGATCGAGGGTGAGGAGGAGGTCGGCAGCTTGAATCTCGAACCCTTCGTGGTGGAGCACGCCGAGGAGTTGCGCGCCGACATCGCGGTGATCTCCGACACCGGCATGTGGGATATCGACACGCCGGCCATCACCACCAGCTTGCGCGGCCTTGTCTACACCGAGGTGACGCTGAAGGCAGCGGCCCGCGACCTTCATTCCGGCATGTACGGCGGCTCGGCGCTGAACCCGATCAACGCGCTGACCAAGGCATTGGGGCAATTGAAGGACGACGCCGGCGTGATCCAGGTGCCCGGCTTCTACGACGGCGTGCGGGACATCTCCTCGCGGCAGTCCAACCAGTGGGCCTCGCTCGGCTTCGACGAGTCCGAGTACCTGGGCGGCATCGGGCTGTCGGTGCCCTCGGGGGAGGCGGGCCGCTCGGCGCTGGAGCGCCTATGGGCGCGCCCGACGGCCGACATCAACGGCATCTGGGGCGGCTACATGGGTGCCGGGAGCAAGACGGTGATCGCGTCGGAGGCGAGCGCCAAGGTGTCGTTCCGGCTGGTGCCAGGGCAGGACCCGCACGCTGTGGTTGAAGGGTTCAAGGCGTTCATGCAGGCGCGGGTGCCGGCCGACGCGACGCTCACCTTCCAGGTGTTCGGCCAGGGGCCGGGGCTTGAGGTGCCGGTCGACGGGCCGATCGCCCGCGCGGCCGTGTCGGCGCTGGAGGACGAGTATGGCAGGCCACCGGTGCTGATGGGCTGCGGCGGGTCGATCCCGGTGGTCGAGACCCTGCAACGGGTGCTCGGCCTCGATAGCCTGCTGATCGGGTTCGGGATCAACGGTGACCAGGTGCATAGCCCGAACGAGAAGTTCGAGGTCAAGTGCTTCCATAAGGGCACGCGCAGCCACGCGCGGCTGTTGGGCAAGCTGGCGCGCGCCGACTGATCGCGATGGCTGCCGGCTTGCGGCTGGCCGGGCTGCGCCGCGCGCTGGCCGGACCGTTCGATCTCGCGATTTCCGGTGGGGAGTGCGTGGCGGTCACCGGCCCATCCGGCTCGGGCAAAAGCCTGATGCTGCGCATGATCGCCGACCTCGATCCGCATGACGGCGAGGCGTGGCTGGACGAGGTCGCATGCTCGTCCACGCCGCCGCCCGTCTGGCGCCGGCGCGTGGCCTATGTCGCGGCCGAGACCGGCTGGTGGGCGGAGGATGTCGCTCCGCACTTCGACGATCTTGCCGCCACCCGCGCGCTGGCGGCGGACATGGGCTTGAAAGTGGAGCTGCTCGACGGTCCGCTGCTCCGCCTTTCCACCGGCGAACGCCAGCGCCTGGCGCTGATGCGGGCGCTGCTCAACAACCCTTCCGTATTGCTACTGGACGAGCCGACCGGCGCGCTGGACGAGGCCGCCACGGCGCGGGTCGAAGCGGTGCTGCGCCGGAACCTAACCTCGGGCACGGCCATTCTGCTGGTCACCCACAACCCGGCGCAGGCGGCGCGCATGGCGGAGCGGCGTTATGTCATGCGCGCCGGCAAGCTGGAGGCATGACGCCCATCCTGCTCCAGCCGCGCGACATCGCGGTCGCCGCCTTGCTGATCGTGCTCGATGGCGCGCTGTCCGTGGCGCTGCGGCTGGGCATCCACCGCCAGCTCGGCATCGCGGCGGCGCGCATGGTCCTGCAACTCGTGCTAATCGGCTTCGTGCTGCGCGCGGTCTTCGCGCTGGCCTCGCCCTGGGCCACGGCGGGCGTGATCCTGCTGATGACAGGGATCGCCGGGCGCGAGGTGGCCAGCCGTCCGGAACGTCGTCTCACGCGCCTCGGCAACCACGTCGTCGGCGCCACGGCGGTGGCGTTCGCGACCGCGCTGGCCTGCGTCCTGGCGCTGACCACGGCCTTGCGCCCAACGCCCTGGTATGATCCGCGCTACGCCATCCCGCTCGCCGGCATCGTGCTTGGCAGCGTGCTGAACTCCGCCAGCCTGGCGCTCGACAGCCTGCTCGGCGGCGTGGTCCGGGAACGCCCGGCGATCGAGGCGCGGCTGGCGTTGGGCACGACCATCCAGGTCGCGATGGCGCCCTTGGTGCGAAGCTCGATCCGGCGCGGCCTGCTGCCGATCATCAACCAGATGTCGGCCGCCGGCATCGTCACGCTGCCGGGCATCATGACCGGCCAGGTGCTCGCCGGACTTGATCCGCTGGAGGCCGCCAAGTACCAAATCCTGCTCATGTTCCTCCTTTCCGGCGGCAGCGGCCTCGCGGCTGTCGCCGTGGTGTTCCTCGCCGCGCGCCGGCTCACCGACGATCGCCAGCGATTGCGGCTGGACCGGCTGCGCGACACCTGATCAGGATACCGCCATGTCCAAGAACATCGTCCTGGCGCTCGACCAAGGCACCACTTCCACCCGCGCCATCGTGTTCCGCGCGCCCGGCCTCACGCCCGTCGCCGTCGCGCGGCGCGACCTGCCACAGCATTTCCCGCGATCCGGCTGGGTCGAGCACGATCCGGAGCAGCTGTTCTCTCACAGTGTCAGCGTATTGCGCGAGGTTATGGATCAAGTCGGCACCCCGGCGGACGTGGCCGCGATCGGCATCACCAACCAGCGCGAGACCACCCTGTTGTGGGATCGCAAGACCGGCCGCCCGCTCCACCCCGCCATCGTCTGGCAGGACCGCCGCACCGCCACCGCCTGCGCGGCGCTCCGCCAAGCCGGGCACGAGGCCACCGTCACCGCTCGTACTGGCCTGCTGATCGACCCGTATTTCTGCGCGACCAAGATCGCCTGGCTTCTCGACCACGTAGAAGGCGCGCGAAAAGCCGCCGAATCGGGCGAAATCGCGTTCGGAACCGTCGATTCGTGGCTCCTGTGGAGGCTTACGAATGGCGTCCACGCGACCGACGCCACCAACGCCAGCCGAACAATGCTATGTGACATAACAACCGGCGCCTGGGACCGCGAACTGCTAGACCTCTTCCGCGTCCCGGCCTCGATCATGCCCGAAATCCGCGACAGCGCCGGCCTGTTCGGCCACACCGCGCCCGAGCTGTTCGGCGCGCCCATCCCCATCATGGGCATCGCCGGCGATCAGCAGGCCGCCATGGTCGGCCAGGCCTGCTTCACCCCCGGCATGGTGAAATCCACCTACGGCACCGGGTGTTTCCTGCTGCTGCACACCGGCGACACCCCGGTGCCCTCCCGCAGCCGCATGCTCACCACCATCGCCTGCCAACTCGACGGCCGGCGCACCTACGCGCTGGAGGGCGCCATTTTCGTCGCCGGCGCCGCCGTGCAATGGCTGCGCGACGGCCTGGGCGTGATCGCCGAAGCCGCCGAGGCCGGCCCACTCGCCGCCCGCGCCGACGACGCCCAACCGGTCTATCTCGTCCCCGCCTTCACCGGCCTGGGCGCGCCGCACTGGGACGCGGAGGCCCGCGGCGCCCTGTTCGGCCTCACCCGCGCCACCGGCCCGGCCGAACTCGCCCGCGCGGCCTTGGAGAGCGTCGCCTATCAAACTCGCGATCTCGTGGAGGCCATGCGCCAGGACTGGGCCGGGGACGTGAAGACCGTGCTGCGCGTCGATGGCGGCATGGTCGCGTCCGACTGGGCCATGCAGTTCCTCGCCGACATGCTCGGCGTTCTCGTGGACCGCCCCGAAGTGCTGGAAACCACCGCCCTCGGTGCCGCCTTTCTCGCCGGCCACGCGGCCGGCGTCTGCCCCGCTCCGGCGAAGTTTGCGGAAAGCTGGGCGCTGCAACGCCGCTTTTCCCCGAGCATGGCCGAACCGGCGCGCGCCACCCGCTACGCCGGCTGGAAGGACGCGGTCCGCCGGACGCTCACCTAAACCTGGCGCCTAATGGTTGAAGGCAGCTGACGAGCCTGGTTGAAATCGCTGGTTCCGGATTGTTTCCGGAAATAAGCCAAATGCATCGGCTTTGAGGTGCTCGATAAAACTCTGAGCTTTTGTGTCCCAGGG
>JAABVA010003538.1_pt1 | contig 14809 bp, 15 predicted proteins | sample 5560331 | NCBI WGS metagenome assembly JAABVA01 (sample SAMN12812661, study PRJNA571458) | rock metagenome | isolation source: Antarctica rocks | place: Antarctica: Victoria Land, Mt New Zealand sud | collected 2016-01-07 | reverse complement strand
GGCGTGCACGGGGCTGTCGGCGCCGCGCGCGGCCGCGCGCGCGCGCTCGAACACCAGGTACGCGCCGCGCACAGTCTTGGCGCCAAAGTGCCAGCCCTCGCGCGCCGCGCGCGACACGTCTGCGTCCAGCCGTGCGGCCGTATCGCGCAGGTAGCACTGCGCGCGTGACACATGTCCGCTGAGCCAGCTTTTTTGGCATTGCCGTGCAACTTAACAGCACGCCTCAGCGCCTTGGACGCTTTTCACAGAGCTGAGGTGCAGCAGCAGCAGGTGTGTTTTAAAAACAGCTGCTGGCAATTTGTGAGCAAGTGCGTAAGCGCTACACGAATGCTTGTCTCCTGCAACAACGCCCGCAGGCGACACGGTATGCTAGGGCAGCAGAGCACTCTACACAGACACTCTAGCAGACACCTCTACATGGAAAGTTGCGGGCTGCCATGCGCCGCACGGCTCCGGGAGCCCCACAGGCACGGCCTGCCGGGGTGCGGGCCGCGGCGGGCGCGCCTGGTACGTGTTGAACACGAGCGGCGCGCCGCGGTTGTGCCGCTGCTGCAGGCGCAGCGTCAGCGCATCGATCGCCGGCTGGAAGGGTGAGTGCTCCGCGTCCACCATCAGCCGCGTGTTGCCCTGCGAGGGTTTGCATGGTCACGCATGCTCGTCGTGCACACATGCACGCGCCCTGGAGGGTGATGTGAAAGCATGGCCCAGCCAGGTACAGTCTGTAGAATGCTGCCCTGCCGCTGCCGCGCGCGTCATGCGCCACGGCACTGCTGCGGCACTACCACTGCAGCACTACTTCTGTGGCCGGCTGAGGGGCGCTGCGGCGCTCGCCGCGCCCCACCCTGCTGCACTCAGCATGCCTGCCTACCAAGTCACGACACACTTGCAGTGCGCAGCCTGTGGTTGCCTGGTGAGCTCCGCAGGCGCAAGGCAGCTGCGGAGCGACCGGGCAGTGATGCAGCGACCCCGGAAGTATATAAACGTGACTAAAACACGCAACTTCGCCCGGCAGCGTGGCTGCGCCGCGCCATCAAACAGGCAGCACCCCGCCCGCGCCACACCTTGGCCTCCACCGCGGCCGCCAGCGCGTCCATGCGGCGCACGAGCGCGGCCAGCCCTACCCTAACCCTACCCTACCCTATCCCGATGCGCCGCACCTTGGCCTCCACCGCGGCCGCCAGCGCGTCCATGCGGCGCACGAGCGCGGCGAGCGCGCGCGCCTCATCAGGCTCCAGGTGCGGCCCGAGCGCCGCCTCCAGCCGCGCCGACACCGCGCCGCGGTCATCCGGTGGGCACAGCTCGCACAGCGCCGCGGACATCCGCTCCAGCAGCGCCGGCGGGCCCAGCGCCGTCACCTATAAAGGCGCCAGGTTCGGTGTCGGTGCCGCCCATGAGCTCGCATGGCACACACGGCCTGGATAGCCTGACCTGACGAGGACCGCGCGGCGCCAGCGCCCTGGCGCAGCCACACACGCACGCAGCGTGGCATATCGATGTCGGACTCGGCACCGCCGGCGCTGCGGCTACCTGCACCGTCAGCTCCAGCGCGGTAGGAGACGGCACGCATGCATGTAAGCATTGCGAATGCGGTGACGTCCCTGCAGCAGCACCACAGGACGCCAAGAGTGATTCGCTCCGTGCTCACACTTGGGGACATGGGGCTCAGCCGCACGCAGGGCGGGGCCGCAGGGCGGGGCGCGCGCGCGCCTTGACAGCGACGATCGCGGTGCAGGCGACGTTGTCGCTGTCGCGGATGGCCTGCATGAACACGGCCAGGTTGCGGTCACAGGCGCGCTCGGCCGCCGCGGCCGCGCCCGCGCCTGCGGCGCCGCCGTCGTCCTGCACGTCGTCCTCCGCCGCATACTGCAGGATGGGCCGGATGCCGTGCGCGGCCAGGTACGCGATGTTCGGCTGGATTGTCGCCACGCACTCGCCCGCGCAGAAGTGCTTGAAAAACGTGTGCCGCACGGCCCAGTCGGCGAGCGGGCGGCTGAGCGGCGACGCGCGCGCGGCCGGCAGCAGCCAGCCCGCGTTGTCCACGAGCGGCCGCAGCGCGCACGCCTGGAACACCGCCAGCGACTGCAGCAGCTGCGCCGTGGACTTTGCCTGCGCGCGCGCGCACGCCGTCGGCGCGCCTGCGCCTTGCCCTGCGCCTCGCGCGTCTGAGCACGCTGCCTCGGTATATACAGCAGTGGCACGGACTGTCTGGCGGCACCAGGCCGCTTGAGAGCTGCGCGCCAGCAGAGGGGCGCTCCGGTAGACCCGGCCTGGGTCAGGTCGCAGGCTGCGGCCAGGCGCAAGCGGCGGGGCACCGCACTGCAGGCAGTGGCGGCGCTGTGAGTGAACACGACCTGTACTTGCTCCGTCGGCTGCCGCTGTCGCCGAGTGCAAACTCAGCCCAGAGAGGACCAGAGCATTTAAAGCACGGCGCCCCGGCGCCACACCTGGAACGCCTCCTTTGGGTCGTCAAAGCGCAGCTCCGGCCAGGCACGCGCCGCGTGGGGCGCGTGCGGCTCGTCTGTTGCCCGGGCAGGCGCAGGCGGCAGCCCGGGCGCCTGCACGGGTGCGCGCGCGGCCTCAGCGCCCTGCCCGGGCCGAAGACCTAGCCATTACTGAATGTGAATACGCCAATGCACCGCATGGCAGGGGTCAAGGCAGCAGGGTGTAGTGCTGTGACTTGGCGTGCTGCCCAGGCGCAAGCGCGCCTGCGGCTCGCGCTCGCCGGCGCGGCCTGCGGCCTCGCCGATGGTGCTGAGGCCAGGCGCAGCGAGGCGCAGGGCGCCCCCCGCGTGCCTGCCCCACTCGTGAAGTGCGCGGCGCAAGGCCATGCTCCTGCACGCCCCGCGCCAAGAGGCTGTTGGCTGGTGGGAAGGCAGCTACTCGGACCAAAGCGCGAAGTCCAAAAGTTACGTTCTCACAGAGGGTGCACGCACAAGAACGGGCTTGCAGCGTACAGACAACCAGCGTGTACAGTTCCTCACTTGCTAAAGCTTGTCAGCTTGCCAAGCGCACGGCAACTTTGAGCAACATAGGCACCAGTCCAGTCTTACAAGGTGTGGCAGACGTGCCTGGGTGAGCCTGGGCAGCAAGAGAGGTCGCCAAGACTGTAGGGCGACCAAGTGGCAAGCCTTGAAGGAGAGCCATAACCCCCAAACCCTACTTTGGCAGCTTCGGGCACCGTTTGATTGCAGCCAGTTACTAGCTCAGCGCCGGCCTGACCTTGTCTGAGCCTGTCTTGCGGGCCATAGCAGCCTGTGCGCAAGCCTTTGGCAATGCAGCTCCTCCCACAACAGGTATGGTCGTACAATCTGTGTCAGAGCCTTTGCCACTACCAATAGTTTTTTACCGTCACAAGCCTTGGCGCCAGAAGGGACACGCAAATGCCAGCGGAGCTGTAAACAACCACTGCCACTTATATGCAGCCAAGTGCGTGCGTCAGCACGGCACACATCAACAGGCTTCTGTCGAGAGTGTGCTGCATATGCATTGAGCAGTATGCTGCCTGCGTACACCTGCACCCAAGCAGCATCGCGCACCTGCCTGCGTACACCTGCACCAAGCAGCATCCCGCACCTGCCAGGCGAACAGGAAATACATGGTGCGTCTGAAGCTCAACGGCACGGCTGTTGGTCACAACATGCAGCGCGCTCTGACGAAGAGCTCCCCAGTAGGTAAAATGTGGTGTCTGGTGAAACGCACGTTCCTCCAATACGCTTTAGGCACGTTCAAACAGAAGAGGCAGGGACAGCCTTGTGTAGCTGTGCACCCCCGCTGTCACAGTGTATGTGTAAGTAGCGGTCCACAGCACCTGAGGGCCACGCTGCTTCACTTAAAGCCTTACTGGCGGCACCAGTCACGTGTGTGATAGTGGGCATGGAGCACCGCAGGTATATAGAGCTCGAGTTCCACTCGAGTTTCAAAATCTCCAGGGTAGGTCCGCACGTGGCATAAGGGCTTGCTGATGTGTTTGCGCATCCCGAGTGTTTCCAAGATAGGTGCACACATGTTTGCCTGGTTCAAAGGGCAAGGTGAAGATATGCATTCAGGGCAAGGTAAAGGTACGCAATCCATGCCCGCCCAATCAGCAGACGGAGTGCCGGGCCTGAGCCTGATACGGGGCGCAAATGTGTTTGCCCCGGCGCACTGCGGTCTGCAGGACCTGCTGCTATCCAGCGCAGGTATTGTGCAGCTAGGTCCTGACAAGCTGGGGCCAGCGGAGGCGCTGGTCAGCCCCGTAAACATAATCGACGCTACCGGGTGCATTGCAGTTCCAGGTATCCCAATCCTTGCGCCGGGCAGAGCTGGCTCCGCTGCGTTCTAGTGCCATCGCTGCCTGGCAAGTCATGACGCGGCTGATGCCCGCGCAGGGCTGGTGGACATGCACGTTCACATATGCGGCGGGGGCGGCGAAGCAGGCGCGCCGTGAATGACAGTCCACCGTATGCACGTATTTTCAAACGAGGACCAATCTGCGACCGCATGGCGCACTGACCTTACTAAGCTACCAAGCGACAGGCCCGGCCTCACGCTGCCCAGAGGCGCCCTTGTCCGGGCTACTTGAAGCGGGCATCACCACAGTTGTCGGCGTCCTGGGCACCGACACCGTCAGCCGGAGCCAGGTGCGGCGCTCGAGCCCTACACACATCTTGTAAAGGCGCGCACCGTGTCTGCCGGGTGCGCTTTGGGATTGCAGAGCTGCCCTGGCCCTGGGGACGCTCGCTCACAAGTGCCACCCTGCCGACGGTCCCAGCCGGGAGGCAGCACGCCCTCGTGGGCTGCCCGCCGGCGCTCCTGCCAGCCTGCCCGATGCAGCTGCCCCGCGTCCGGCGGGCGCGCCGCCGTGCAGCGAGCTGAGGGTAGGGTTGAGGTTAGGGTCAAAGCACAGCGCGCTGAGGGCCCGCGGCGCAGGGGCGCCGCAGGAGGGCCTGGTCGCCAAGGCGCGCGCGCTGGCCGCGGAGGGCCTGACCGCGCGGCACTGGGTCGGCGGCTATGGCTTCCCGCCGCGCACGGCCACAGGTAGCGCGCAGCGCGACGTGTGCCTGCTGGAGGGCTGCGTGGGCGTGGGCGAGGTCGCCGTGTCGGACCACCGCGGGTCGGCGCCGAGCCCGCTCGAGCTCGGCCGCCTGGCCAGGCGCGCCGCAAGCTTGTTGGGCGCTCTTGCGCTATCGCCCGCCAGGGATCCGCAGGCGTGCTCCAGCCTGTCCCGGCGCCCAGCGCCTGGCGCCGTCGCGCGCATGCCGTCCCGGCATGCGGCCCCGCCCCCTGCACGACGCGCACCGCCGCTGAGTCCGCCGCGCGCGCAGCGAGGTGCGCGTGGGCGGGATGCTCGCCGGCTGTGCCGGCCTGACCTACTGCCACATGGGCACCGCGCCGACGCGCCTGGACCCGCTCCGTGCCGCTCTGGCGGCCGTGCCCGGCCTGCCCAGGTGACTCTCCGGCACAATGTTATCATCTGCTTTATAAATTATGCATTAGAATAGTTATTTCTGCTTTGCAGCCCGCCGGTGCGGCGCCCGCGTGCGGCGACGCTCATTCCGTCACGGCGATCCAGGCCGCGGCGGGCGCAGGACGACTATCCTGCCGACGCATGTGGAGCGCACGCCCGAGCTGGCGGCGGACGGGCTGGCCTGGCTGCGCGAGGGCGGCTGCGTGGACCTCACCGCCGGCCAGCCGGTGCCCGTCCGATGGATGCCCTGTGGGGCGTCCTAGGATGATGCGCCGCTGCCCTGTTATGCTGGTGGGGGCTCGCCAGGTTCTGGAGAGGCATGGGCGTGCAGTGCACAAGCACCTGTGTCGCTCTCCGCGCCGAGCAGCTACAAGCGCCAGCTGCGGCGGTCGCGGGGTGCTGCGCAACTGCGCCGTGCTGCAGTGGTCGCCTCATCACAGTCGAGGCCACCGTTAATGTGTCAAGGCGAGTTGCTGAGAAGCCTGCTCAGGGCATGCAAGAGAGCTGACAGCGAGGTGACAGATGTGACATCGAGCTGAGGTTGAGCTAGGGTAGGATACCCTGATCATGCCGCAACCTGCGCAGGCGCGCGCGGCACTGGCGCTGTACGGCCGCAAGGACGCGGAGCTGCTGGCGCGGGTGAGCGTGTCGAGCGACGCGTACGGCAGCTGGCCGGTGTTTGACGCGCGCGGCGAGCTGGTGTCGTACGAGGTGCGGGCCCAGCGCGGCGTTCGGGCGGGCCGTGTGGATGACCAGGTGCAACAGGCTGTTTACAGGGCTGGCAAGGTGTCTCAGCTGGAGGCGGGAGCCCGTGGCGCCTCTGCCGCCTGCCGCTCTGCGGCATGCTGGGCAGGCTGCTGCAGTAGGTTGTTTGCAAAGCCATTGTCCTTGCATCTAGCGTAAATCTGATATTGCCCCTCGCGCCCTGCCGCTGTGGCTCTGGAGGTAGCAGACGGCTGCAGCTCTTGTCGGGCGCCCGGGCAAATGACGGAGTGCTGATGGTCTGTCACTGCAGCCGTGCGGCCTGGTGCCGTTCCCAACCCTACCCTAACCCTGCCTTGGTGCAGACCATCAGCCGCACTCGCGGCCTCCGCGACCATACCGCCGGTGCCGACGCCACCCCTGCGCCCAGGTCACCGCGCCCAGCGCGCTGCTCGCCTGCCTGCGCGCGCTGGTGCTCGAGGACGGCTGGCCGCTGGAGCGCGCGGTGCCGCTCTTCACCGCCAACCCGGCCGCGCGCCTGCGCCTGCCGCGGAAGGGCCGGGCGCGCCCCCCATGGGCAGACTGATGCATGCATGCGCAGTAGCTCGCGCACCAGATCACTGCAAGCCACGCGCCTTCGCGGCGGCCGCTTGTGCTGGCACATGCGGGCGGCGCCCAGCTGTGGTGCCCGGCTGCTCCTGCTATACATGCAAGTTGTCTTTGCTCGCCTATTTACATCAGTGATCGCAGTGGTTGCATCCTTGTGCCGGCGTGCCAAAGGCCCGCGCCTTTCTGTGATGCAGATCCGGCCCGGCTGCATGCAGAGTCAACACGTGACTGCTGTCAACAACAAGGAGTAATTGCGGCTTGCGCAGCTGGCACCCGACGGCGACGCGGACCTGCTCCTGCTGATGCGAATCCGGCCCTGCTACATGCAGAGGCCCATAGGATTAAAGCGAGCGAGTGTGAGCAGCGAGCGACTGGTGGCGGCCCGCGCGCAGCTGGCGCCCGACGCCGATGCCGACCTGCTGCTGCTGGACGCGGAGACGCTCGAGCTGCGCTACGTGATTGCACGCGGCGAGGTGCTCAGGCGCGCATGCGCCCGAGCCCAGGACCCCTTTACGGGACGCGCGCCAGGCTCTGTTGGAGTGGGCTGCACACGCCGGTGTGCACATGCAGCAGTCCACGCCATGCGCCGTTGGCCTGGCAAGGGCATGGGACGCGCCAGCGGAAACACGGTGCGCTGCTGTGCAGACTGCTAAGAGCAAGGTCAGCAGCGCCACCGCGCAGCTGGTGCAACACTGACGGTCTTGGCAGGACGCCCGAGTGGACGCGCGGGAGCTTCTGGGAGCGCGGCGAGCGCATGCGGCCCCTGCTGCCGCGTGCCATAGGGTAGGGTAGGGTGCAAGCTGACAGTCGCGACGAGCGCGTCCGGCCCCTGCTGCCATGCGCCGCGCCCGCGCGAGCTGACGGCCGCGGCGCGCGAAGCGCGCCGCATGAATGACAGCGGTGGTCTGACGGGGCTGTTGTGCCGCGTCGGCGGAGGCGTGGGCCGCAGCACAGCGCACGCTGCATGTCGCAGGTATTAGACAGGGTGTATATGTAACAGCAGCAGCGTAAACAGCAGCAGCCCACGGCTAGCCAACAAAGCACTTTAACCGCCGCTCACGCATGAGGGCCACACAAATTTGGGGCTCGCACACAAATTCTCGGTCCTGGCGCGGTCCGCAGCCGCGCGGCGCACGCTTGCACCCGCCACATGCAGAAGGGCTCCAATATATAGGGTTATGGTTATACCCTATACCACATGCAGAAGGGCTCCAATGCTCCAGGCGACACAGCCCCCAGAGCGCGGAGCCCCGTGGCGCGCCATCCTTATACGCCTTATGAAGGGCGCCCCTGCTCGTGGGCCAGCGCCGCAAGCAAGCAGGGGGGGGGGAGGGGAGTTATGACAAACCACAGCATACTTGCGGCCTCCAGGAGCCTAGGGCGCCGTGCGCGCAGCGTGCGGGCACACGCGCGCCGCCCCACCAGCGCGCGCTGCGCCGGCCGGACGCGCCTGTGCACGCGCGCTCGTCACGCAGCGAGAGCGGGGTCGGGCAGCACTCACACACACATCACGTCACCATTCCTGCCCCCAGGCAAGCTTTGCGGACGCAGCAAATTGGCGCGGGGCAGCCCAGCCAGGGGGGAAGAGGGGACCGGAAACTTATAAAGCTGCATGGCGCAGCCCAGCCAGGGATAAGGAGGGGACAACAACGCGTAGAGCCATGCGGGCAAGCAGGCCCAGCCATGCGCGCGCATGCGCGCCAGCCCCGCAGATCCTATCAGCATCAGCAAACCTACACAGCAGGGCAGAGGTGACAACAATCCCCACGGCCACATGTTGCGGCAGGGTGGGGCGCATATGTGCTGCCGCGCACCCTCTCGCACACCGGCCCAAGCGCCTTTCAGCATGCGACGCGCCCCGGCATGTGTTTGGCAAACAGGCGCAAGGCGCGGCAGCCGCTACTGCGCATCAGAACACCCAAAGCAACGATGTGCTGCGCGCTCAGCGCGGAAAAAGGACTGCGAACGCAAGCCCCGCCACAACTTAGGCGACATCATGCCGCCAGAGGGAGGGGCCCCGGGCGTTCTCAAGCCAGGCTTGACAGCTGCTGCCAGGCAGCGCCGTAATCTGCAGATGGAGCAATGGGAATGCAGCTCTTCTGCAAATCAATCCCTGCTTCAGTGAGGCTGCCGCCTCGGGCGCAGCGCCCTGCCCCAGCACACCCTGCGACGGCCCTGCCACCAGGCGGGGGTCATCGCGGGCATGAGAGCGCCCGCGGGCCCTCCAGGCTCAGGCAGTCGGCGACGCCGCCGCCGCCGTACTGCATGCGGAGCTGCGCCAGGGTCGCGCAGACCTCGGCGAACGGCGGCCTGCGCTTGATGTCGTGCGCCATGCATGCCTGCGCGGGACGGGGCAGGGTCAGCGCGCCCCTGAGCAGGGTGCGGCGGCGGCCTGGGCAGGTCCTGCGGCGCCGAGCATAGTGCAAGCGCGCGCGCCGGGCCGTCAGAGCGCAGCCTGGCGCGCTGCGCACGTGGCGCCGCCGCACGCCGCAGGCGACGAACCAGGCAGGTTCCGCACAGACATGGATGGCAAGCAGAGCCGGTGGCACTCCGTATCTGGCGAGCCAATGCGCAGGTGAGCGTGGGCCCCCTGGCGGTGCAGCGCATGCGCCCTTCCGTGCCCGCCTCCACCCTGAGCCCCGCCTCGACCTCCGCGGGCGTCCACCAGGCCCACGGCTGGCAGATTTGCCTGAAAACCCTATCCCTACCCTATGCTGGGCCCCGCGCATGCTTGTGCGGGCGCCACAAGCGCGGCCGGCATGTTGGGCGGCAGCTCCAGCGCCAGCTTCTGCAGCGCCACTGCCTGAAAGCTCTCACCCCTAACCCTATGCTGGGCCGCGCGCGCGCCTGCGCGAGCGCCACGAGCGCGGCCGGCGTGTCGGGCGGCAGCTCCAGCGCCTGCTTCTGCAGCGCCACCGCCAGCATGATCTGCGGGTGCGTCAGGCCCGCCCACGCGCGCCGCCCGCTCACCATCTCCCCTGCGCCGCGTCGGGACGCCCGGCTCGGGGAGCAGCAGGGGTGCAGGGCATGCAAAGGCGTTGCGGCGCGCTGGAGGGGACAGGCCGTGCGGGACACAGGCGCCAAGCGAGCCCCCCGACTCCGCTCACTGCTGCGCACAAAACGCGGTCGCAAGCATGCACCAGGCAAAGACAGGCACCGGAGCTGCTCGAGGCTGAGCAGACACGGGCCTGCGCCTGCCATTCACCCTTGCAACCGCTGTGACAACAATCGGAAAGAAGAAAGAAACAGACAAACCAGAGCGCGCGAGAGAGCGGAGGGCGCACAGAGCAGCACGCCGAACGAGAACACGTCGGCCGCCTTGCTGACCACGCCCCTGGACAGCACCTCGGGCGCCATGTGCGTCACGGTGCCCGTCGTCTTCGTCTCGATCTTGCTCAGCACGTCCATGTCGCGCGCCAGCCCAAAGTCGGACACCTGGCGGCCGGCGCGCCCCAGCGTAACGCGGGCGGGCCGCGTCGCTGGGCCCCCTGGCCTTGTTGCTCACCCATGGCGGCAAGCGTGCACACGGAACGGCGCTGCGCCCGAGCCCGGCGACAACTCGCTTTCTGCTGCAGTGCAAGACAGGCAGCTGGACAGCAGCCTGCACTCACGCCTGCCCCGCAGGCCCCGCCCCTGTCCTAGGCAGCCACAGGTCCCCACGCCGGCACGCACTCGCGCCCGGCCCCGCGGCCCGTGAGCGCTGGTCGCCATAGCGGCAGCCTCCGGCCGAGCCATGTCGGCATGGCCGGCGGTCGCAGCGCAAAGGCGAGCGCGAGGCCCTCCCCTGTACCTTCTACCCCCCGACCCTACCCCCGCAGCGCCCGCCGCGCCCCACCTTGGCGGAGAAGCCGTGCGCGTTGGCCGCGCTGGACGCGAGCAGGATGTTGCCGCCGGACAGGTCGCCGTGCACGAGCCCGCGGCCGTGCAGGAACTCCATGCCCGACGCGATCTCGGCCGCCGTCGCCAGCAGCATGGCCCAGTTGGGCCGCCCGCCGCCGGCCCGGAACAGGCCCCTGACCACCGCCTCCTGCGCGCGCCGCGCGGCGGGCGCGCCTCAGCGCAGCGCGCAGCCAAACTTGGCGGCGTGGCCCTCTTCGGCTGCGTTTCCGAAAGCCTGGATGTGACCTTACCCACAGCCTCCTGTGCCCGCCTGTGCGGCGGCCGCGGCTCAGCGCGGCGCAGAGTCAACCTTGGCAGCATGGCTCGCTTGAATCGCCCGTCTGCAAGCCTGGAGAAGGCTTTACCGCCGACGCAGTCTGCCCGCGGCGCGCGCGCGCTCGAGCGGCAGCTGCAATGCATGCAGCGGCGTTGCTGGGGGCGCCCAGCCAGACGCACCCCGCAGACATCCAGCACAGACAGCCTGCTCACACTGCTCAGCTAAGCTAAGTATGCAGACTAACCCAACTGAAGCTGCTTCGCCGGCTCACAGCCGACTCCGGGGAATCGGTGTCGCAGGGGGGCCCCGGCGCGCGCGCGCCATGAGCGAGCCGCAGTCCGCATACTCCAGCAGCAGCCAGCACTCATGCAGCAGCGCCGGCCGCGGCTCCTCGGCCAGGAAAGCACGCGCGCCGGCGCTGCCGCCGCCGCGCGGGCTCGGCGCGGCCGGCGCGCTGCCGGAGTTGGTGCAGTCGACGGCCATCGTGCGCGCGCCGGAGAAGCCGGAGCCGGGCTCGGTGACGGCGGTAGCGTGCGCGATCGTGCGCACGACGTACGGGTGCGCCACGTTGGCCGTGATCACCGCCTCGACCGGCACGCCGTCCTTGTCGCGCCGCACCTTGCTCGCGTCGCATACCTGCGGGGTTGAAGCGGTAGGGTAAGCACCCTGCACCCTGCTGCAGCCGCGCCGCTGCCGGGGCTTTGAAGTTCAGGCACGCGGGCGCGCGCGCGCGGCTCGGGCGCGCGGATCGGGGAGAGCGGCGCCGCGCGCGCCACGCCGTGGCGCGGCCGCGGATCGCAGCGGGCCGCACCTTGACCGCGACCAGCTGGCCCTCGTACGTGCCGCGGTACACGCGCCCGTAGCCGCCCTTGCCGATCATGGTCCCCAGCTGCAGGCCCTCGAAGGGCGTGGCAGCGCTGCCCGGCGACGCCGCCTCCTCGCGCACCTGCGCGCGCATGCGGCTTGTGAGCGTGCCCGCCGCAGCGCACGCACGCAACGGCACCTGCACACCGTATTTGAGTCGTCAGCACTGCAGAGTCAAGTTGAGCGTGTGGTCCCAAGAGCAGAGACGTGTAACATGTATAAGTCAGAGAGCGTGCTTGGGCAGATGCATGGCCGCAGTCCTCGCCCGCGCGTCAACATGGCGGCCTGCTCAGCTGCTGCACGGAAAGCAGGCACGCGTTCAATGCCCGGCTCTGACTGCTCCTTGTGCCGCGCGCAACCGCGCGGGGCATGGGGGGCGGGGAAAGGGAAACGGCTCACAGCCACGCAGAAGTACTGTGGCAGCGCCGCGGCCGCGGGCACGCCCGGCGGCAGCGCCAGCGGCCTGTCCGCGGCGGGCGCCGGCAGCCCCGCCTGCTGCTGCTCGCCCTCCCCAGCCTCCATGCCCGCCGGCCTGGCCCCGCGCGCTTCTGGTCGAGATAGGGTAGGGTTGGGGTAGGAATGATTAGCGTCAGCATTTATGGACGACCGCCCTGTGAGACGGCCGGCGCGGGCGCGGGCGCAGGTAGGATGGGGTTGGGGTCGGATGATAAGCGTCAGTGCGGACGCCCCACCCGTCAGGCAGCCGACAGGGCGCGGCGGGCGCGCGCACCGGAACGTGAGCGAGTACGCCGCGGCCTTAGGGCTGCTGCCGGAGCGGGCGGTGCCGGGGCACTGCAGGCCCTGCACCACGAACTCCGCGCCCGCGCCCGCCAGGTCCCCGAACGCCGCCCACGGCTGCGGGGTGCTCTGCGCGCGCGGGCGGCGCAGCCCCTCTCACCCGCACCCACGCGGGGGGCTGATGAAACACGCGGCGCCCGCATGCCAGCAACTGCTCCGGCAGGCTCCTAACGAGCGGCCTGTCGAGCTAGTTTTGATGCAACAGACGAGGGCACTCGCCAGCAAAAGACACCTTGCAACAGCACGACCAGGTGCGCACCAGAGCTCCAGACGCGCACAAGACCCTGACCGTAGCATAGGGACAGGCAATGGCGGTGACTGTGGCCGCACCTGGCTGCTCCGCAGGCTGAAGACGTCCCAAAATGGCTGCCCAACAATGCTGGGCTTGTCCAGGCCTGGCCCGCCGCAAGCATGCCACTATGAGCCCAGCCTCTTGGAAGCAAGCCCTTCACAAAGGCGGCGAGCCATTGGCGCTGCAAACTCCGCTTGCGCGCTCAGGCAGGCGGCAAGCGGCAATGCGAAGGCGCCAGCGCCCTCCCAGAGGCAACCAGGCGCCGTTTAGCGGGAGCGGCGCAAACGCACGGGCCAGCGGGGCGCCGGGCCGCGCCGCGCACCGGTGACGCGCAGCGCGGGGTCGTTCGCGTGCAGGACCTGCCAGGGCCGCGCCGCGGACGCCTCCACGAACAGCAGCGGCTCCGAGTAGCAGTCGACCACGCGCAGCAGCTGCGCGCCGAAGAGTGGCTGTGAGCCGGCGCGCGGCGGGCGAGCGCGCGCCCTGTGGGAGCTCGCACGCCGCCCCGCCCTGCTGCAGCTACGCAAGCTGCCAACGATGCACACGCGCGGCCCGCACACGCTGGGCGCCCGGAGCGAGGCGCGCTCCCGAGCGCAGGCGCCGCGCCGCGGGCAAGCAGGGTTACGGTAAGGGTAGGGGCGGGGGGCGCGCCTGGCGGATGCGCTGCTTCTGGCGGTGCTCAAACGCGCCCCAGACCTCGCGCACCAGCAGGCCCGCCATGTTGCTCAGGATGGCCGCGTTCATGGCCTCCAGCTTGCGCGCCTCCGCGCTGCACAGGCCCCTGCGCGGCGTGGCGAGTCGTTGGTCTAGGGAAGGGTTATTTAATGTAAGATATAGGTGCCCTCAAGGATCCAAAGGCGCGCTGGTGCCCTCTGCGCATGCCGCTGCAGCACGGGCTGCGGTGGTCGCCCACGCACTATCCGGAGCCGGTCGGCGCAGCCTGATTTACTACCGCACACTGTCCTCGGCCGCGCTGCAGTGGCGTGCTTGGCCTGAGACTGCCTCGCCGGCGCCGCGCACCATGGACTCGTACACTACAAGCTCATTTCCCCACACGATTTCGCTGTCGCATGCGCACGCGCCATCAGCGTTGCGCGGCGCAACAGGTGAGCTGAAGCGACCTGGGTACCAGCTGCATTGGCTGTTCACATGCAGGCGCCCACAGCCTTGCGCGGCACGGCGGGTGGGAGCGGCGGAGTCTGGGCAGCGGCCGCAGGGGCGCCGAGGCGCACAGGACGCCCAGCCAGTAGCCGTTGGACGCGATCAGCGGCGCGGCCACGTACGATCGGATGTGGTCCGTGACCTCGGGGTGCCCCGCCAGCCTGCGCGCGCGCCGCGCACGCCTCAGCCCCGTCGGCCGCAGGTCCGGGCCGGCCCTCGGGACGACGGCTCGGCGGACGCAGCGCGCGGTGGGCCTTGCAGCGTGGGGTAGGCTGGGGTGGGGTAAATTTTACGATGAATTGTCGACTGACGAGCAGCTGGGATGCGCAGTGAGCGCACGCGCTCCTGCAAACAGGCCGCGCCTGTCCTGAGGGACACGCAGCGCCCGCGGACCTCGCTTCCCGCGCCAGGCTGACGCGGGACACGGCCCAGAGTGACGGAAGCGCACCGGGGCTCCGCGCGCGTGTCGTCCACGGCCAGCACGTGCGCGTCGGGCACGAGCAGGTGGCAGCAGGCGGAGCGGCTGCCCATGGGGAACGCGTTGCAGCCGGGCCGCACGAACACGCGGTCGCCGTCCGCCAGCCAGACCAGCACCGAGTCCACGCGGAAAACGCTGGCCGCCAGGCCCATGATGTGCTCTGCGCGCGCGCGCGCGGCCGGCGTCAGGGCGTCAGGCATAGGCTTAGGGGCTAGGGGTTGGATCCAGGACAGGGGCCGGTGGCTCCGGCCGCCGGCGTCGGCGGGCCGCGGGGCGGGCCCGGGCGCGCGCGCGCGCTCATCG
>JAABVA010003537.1_pt1 | contig 14813 bp, 19 predicted proteins | sample 5560331 | NCBI WGS metagenome assembly JAABVA01 (sample SAMN12812661, study PRJNA571458) | rock metagenome | isolation source: Antarctica rocks | place: Antarctica: Victoria Land, Mt New Zealand sud | collected 2016-01-07 | reverse complement strand
ACATCTCCTGAAGACCATCGGTGCAGTACCCGGAAGGGAACTGATCCGGCAATGGTTGAAAGCGGGGTACGTGGACAAGGGAGTCCTTCACGACACCGAGGCGGGCACACCACAAGGTGGCGTGGTTAGTCCCTTGTTGGCGAACATTGCACTGCACGGGATGGAGCAAGCCCTTGGGGTCACACTCGATCGCCAAGGACACAGCATCGGCAACCGTACAGTGGTGCGATACGCAGATGACTTCGTCGTGTTCTGTGAAAGCAGAAACGACGCGGAGAACGTCATGCAAACCCTGAAAGACTGGTTGGCGACACGCGGTCTGACCCTCTCTGCGGAAAAGACGCGCATTGTCCACCTGACGGAAGGATTTGACTTCCTCGGATTCAACGTCCGACACTACCCGGTCAAAACTGCTCGCACTGGGTACAAGCTGCTCATCAAGCCAAGCAATGACTCGGTAAGGGCCATTCAGTCGAAACTCCGGGACAAGTGGAAAGGGCTGCAAGGCAGTAATGCCAAAGCAGCTACCGTCGCACTCAACCCCATCATCCGGGGATGGGCGATCTACCACCGATCCGGTGTGGCCAGTCGGGTCTTCAAAGACCTTGACCATTGGATGTTCCGAAAAGAGAAAAACTTCGTCCGACTTTCCCACCCGAACAAGTCTTGGTACTGGCGGCAACAACGGTACTGGGGCCGGATGAACCCGCACAGGAAAGACCACTGGGTGTTTGGTGACAAACACTCCGGGCATTACCTGCTGCGGTTTGCGTGGTTCAAAATCCGGCGACATGTCATGGTCAGAGGGACCTTCTCACCCGATGACCCCGGTCTGAGGGCCTACTGGGCGAGGAGAGCAGCGGAGAAATCTAAAGACCTCCCGCCCAGTAAACAGAAGATTGCCCGCATCCAAAACCATGTCTGCCCGCTGTGTGGAGAGAGCATCCATAACGGAGAGGAAATCCATGAACACCACGTCCACGGGCGGCAGTTTGACGACGTGATTCTCGTCCACCTGTACTGCCACCAGCAGGCACACCGTCCCACGGGAGAGAACGATGCCCGACAAACAGCCTGAAGACTTGCTTGAGCCGGATGCGATGAAAGTCGCACGTCCGGTTCTGAGGGGGGAGTGGCCCAGCGATGGGTTACTCCTACCCGACTGAACGTGAGTGAATCCTTGTTGACGCTTCGTTATCCCTGACCGCCGGAGATTGGCTGACAAAGACGGCGGAGACGGGTCACGGGTCTGTGCTCTCGATTTGGCACAGACGAGCGGATGCCTTCCCTGATCGAGAGTGCATCCCGGACACCACGACCCCGGAGCAAAGAGGACACCCACCCCGGTCGCATCTCATGGAAGCGGAACGTGGCAACCCCGATGAGGTCTGGAACAAGGGGCATCGTCTGCCCCGCCCGCCAGTAGGCCGACCGTAAGGAGAGCCGAATCCCTCAGCGGGTACAGGAGACCCAAGAAGCGAAGGCTGCCCGTCGAAAGACAACGGGAATCGATAACCGGGCAGATAGGGCAATACCCCACCCGAAAGGGTGCTGACGGTACGACGTGAAAGTTCAGGTATGTGAGTGACCAGTGCGATTGGTCTGGGCGAGTGCCCACAGCCCATCCCCATTCCTCCCATGCGCTGTCGGTAACGGCGGGGTGTGAAGTGGAGGGAAAAGCCCAAGAGCGACCAGCCATCACGGGAGTCACAGGCAAGGGGAAGACGAGACGGGTGAACGTGAGTGAATCTCTGATGAGGCCCCAATATCCTTTGACCGTCGGATGATGGCTGACCAAGACGACGGCATGAGCCAATGGCCTACCCACCGTCAGAAGGTAGGATGACCGGAAACACTGGTGTGGCATCCGGAAGGGCACCGTGGCTCTGGGGCAAAGGAGACACCCACCCTCGTCGCATCTCACGATCGGGAAACACGGGAACCCCGATGCGGTCTGCCTCGGCAGTAAGCGAACCGCAAGGAACGTGAATCCGCAGCGGGAAGAGGAAGACCCAAGAAGCGAAGGCCGCCCGCCGAAAGGCAACGGGAATCCATCACCGGGCGGATAGCGGTACATACCGAGGCTGAAAGGCCGCTGACGTGGGTCTGGTGAGTCCTCGGACGAACGAGGCAAGGATTGCACATCGAAGGGTACGGTCGATGCAGACAGGAATGCCTGTAACCGAAACGGAGAGGCCAACCGATTGGGATGCCATCAACTGGCGCAAAGCCCATCGTGCGGTTCGCAATCTGCGGCAACGGATCTTCCGGGCCAGTCAAGCGGGAGAGGGGGCGAAAGTCCGCTCGCTCCAGAAACTGATGCTGCGCTCCTACGCGAACACCCTTATCAGTGTTCGGCGGGTGACGCAGGAAAATGCGGGCAGACGCACGGCAGGGGTGGATAAACTGGTGGTGAAAACACCGGGAGAACGCGGCAAGTTGGTCGATCACTTGATGACCGACCAGCCCTGGCGAGCCAAACCTGCACGGCGGGTGTACATCCCCAAGTCCAATGGCAAGATGCGTCCACTCGGCATCCCAACGGTGATTGATCGCTGTCATCAGGCACGCATCAAGAACGCACTGGAACCGGCTTGGGAAGCCAAGTTTGAAGGAACCAGTTACGGATTCCGACCGGGACGTGGTGCCCACGACGCCATCGAACGCATCTTCAACAATGCACACGCAGGGGGGAAGAAGCAGTGGGTGGTGGACGCGGACATCACGGGGGCTTTCGACAATATTGCCCACGACTACCTGCTGACCGCCATTGGTACGGTGCCGGGATCGTCCCTCATCCGCCAGTGGTTGAAAGCGGGATACGTGGACAACGGCGTCTTCCACGACACTGACGCGGGCACACCGCAAGGGTCAGGGGTCAGCCCACTGCTTGCCAATATTGCGCTGCATGGTATGGAAGCGGCCCTCGGCGTCTCCTATGACAAAACCGGGCGCAACCAAGGCAACCGTGCGGTGGTGCGGTATGCGGATGACTTTGTCGTGATCTGCGAGAGCAGGACAGACGCGGAGACCGTGGTGAAAATCCTCAAAGTCTGGCTGGCGATCCGGGGTCTCCAACTCTCTGAGGAGAAGACGCGCATCGTCCACCTGACCGAAGGATTTGACTTCCTCGGCTTCAACGTCAAGCAGTACAAGGTCAATAATACCCGTACCGGGTACAAACTGCTGATCAAGCCAAGCAAGGACGCGGTGAACCGATTCAAGACGAAGGTGCGGGCCGAATGGTTGCGGTTGCGAAGCCACCCCATTGCGGAAGTATTGGAAATCCTGGTCCCTATTGTTCGGGGATGGGCGAACTACTACCACACCGCCGTCTCCAAGCACACCTTCAGGGCACTCGACTTTTGGATGCATGAACGGGAATATCGGTATGCCCGGTTCATGCATCCGCGCAAACCCTGGAAATGGTTGAAAACCCGCTACTGGGGAGCATTCGCCGCCAGCAAGGGAAATACCTGGCTGTTTGGGGACAAACAGACCGGGCACTTCCTCCCCAAGATGGCATGGACGAGGATTGAGCGGCATGTGATGGTCAAAGGAACTGCCTCACGCGATGACCCGACGCTCAGTGACTACTGGGCGAAACGGGTGCGGAAGGTAGATCTCCAGAACCTCACGACTCTCCCCGCTGAGAAACAGGCACTCGCGCGCAGGCAGAACCTTGTCTGTCCTCTCTGCGGCGAACGCATTCTCAATGGGGAAGAAGTGCAAACCCATCATGTGCGCGGTCGGGTTGCTGGAGAGGGCTTGGACAACAAAATCGTGGTACATCTTTACTGCCACCAGAAGATACATCAGCAGAAAGGAGCAGCCGCATGACCGACTTGCTTGAGCCGTGTGCGGTGAAAGTCGCATGCACGGTTCTGAGGGGGGAGTGGTCCAGTGATGGGCTACTCCTACCCGACTGGGTCGGTGAGTCCCCGGACGGACGCGGCAATGATTGCCAGTCGAGGGAAAAGGTCGATGCAGGCGGCAACGGCTGTAACCGGACCCGAGAGACGTACCGACTGGAATGCCGTCAACTGGCGGCAGGCCAACCGGCACGTCCGCAACCTGCGGCAGCGCATCTTCCGGGCAACACAGGCGGCAGACTGGAAGACTGTCCGCTCTCTTCAACGGCTCATGCTGCGTTCCTACGCGAACACGCTCGTCAGCGTTCGGCGGGTGACGCAGGTGAACCACGGCAAGCGTACGGCAGGCGTGGACAAGGTGGTCGTCAAGACACCTGCTGCACGGGGCAAACTGGTGGACATCCTGATGGTCTACCAACCGTGGCAAGCCAAGCCTGCACGGCGGATGTACATTCCGAAAGCCAACGGCACACTCCGACCGCTCGGCATCCCGACGGTGATTGACCGCTGCCTCCAAGCACGGGTCAAGAATGCCCTTGAGCCTCACTGGGAGGCGCGCTTCGAGGGCAGCAGTTACGGATTCCGACCGGGACGATCTACCCATGATGCCATGTCCAGAATCTACAACACGGCTTCAACCAGAAGTCGGAAGCAGTGGGTGGTGGACGCGGACATCGCGGGGGCGTTTGACACCATTGACCACGCGCACCTGCTGGAAACGCTTGGGGACGTTCCCGGAAGGGAACTGATTCGACAGTGGCTGAAGGCCGGATACGTGGACAAGGGAGTCTTTCACGACACCGAGGCGGGCACACCGCAAGGGGGAGTGATAACCTCTCCTACAATGTAGCAAACATGCTGTTAGAGTTCGCAATAACCATCCCGCGCGAGCACCTGCGGCCCGGCTATGGTGACGGGTTCCGGGGCGCACCCTTGCAAACAGGCACGCCCAGCGCACGCGCCCAGCGGCGGGAGCGAGGAGGCCCTGATGGCGAAGCGAGGGGAGAGGAGAGTGCCCATGCTGACTGTCCGCGTGGTCTTTGAACCGAGTCGGCTTGCGCCCGCCTGTTTGGCCGACGCGTATGAACGTGTGCTGCCGCTGCGGCGTCGCATCATCCGCGGGGATCACTTCAACCGCCATCCCCCGCATGCGGATGGTATCCGACAGACGGGAGGCACCGCACGATGAATCTCCCACAGGCCGCGATCTACGCCCGCGTCTCCTCCGCGCAGCAAGTCGGTGCGCAGACGATTGCCAGCCAAGTTGCCGCCTTGCAAGCGCGCGTGGCGGCGGATGGACTGCCCCTGCCGGACGCCCTGCAATTTGTGGACGCGGGCTACAGCGGCGCGACCTTGGTGCGCCCCGCGCTCGAGCGCTTGCGTGATCTGGCGGCAGCAGGCGGGATCGACCGTCTCTACGTCCACTCACCCGATCGGCTCGCCCGCAAATACGCCTATCAGGCCCTCTTACTCGATGAGTTTCAGCGCGCAGATGTTGCGGTCGTGTTCCTCAACCGGGCAGTGGGCGAGACGCCGGAAGACGAGTTGCTCCTCCAAGTGCAGGGGATGGTGGCCGAGTACGAGCGCGCCAAGATCTTGGAACGCAGCCGACGCGGGAAACGCCATGCCGCGCACAGCGGCGCGGTCAGTGTGCTCTCCGCCGCTCCCTACGGCTACCGCTACATCGGGAAGGCAGATGGCGGGGGCTCCGCTCGCTACGAGATTGTCCTCGAAGAAGCGCGGGTCGTTCGCGAGATCTTCATGTGGGTGGGGCAGGAGCGTGCAACGATCGGCACAGTCTGTCGGCGGCTGACCGAAGCAGGAACGCCGACGCGACGGGGCAAGACGGTCTGGGATCGGACAACGGTCTGGGGGCTGCTCAAAAATCCTGCTTACATCGGCACGGCTGCCTTCGGTAAAACACGCGTCGCCCCCCTCCAACCACGGTTCCGTGCCCAGCGGGGTCGGAGCTTGCAGCCCCGCCGCGCCATCTCAAGACAGGATGTGCCGCCGGAGGAGTGGATCACGATCCCCGTGCCCGCCCTGATCAGTGCGGCGTTGTTCGCCGCCGTGCAGGAGCAACTGCAAGAAAATCGGCGGCGCGCCCGCCAAGGGCAGCGTGGCGCGCGCTACCTCTTGCAAGGGCTGGTGACCTGTGCACAGTGCGGCTACGCCTACTATGGTAAGGCGGTCAGTGTGAGTGCGGCGAAGGGACACCCCCGCGCGTATGCGTACTATCGCTGTGTCGGCACCGATGCCTATCGCTTCGGCGGGGAGCGGGTGTGCGCGAACACCCAAGTGCGGACAGATCTGCTCGACGCCGCCGTGTGGGAGCAGGTGCGCGGGTTGCTTGAGCAACCGCAGCAACTCGCGGAGGAGTATCGCCGCCGGTTGGAGGCACGACCCGCACCGATGCACGAGCGTGCGACGACTGAAGCGCAGGTGCGGAAACTGCAGCAGGGCGTGGCGCGGCTGATCGATAGTTACGCGGACGGGCTGATCGAGAAAGGCGAGTTCGAGCCGCGGATCACGCGTCTGCGACAGCGGATCGCGCACGTGGAGGAGCAGGCGCGACAGATGGCAGACGCGGCCGCCCTGGAGCACGAGATGCGGCTGATCGTCGGACGGTTGGAGGAGTTTGCCGCGCAGATGTGCGACGGTCTCGCGGCGGCGGACTGGGCGACGCGTCGCGAACTGATACGGACGTTAGTCAAGCGGGTCGAGGTGGATCATGACGCGGTGAAGGTCGTGTTCCGGGTAGAGAGCACACCGCGACTATCGCCCCCCGAAAGCGGTGATTTGACAGATTGTTGGAGGAGTGATCAGCCCGCTGTTGGCGAACATTGCGCTGCATGGGATGGAAGACGCCCTTGGATTGACGTTCAATCGCCAAGGACACACCCTGGGCAACCGTGCAGTGGTGCGATACGCAGATGACTTCGTCGTGTTCTGTGCGAGCAGAAGGGATGCCGAAGCGGTCGTCGAAACACTGAAAGGATGGCTGGCAGTGCGCGGTCTGACTCTCTCCGAGGAAAAGACGCGCATCGTCCATCTGACCGACGGGTTCGACTTCCTTGGCTGGCATGTCCGACACTACCCGGTCAGAACGACCCGCACGGGGTACAAACTGCTGATCACACCGAGCAATGCATCGGTACGGAAGATCAAGGCCACACTGCGCGCGGCATGGCGGCGACTGCACGGCAGCAATGCCGGGGCGGTCATCAAAGCCCTGAACCCCATCGTCCGGGGATGGGCGCTGTATCATCGCTCCTCGGTGGCCAGTAAGGTCTTCAAGGACCTCGACTACTGGATGTTCCGCAAAGAGATGAACTTCGTGCGTGCTTCCCATCCGTCGAAATCTTGGTATTGGCGGAAACAACGATACTGGGGGAATCTGAACCCACGCAGGCAGGACAACTGGGTGTTTGGCGACAAACAATCCGGCTCCTTCCTGCCCAAGTTCAGTTGGTTCAAAATCCGGCGACATGTGATGGTCAAGGGCAATTCCTCTCCCGACGACGCCCAACTGCGGGAGTATTGGGCGAAAAGGTCGGCGGCGAAATCCTATGACCTCTCACCCAATAAACAGCGGATTGCCCGCATCCAGAACCATGTCTGCCCGCTCTGTGGAGAGAGCATCCATAACGGAGAGGACATCCACGCGCACCACATCAACGGACGGACGGATGACGCGGTGATTCTCGTACACCTGTACTGCCACCAACAAGTACATAGCCTGACGGAGAAGAACGAGGCCCAACGAATCGCCTGAAGACTTGCTTGAGCCGGATGCGATGAAAGTCGCACGTCCGGTTCTGAGGGGGGAGTGGCCCAGCGATAGGTCGCTCCTACCCGACTACGCGAAGGCTGTCGCGTCTATCGGGGCGACGAGCAGCGTGCAGGAGTCTGTCACTTTGGGGTATACCCCAGATTGACAAGCCCATACATCGGCCATCGTAGCCGAAAAAAGCGGCGGCGGGTGGTGTGGCGGGGATAACGGCGTCATCACGAACACGGGAGAACCAGATAATCCCCAAAAGTAGCGGGCAGAAATTCCCCACGTTGGTCACGGTGTCCCTCCTCCGCCATGCTGGTTCGATCAATCAGTGTGGCGCGAGGAGGAGCAGCGATGCTGCAAGTGGAGGAGCGTTTCGTGATTCACGATCTCGAATTGCCTCACGAGAGAAGACACTTTGAGCGGGCCTTTGCCTCACCAATAATGTCACCCGACGCTGCTGGTCCATTGCCACGCGAAGGGAGGAAGGGTGAGTGCCTCGATGAGTTTTCTGTCCAAACGGGAGTTGCTTGCGCGCGTCGCGCCTCGCTATCAGACCGCTACGCCGCAGCAGAAGTCGGTCATCCTCGATGAGTTCGTCGCCGTCACCGGCTATGCCCGCAAATACGCCATCCGGCTCCTCGCACATCCCGTCGTCCTACCCGCGCCGCTCACACCCGCCCGCGCGAGCGCTTTTACGGTCCCGCCGTCGGGACGCGCTTGTCGTCGCGTGGACGGCAGCCAATCGCATCTGTGCCAAGCGACTCGTCCCCTTCTTGCCCGAGTTGGTGCCGACGCTCGAACGGCACGGTGGTTGCTGCACGGTCGCTCGTCGTCGGTCGCTTCGCGGGGATGCTCATGCCCGCCCGACTGATTATGCGGATGGGTTGTCGAAGTAGTGGCCCTGGTCGAGATCGGCGATGAGCCCGGGCTGGACCGGTCGCCACCCGAGCAGTTCGCGGGTGAGCACGCTGGATGCCGGCTGGTCGACCGCGAGGATCATCCCCAGGAAGCCGAAATCCTCGGCCGGGAGGGAAGCCGCCGGCAGGTTTAGGTGGCGGCCGATCACTGCGGCGAAGTCGCGGACCGGCACGCCCTCGTCGGCGACCGCGTGCAGCATCGAACCCGCCGGGGCCTGCTCCGCCGCCAGGCGGAACAGGTGCGCGGCGTCCAGGACATGCACTGCGGGCCAGCGGCTGGACCCGTCGCCGACGTAGCCGGAGACGCCCTTGTCGCGGGCGATGCCGATCAGGCGGGCGATGAAGCCGTGGTGATCGCCGTCGCCGTGCACCGACCGGGGCAGCCGCACGACGGACGAGCGGACGCCGCGTGCTGCCATGCCGAGGGCCGTCTGGGCGTTCGCGACCCGGCCCGCCATGGGTCCGACGGGAGCGGGCTCGTCGCGCTCGGTCGCCACGCGCCCAGGCAGTGCGGGCGTCCCGGAGGCGATGACCAGGGGCTTGCCGGAGCCCGCGAGCGCGGCGCCCATCGTCGCGATGGCGCGCGCGTCGGCCTGTACCGAGGCCTCCATCTGGGTGAAGTCATGGATGAACGCGAGGTGGATGACCCCGTCGGACCTGCCCGCAGTCTCCCGCAGCCCGTCGAGGTCGTCGAGGGAGCCGCGATGCACCTCAGCCCCGGCGGCAGCAAGGGTCGCGGCGGCGGCCTCCGAACGAGCGAGCCCGACGACCTGATGGCCCGCGCCGATGAGCTCGGGGACGAGGGCGGAACCGATCCAACCGGACGCGCCGGTGACAAATACGCGCATAAGTAAATCCTCCTGGTGACTGACTGCCCTCATCGCAGATCTTGCGCGATGGCGGTTGATGTCAGTAACTGACATCACTATCGTACTTGATGTCATCCGCTGTCGTCAAGTAGGATAGAGGCATGAGTCGATGGGAGCCAAACGCGCGCGGTCGGTTGGAGCAGGCGGCACTGGCGCTCTACGTCGAGCGCGGGTTCGAACAGACCACGGTGGCGGCGATCGCCAAGCGGGCGGGGCTCACCGAGCGCACGTTCTTTCGGCACTTCGCCGATAAGCGCGAGGTGCTGTTCTGGGGTGCGGGAGCGCTGCAGGAACTCGTCGTGCGCGCCGTCGCCAGCGCTCCCGCTTCCGCAGCACCGATCGACGCGGTCGCCGCAGCCCTCGGGGCCGCCGGCGCCGCACTCCAGGAGCGCCGTGACAGCGCCCGACAGCGCCAAGCCGTGATCGCGGCGAACGTCGAGTTGCAGGAGCGCGAGTTGAAAAAGCTCGCGGCACTCGCCGCAGCGATAGCCGACGCGTTGCGCCAGCGTGGCGTCCCCGAACCGTCGGCGAGTCTGGCCGCCGAGGCGGGGGTCGCGGTCTTCCGGATCGCGTTCGCACGCTGGATCAATGAAGCCAACCCGCGCGACCTCTCGCAGATCATCCGCACGTCGCTCGACGAACTCAAAGCCGTGATCGCGAGCAGATGACTCGCGGGGTCAGGTCGCACGCAGCGTCGTACCCGCTACGGGAATCGGCGTTTGCCACCACATGTGCAAACGGGTGCCGGGTAGGTCGGTTCTTCCTCAGGGAGGGTGAATCATTGATGATGTGAAACGTCTCGCTTCCTTTCTGGTGCCAGTGAACCGCCAGAAAACCGTGAAACAACAGATGTATAGCCTGCCGGATTCGCTTTACCGCGCCAGCGCGCGCTCAACGAAACAGAAGGTTCACCGTCGCTGAGGAAGAGCCGGTAGGTCATGGCTAGGTCTGCCACACAAAGGAAAGTATATAGGATGTCGCTGCCGAAACAGGGGGTATATCTCGCCCCTACACGATGCGAACTCTCGCCACCCGGCAGCGCCGCTGGACAGTATTCGGTTGTCGGGCCAGAATACCCACAGCCTTCTGTGTCCACCGCTCGCTGTACCACGTTCCCGGCACTTATGTACAAGAAAGGGGAATCGCATGCCGCTCTATATCGCGCTGACCAACTGGACCGACCAGGGGGTGAAGGATCTCAAGGACAGCCCCAACCGCGCGGAAGCATTCAAGAAGATGGCGACAGAAATGGGCTGCACGGTGCACGGCCTCTTCTTCACGATGGGGCGCTACGACCTCGTCTCGCGCATCGAGGCGCCGGACGACGCGACGATCTCGGCGCTGGCGTTGAAGCTGGGCGCGCTCGGGAATGTGCGCACCGAGACGATGCGGGCGTACACGGAGGCGGAGTTCGCGCAGATCATGAAGAAGGTGTCCGGCTAATCGAGGGCTTGGGCCACCAACCTCGGACACGGAAGGCCATCGGACCCCAGCCGAGACAGCGGCGACAATCGACGAGACGGGATGTGCCGAGGAAAGGGGAGGAGCACGATGGCCACCGCGAAGGAACGTATGCGCATCCGGCGCAATCAGCCGACCGTTTCCCGCTGCTCGTTTTGCGGCAAAGGGTCGGACGAAGTCCGGCATCTGATTGCGGGGCCGGGGGACGTGTACATCTGCGACGAGTGCATCGCGCTCTGCCAACAACTGATCGTCGTCGCGGAGACACCGGCGGACGCACCGCTCCCCGAGATACCAGCGGAATGCTGAAGAGGCCGCATCTTCGTGATACGCCACGACTCAGCGTCGCAAACCGGGAATGTGCGCCGCTATCGCGATGTACGTTGAGGCAAGATCGTGTCTACGTCGTCAATGAAGAGCGCCAGCACGTCTCCTTGAGATAAGCCATTGTTCTTATGACCCAAGTCGCGACGAATCGCGTACAGCATCTGATAGCACCACAGGGAACCGTGGACGCAGGATCGGGCGGAGGTTGGGGTGTACGTTTACCCCATCACGCGCACTTCGCGGGGCGAGGCGGGGCAATACACGGCAATCTCGCTCCCGAATGGTGCCGCCAGCGTGCTCATGCGGCCCGCGGAACGACCATACAGCGACTGAAGATGCCCATCCACGGTTCCCTGTGGTGCTACCCAGCATCTCTTCAAGCAGCAATATTGCTCCATAGTTGGCTTGACCTGAGCCACTTGCCTGTTCCACAAGTGACTTCCGCATCTTGCAGTAGACCTTCAGTACATCATCAGATCCCCAGGTGATCATCTTTTGTGTGAACTCTCGCAGGAAGGCGATTATCTCCTCTTGCGGCATCATGTTCTGCGGCATCCCCTTGCCAGGAACCAGCTTAAACCAGAAGACCAAGAACGACTCATAAATCGGTATCTTCTCCTCGCGGATTTGCCGCTCGATCTCCATACGCCGCTCGGACCGTTTTGTGAGGATCGCGGTGACAGCCGCACCCAACCCGGCAGCAATGATCGCGGTCACTGCCGTCGCGACTTGGGACGGTAAACGGGCGAAGAGCTTATACATCGCGAGGATGACTGCACCGGCAAGCGCCAGGCTGATCGTGAGCACTCCTATCCCGAGCAGCCATTGTTTCCAAGAAAGCCCCGCCCGTTGGGTGTCCATACCGTTTCGATCTCCCGCACGCTGATGCCGACATGCCACTCGACGCGACCGATACCGTCATTCACCCGTTCGTTTCCAGCCGCGTGAGCAGCGCTGCCTCGTACTTGTCAAGCGCCTCGTTGTAGCCGTTGTTGAAGTCATCCTCCCGCCCGTAGCGCGTCTCTGGTCCCCACTCCAGACTCTTCGCTTTCGGCTTGGCTTCCCGGACAATCTGACGGCAGTCCCCTTTGCCATGCGCAATGGGCTCGCTGTCGTCGTCTCTGTTCTCCTGCCGTTCTTCGGGATGATAGTACAGATAGTGTTCCACCTGCTCGATGCGGTATCGCTTGCCGGCGATCTCCACGAGGACGGGATGGAGATTCGCTTCCGCGAAGATGCGGGCCGTCTCCGGATCGGGGTTGTCCAGGGTGATCACGCATGGCGCATTCATTGGCTTTCTTTCTCCGAATCAGTCCTCTGGCCACGCCTCGCAGCGTCATTCGCGATCAGTGCCTCCACTTCCGCACGAATCTTTGCCCAGTCTTCGGGCCGATGATGCGGCGTGACTGCACCAAACCCTTTCAGGAGTTTCGATTCGTGTTCCAGTCGCTTCTTCATCGCACGGTCTCCCGAAGGATTTCATCCGGTGTCGCGGTTACCATCCCATATGCCTGCTCAATCTCCGCACGCTTTGCCAGTAAGTGTCGTCGGTCGTACGTCGCCAGATAGTCTGCGTTCGCGAACGCTGCGGCAGCGACAATCGGCGCATCTTTCCGTTCCACGAGCTGCATCGCGTGTTCGACGAGCGCCAAGGAGGGTTTCACCGGTTCGGGTAAGGCGCGCGTGATCGCGGCGAGCATGTCCAGTGCGTGTGGGGCTTTGGACAGGATATTGGTCTCGGTTTCCCGCAAGACAAGTGTGGAGATAATAAGGATGTAGTCACCGTGGAGTCCAGCACTGATCAACTCGCGTGCCGATCCCCGATGGGAAATCGCCGCAGCCATGAGGACACTGGAATCGAGGAAGATCTTAGGTGTTTTTGATGCCATACTCCTCTTCGATCAACTTCCCCCGTATCTCTCTGCCCGATTCGATCAGCTCCTCAAGCGTCAAGCCTTTCGCCCGCAACGCCTCGCCGATCTGGTCGAGGGCCTGCATCGCCAGCACTTCCTGCGGCGTGATGAGGATGCCCGCGTCCGTCTGGGTAACGGAGACGAAATCCCCCTTCTTGAGGCCATACGTGCGCCGCACATCGGCAGGTAAGGTCACTTGTCCCTTCTCCTGGACGCGGACGAGTTTGGGTTGTGGGTTGCGCTCGGGTGCTGCCATCGTTATCCCTCCATCGGTCATACTTCATGGAAGTATAGCAAACAAAATGCTACCCGTCAACCACTGAGTTTCTTTTGACAACTAACGTATTTGCTCTTGACAGGTAAGGGTTTACTGATACCATCGGGCTTCGCCCGATGGTCCACATGAGTCATCCCGGAGTTTGTGGGTGTCCGTGACGCGACACATCCCCTCCGTTAGCATCGTAGTGTCTGCGTTCGATGCCTATCGCGGAGGATTTCGATGCTCGATGATGCGGTCCTTGCCGCCAGTCTTGCCCGCCTCGCCTCAAGTGGCGACCGACTTACATGCCCGTCTGACTACGTTTCTCTTCCCCTTCCTCTCTATCGCCTGCGTTCTGCGCTGAGCCGGTTATAGTAGGAGCATCGTCTCTTTGCGCTGTCGGCTGCCCCGTAACATCAAGGGCCACTATTCATTTGCCCCACTCGCTCGCGTAATGTTTTCCCCGCGACTGCGAAGAAGGATGTAGAAGACGGTGAGCGCCACCGTCCCGACGGGAATGAAAGTAAGCTCGGCGAGCATTGGTGCGGTCAGAGGGAGTCGCGCGTGGCAGCATCCGATCATCCTCACACAATGCATGAAGCGGTCGAGGCCGTGACGCATCCGATGAGTGTCGACACCTTTGTTTCGCTCTGTCCAGCGCAACTGCTTCCCCTCTACCGCTACTTCTACCATCAAACGGGGCACCCGCAGGATGCGGAGGATTTGGTGGCCATCACGCTCGGCAAAGCCCTGACCGCATGCGGCCACTTCGACCCCGCTCGCGGCACCTTCCCGGCATGGCTTTTTGGCATCGCGCGTCACACGCTGCGCGATTTCCAGCGCCGAAAGCGCCCGATCGTTTCGGTGACGCATCTCGACCCGCCATTGGCTGCCTGCCTACCATTGCCCGACGCGCAGGTCATCCAGTCCGAGGAGGCGGGGATTCTCCATGCACGGGTGCGGCAACTGCCGCTCGGGCAGCGCGAGGCGGTCATGCTGTACTACTTTGGCTCACTGAGTGCGCGCGAGGTAGCCATCGTTTTAGGGCATAGCGAGGGGGCGGTGCGACTCCTGATCCATCGGGCATTGACGACGCTCCGCGAGCGGTATCGCGAGGAGGAAGATACATGAAGAGATCGGACGAGTCCCTGACATTCCCGGATGCGGATCTGCGCGACATCAATGCGGCGCTGCATCGCCTCGCGGCCGAGACCGTACCACCCCCTGCGTTTACCAGCTCGGTCATGTCGCAACTTCTCCGGGAGGCGATGCCGCAAGCATCGACGGGCGTGATATCAGCATCGCGAGACGATACGACGGGAGATCACCTCTTTCCTGCCCTTGACGGTAATGCGACGGTGCAAACCACGAACGACGAGAACGGTGATCTTTCGCCTGACGTACCGCGCCTTTA
>JAABVA010003536.1_pt1 | contig 14817 bp, 8 predicted proteins | sample 5560331 | NCBI WGS metagenome assembly JAABVA01 (sample SAMN12812661, study PRJNA571458) | rock metagenome | isolation source: Antarctica rocks | place: Antarctica: Victoria Land, Mt New Zealand sud | collected 2016-01-07 | reverse complement strand
TGCGCGTCGCCGGGGTGGTCCGCCCCGCTGCGCGGTCGGGCCGTGCGGGGTGGCGTCGGTGGGGTGCGGGTCTTCGCTGGCGCTCGACCCGGCACCGCACCCTCCGCCGACCCCTGCGGCGTGAAACACGCGCATCCCCCCCCCTGGTCCCGTGCAAGGTGGACCTGGAGTTACTCGCCGGGGGCTCGTAACCCGCAGGGACCTTGCCGGGTGCTCGCTGCGCTCGACCCGAAAATACCGAGAGAGAGGCGGCGACCGATGCCCCCGAAGGCCCCAACGGAACGCGTTCCGGGGCAGCGCGCCCCGGGGGAGCGGACGGCGCAGGTGATGCTGCGGTTCACCCCCGCCGAGGCGGCGGAGCTGAAGCAGCGCGCCGCGGCGGCGGGGCGCCACCAGGTGGCGGCGTTCGCCCGCGAGCAGCTGCTGGCGCGGTTGCGCCACGAGCCCGCGCCGCGGGCGGCCGTGGATGCGGTGGCCCTGGCGGGGTGGCGTTATGAGGTGAACCAGATCGGGGTGAACTTCAACCAGGCGTTGAAGCTCGCGCACACCTGGGGCAACTCGGGTGAGCTGTTGGACGGGGCGCGGGGGTTGTGGGATGCCCTGGAGTCGGCCCGGGTGCAGTTGGCGAGGCTGGCCGAGCGGGTGGACCCGACGTGATCGCCAAGATCACGAAGCGCGGGGGAGATCCGGGCGGGCTCGCCGGGTATCTGCACGGCCCGGGGCGGGCCGATGAGCACCGCTGGCTGGAGGAGTCCACCGGCATCACCCATGTGGGGGGCGCGGTGATCGGCGGCACCATCGTTGTGTCGGATCCGCGGATCGGGGCCCGGTGGGTCTCCCAGATGCGGGAGACCATTGCGTTGCGCCCGGACATCACCGCCCCGGTGTGGCACGCCTCGCTGCGCCTGGCCCCCGGGGATGCGCGGCTCTCGGATTTTGCGATGGCCGCGGCCGCGGCCCGGTTCATGGAGGGCATGGGCTTGGAGGCCAACCCGTGGGTGGTGATCCGGGACGCTCCCGATGCCTGCCACATCGTGGCCTCCCGGGTTGATCACGCCGCCGAGGTGTGGAAGGGCCGACTGGATCAGCGGGAGGCGCAGAAAGCCTGTCAGGCGGTGGAAGCCGAGTTCGGTTTGGTCGCGGCACCGCGGGGGCGCAACCCGGACCGGCGGGCGCCGAGCCAGCGGGAGAACTGGGTGACCCAGCGCACCGGGCAAGTCTCCGACCGGGCGGTCCTGGCGGAGAAGGTCCTCGAGGCCGTCCAGCGGACGCAGTGGTCGGGGTCGACGGTCTGGTTTGAACGGGAATGCACCAAGCGCGGGGTACGTGCGGTGGCCAGCCGCTCCGCCGGGGAGAACCGCACCGTCAGCGGCTACCGGTTCGCCCTCGCCGACGCCGAGACTCCGCGGTGGCGCAAAGGCTCCCAGGTGGCCGGCGCCCTGTCCTGGCCGAAGCTGCGAGCCCGGATCGCCGAACCCACCCCCGAGGAGTTGCGCACGATGCCGATCCTGCAGCAGACCTGGGCGCATTCCCAGGCCACCGCGGGGCGGATGCAGACCCACGGGGTTACCCCCGCCCGGTCGGTGAGCACCCGCTCCTCCCGGAGCGCGGCAGCCCCCACCCGCAGGCCGGACCGGGGATTCGGTCGCTGACCCCAGGGTGGGGGACCAAAGGGCGGGGCTGCCGCGCCGCCGCTGCGCGCCGGCTTGCCCCCGATTCGGTCCGGGGGACCATGTAGTCCGGCACGTCACCCGACCACCGCTGCCGGGCGACGCGCTCAGGCGACGAGTTCGCGCAACCGCTGGACGTCGGCGGAGAGTCGTTCGATCGCGGTCTGCACAGACTCGTCCTTGCGGGCGTTGAGGCCGGCGAGAATCCAGCCCCGCAGCAGCGCCGACATCGGTACGTCGAGCTGACCGGCGAGATCCTCGATCGCGGCCAGGTGCTCGGGTGAGACACGGGTGGCCACGGTGACGGTCTTGTTGGGTTTGGTCCACACCGTGCCCGCCGGCATCGGCTGCCCGGCCGTAGCGTCAGCCTCGGCCGCGATCTGCTCGACGAGCTGCTTCGGGTCAATCATCGCTGCTGCCCTTCCTGTTCACTCTGTTCCCCATACGTACGTCTTTCGGTGCTGTTGGCGCGCCACCCGTTCGCACCCCACCACGCGCCGGGCCTGTCCTTGCGTCGCACGAGAATGACCACCAGCACCGCGGCGGCCGCTGGCGAGTACCCGATCACCCGCGCGCTGACACCGGACCTGCTAGTGGGGTCCGGGTCGGCGACGATGCGCTCGTCGTCGGCCAGGGCTTCGCCTGCCTGCTCGACGGTGACCTGGTGCCTGCCCCACATGTGCTCGGCCCCGTGTTGCCAGTCCACCTCAAACCCCATCACGCCAGTTTATTATTGTAAACGACCGGTGTGGATGCGGCCTCTCGAACTTCCGGCGGAGGGTCGTTGCCGATTCAGCATCGATGATGCAAGAGGTGTGACCCAGTTGGGATAGTCGTTGGCACGATTAGTGAGAGGTACCGGGGAATGGGCGGTAGCGTGCGGTCGGGGCGGGGGAAGCGGCGGTGACCTGCGGGTGGTGTGGCAGCGAGGTTGTGGTGGCGGCGCAGTTGTGAGCGCAGCTCCGACGCTGACGGGAACACACGTGGTGCTGGTGCCCGTCACTGCCGAACACGTGCCGGAGATGCGGTGCATCCTGGCCACGCCCGAGGTGTGGCGGCGTTGGCGGGCTGAGGCCGCGTCGCCGCAGTGGCCCTTCGACGATCCCTCAGCCGTCCGCTTCGCCGTGCTACTTGGCGGGGCGGTGCGGGGGATGGTGCAGTACGGCGAAGAAGACGACTCCGACTATCGGCACGCGTCGATCGACCTGTTTCTCGACCCCGCCGTGCACGGGTGCGGCGTCGGCCGCGACACCGTGGCCGCGCTTGCCCGCTACCTGGTGTACGACCGGGGCCATCACCGGCTGGTGATCGACCCGGCGGCCGACAACGAACCGGCTATCCGTTGCTATGCGGCGGTCGGCTTCCGCCCCGTCGGGATAATGCGCCGCTATGAGCGCGACCCCGACGGGGCCGGGTGGCACGACGGTCTACTCATGGATCTCCTCGCCGAGGAGCTCGACTAGCCCCGCTGAACTCCTCTTGTCGCGGTCCCGCAACGAGACAGGTGGCGTCCTCCCTTTTGTATCGGTTACCGATTCGTCGTCCGGGCACCTCGTTTCGTGGCCGGTGGGGTGGGCGACTGTTGTCGCCCACCCCACCGGGTGCCTGAGGGTCACAGGATGGTTCTGATGGCGGCTGCCACCTCCTCGCTCATTTCGAAGACCGTTTCGGACCCCTGGTTGTCCGTGGGCTGACCCCACTTCTTCCAGGGCAGCCCACGGCCGTGCCGTCCGGAGGACCGGCGGCCGGCGGCGCCGAGCATTCCGGCGACGCTCTGGGCGCCTTTGGGCAGGTCCTTGCCCGCCTCGGTGGACGTGACGGTGCCGGGTGCCTTGTCGACGAGTACCCGGATGAACGCCCGCATGTTGGGCGACGACTCTTTGTAAAAGCGCCGAACGTTCTCGGCGTCCCAGGGCGGCTCGCTCTTGGCGACCAGGCGGCCACCACGTTGATCACCGGCGCGGTAGCGGTCGGAGCCGCTGGAGTGGCGGGCACCAATCCTTGGATCGGAGGTGCGGCAGCGGCGGCCAGCGGCGCCATACAGTGGGCATGGAAGGCCTATCGTCCGCCCTCTCTGGGCGGAGAAGACGCCGTGCTGGCCAGCCTCATACGAGGTACTCCGCCTCGGCAGCTCGCACCGTGATAGGGACACGCGGTCACCGCGGGCGCAGTCAGCACGCAGCGCGGTGGCGCCCCCAACGCGCGATGCAGACCTGTCCCACCGCAAGGACCCAGGGATCCTCATCTGACACGGGAGTGAACCTAGATCAGACGTTGGGGTGGACCGTTTGACCGGGGTTCATGACTTAGCCGACACGCTGGGCAAATGCGAGTGAACCATCAGTGACCGACAGATCATTGACTGTATGACATCCGTGAGTGACCCCCGGCGATTGACGATCAAACAGGCCGTGACCGAGACCCAGAGCAGCGAATCCACCATCAAGCGGCGGTTGCTTGGTGGTGCCTTCCCCCATGCTGGGCAGGACACGGATGGCCGGTGGTTAATCCCGGTCACTGACCTCGTGGCGGCAGGGCTTCGACCAGGGAAAAGAGCCAAGCCTGACCCCGTGCCGACCCAGGCAAACCAGCTGGGGAACCTGCACATTGAGAACGCTGAACTGCGAACCCGCTTGGCGGTGGCCGAGGCATTGGCTGGGGAACGGGAACGAATCATCGGCGTGCAAGAGCGGATGTTGCGGATGCTAGAAGCCGGACGGGCGGTGCCAACGGCGGAGCCTGCACCCGTGGACGCGGCACCCGTGGTGCGGCTTGAACCGCACGCTGAGCAGCCACCGCCGGCGACAAGTGGTCCAGGATGGCTGCGGCGGTGGAGGCGGGCGGCTCACTGAGCTGGATGTGCGGCGCAGCCGAGCTGAGCTATTAGGGGAGCGGGCTGTTTTTCGGCCGTCTCGGCTGTGGCAAGCCTGCCGGTCCTGCACGGTTCGAAGCTCGGAACCTCAGGATGCTTCACGGGCCATTTTCTGAGGGGTACGGACTTTGCGGGCCTCATGCAGCAAGCTCCCGACACGGCTTGTGGAGAGGTTCAGGGCATTTGCGATTTGTCGGTAGGTCATGCCCTGGTCCTCTTTGAGAGACAGCACCAACTCGCGGCGTTCCTTGACGCGGGCGTCGTACTGGGTGCGTGGCTCTGCCTGGATCCGCTGCACGGTGCGGGGCGAGCAGCCGATGAGGTCGGCGGCTGCCTTGGCTGTGATCGATCGGCGCTTGGGTGTCTCCGCGGCCATGGCCAGCACCTTCCTTGCGTGGTTCCGGTCAATTCTGCGCTGCGCGGCGGCTGCTTGGGTGCCCTTGATGGCGCGCCGGGTTTGAATCTGGATGAAGACGTGGGGGTCGGGGTCGATGTGGCGCCAGGACCACCGGGAGACCGAGTGGGCCAGGTGGGCCACTTCGGTGCGGTGCAGTGGTTTCGCGAAGGTGTCGGCGTTGATCAGCCAGGCCAGCTCGAACACGGCGGCATCGAAGCGGGCCGGGGTGTCGGTCCAGGTGCGGCGCAGCCGGTAGGCGGGAACACGGGTGTGGGCGAACAGCTCGCAGTTTCGGCCGAACCCGGCGGCGAGCTCGGCTTTTTTCGCCGGGCGTGGGGGGAGGTAGCGCAGGCCGGCGGCGATATCGCCCAGGTCGCGGTCCTCGTGGTGGTGCCAGTTCACCACCCACTCAGGGTGCAGGGGGTTCTTGGTGAGGAACCCGACGTAGGACACGTCGCCGCCGAGGGCTTCCCGGAGACCGCGTTCGGTGCGGCCGAGGAAGTTCATCGGGCCGGGCCGGCCGTTGTCGGTGACGCACACCGAGGAGCGGAACCGCCACCCGGCGTGCAGGTGCCCGTTCTCCTTGTTTTCGGCCGTGTACGTGGGCGCTGGGACCCCGCGGTGGGTCTCGAACACCCGCGCCAACGAGTCCGGCTCGTCCATGTCGATGACGATGGTGTTCTTCAGCGCCGAGCAGTTGGCCTCGATCAGCCGGTGATCGAGGGCGGCGTCCCGGTTCATGCGGCGCACCCGCTGCGCGAAGTCTCCGGCACTGGGGCGGTGTGGGAGCCACTGGGACTCCCACACGTCGGCGGGAGTGGGCGCTGCCATGGGAGGAACGTAGGTGTATTCGGACCGCCCTTCGGACCGCGACACACCCCAAATCAGATATTCCCGTTTCCTGCGCCCCTCAAAAGCTCTAAAACGGACACCAGGTGGCGAAGCTTGGCTACTGAAGGGTCGGGACCACCACCCGGTGAGTGCGACGTGGAGGTGGTCGGGTGGGTTCATGGGTCCGGGAGGTAGATCGGGGACGGTTCTTTGAAGGGGCACCCCATTCGGTTGGGCGCTGGAGTCGGGGACGGCGCTTCAGGTGGTGTCCGTTCGGCCGGGTGGTGGGTCCGGGTCCTCGGCCGGGCGCTCGGTTTGGTGAGCCGCGCGGTGGCGGTGGGCTCCGGTGGTGCCGGAGGCTCGGCCACCGCGGGTGCGGTAGGCCTTCTGGCGGCAGGCGGGGGTGCAGTACACGGGGAGGCGGCCGGGGCCGGACAGGGAGCGGGGTAGTCGGGCGCCGCACTGGGCGCAGGTCGCGGGCACGCCAATATCGTAACGCGCCACTGTCCGGTCTGGTAGGCACCCGTCGCCGCTGCGCGTCGCCGGGGTGGTCCGCCCCGCTGCGCGGTCGGGCCGTGCGGGGTGGCGTCGGTGGGGTGCGGGTCTTCGCTGGCGCTCGACCCGGCACCGCACCCTCCGCCGACCCCTGCGGCGTGAAACCCGCGCATCCCCTGGTCCGGTCGCCGCTGCGCGTCGCCGGGGTGGTCCGCCCCGCTGCGCGGTCGGGCCGTGCGGGGTGGCGTCGGTGGGGTGCGGGTCTTCGCTGGCGCTCGACCCGGCACCGCACCCTCCGCCGACCCCTGCGGCGTGAAACACGCGCATCCCCCCCCCTGGTCCCGTGCAAGGTGGACCTGGAGTTACTCGCCGGGGGCTCGTAACCCGCAGGGACCTTGCCGGGTGCTCGCTGCGCTCGACCCGAAAATACCGAGAGAGAGGCGGCGACCGATGCCCCCGAAGGCCCCAACGGAACGCGTTCCGGGGCAGCGCGCCCCGGGGGAGCGGACGGCGCAGGTGATGCTGCGGTTCACCCCCGCCGAGGCGGCGGAGCTGAAGCAGCGCGCCGCGGCGGCGGGGCGCCACCAGGTGGCGGCGTTCGCCCGCGAGCAGCTGCTGGCGCGGTTGCGCCACGAGCCCGCGCCGCGGGCGGCCGTGGATGCGGTGGCCCTGGCGGGGTGGCGTTATGAGGTGAACCAGATCGGGGTGAACTTCAACCAGGCGTTGAAGCTCGCGCACACCTGGGGCAACTCGGGTGAGCTGTTGGACGGGGCGCGGGGGTTGTGGGATGCCCTGGAGTCGGCCCGGGTGCAGTTGGCGAGGCTGGCCGAGCGGGTGGACCCGACGTGATCGCCAAGATCACGAAGCGCGGGGGAGATCCGGGCGGGCTCGCCGGGTATCTGCACGGCCCGGGGCGGGCCGATGAGCACCGCTGGCTGGAGGAGTCCACCGGCATCACCCATGTGGGGGGCGCGGTGATCGGCGGCACCATCGTTGTGTCGGATCCGCGGATCGGGGCCCGGTGGGTCTCCCAGATGCGGGAGACCATTGCGTTGCGCCCGGACATCACCGCCCCGGTGTGGCACGCCTCGCTGCGCCTGGCCCCCGGGGATGCGCGGCTCTCGGATTTTGCGATGGCCGCGGCCGCGGCCCGGTTCATGGAGGGCATGGGCTTGGAGGCCAACCCGTGGGTGGTGATCCGGGACGCTCCCGATGCCTGCCACATCGTGGCCTCCCGGGTTGATCACGCCGCCGAGGTGTGGAAGGGCCGACTGGATCAGCGGGAGGCGCAGAAAGCCTGTCAGGCGGTGGAAGCCGAGTTCGGTTTGGTCGCGGCACCGCGGGGGCGCAACCCGGACCGGCGGGCGCCGAGCCAGCGGGAGAACTGGGTGACCCAGCGCACCGGGCAAGTCTCCGACCGGGCGGTCCTGGCGGAGAAGGTCCTCGAGGCCGTCCAGCGGACGCAGTGGTCGGGGTCGACGGTCTGGTTTGAACGGGAATGCACCAAGCGCGGGGTACGTGCGGTGGCCAGCCGCTCCGCCGGGGAGAACCGCACCGTCAGCGGCTACCGGTTCGCCCTCGCCGACGCCGAGACTCCGCGGTGGCGCAAAGGCTCCCAGGTGGCCGGCGCCCTGTCCTGGCCGAAGCTGCGAGCCCGGATCGCCGAACCCACCCCCGAGGAGTTGCGCACGATGCCGATCCTGCAGCAGACCTGGGCGCATTCCCAGGCCACCGCGGGGCGGATGCAGACCCACGGGGTTACCCCCGCCCGGTCGGTGAGCACCCGCTCCTCCCGGAGCGCGGCAGCCCCCACCCGCAGGCCGGACCGGGGATTCGGTCGCTGACCCCAGGGTGGGGGACCAAAGGGCGGGGCTGCCGCGCCGCCGCTGCGCGCCGGCTTGCCCCCGATTCGGTCCGGGGGACCATGTAGTCCGGCACGTCACCCGACCACCGCTGCCGGGCGACGCGCTCAGGCGACGAGTTCGCGCAACCGCTGGACGTCGGCGGAGAGTCGTTCGATCGCGGTCTGCACAGACTCGTCCTTGCGGGCGTTGAGGCCGGCGAGAATCCAGCCCCGCAGCAGCGCCGACATCGGTACGTCGAGCTGACCGGCGAGATCCTCGATCGCGGCCAGGTGCTCGGGTGAGACACGGGTGGCCACGGTGACGGTCTTGTTGGGTTTGGTCCACACCGTGCCCGCCGGCATCGGCTGCCCGGCCGTAGCGTCAGCCTCGGCCGCGATCTGCTCGACGAGCTGCTTCGGGTCAATCATCGCTGCTGCCCTTCCTGTTCACTCTGTTCCCCATACGTACGTCTTTCGGTGCTGTTGGCGCGCCACCCGTTCGCACCCCACCACGCGCCGGGCCTGTCCTTGCGTCGCACGAGAATGACCACCAGCACCGCGGCGGCCGCTGGCGAGTACCCGATCACCCGCGCGCTGACACCGGACCTGCTAGTGGGGTCCGGGTCGGCGACGATGCGCTCGTCGTCGGCCAGGGCTTCGCCTGCCTGCTCGACGGTGACCTGGTGCCTGCCCCACATGTGCTCGGCCCCGTGTTGCCAGTCCACCTCAAACCCCATCACGCCAGTTTATTATTGTAAACGACCGGTGTGGATGCGGCCTCTCGAACTTCCGGCGGAGGGTCGTTGCCGATTCAGCATCGATGATGCAAGAGGTGTGACCCAGTTGGGATAGTCGTTGGCACGATTAGTGAGAGGTACCGGGGAATGGGCGGTAGCGTGCGGTCGGGGCGGGGGAAGCGGCGGTGACCTGCGGGTGGTGTGGCAGCGAGGTTGTGGTGGCGGCGCAGTTGTGAGCGCAGCTCCGACGCTGACGGGAACACACGTGGTGCTGGTGCCCGTCACTGCCGAACACGTGCCGGAGATGCGGTGCATCCTGGCCACGCCCGAGGTGTGGCGGCGTTGGCGGGCTGAGGCCGCGTCGCCGCAGTGGCCCTTCGACGATCCCTCAGCCGTCCGCTTCGCCGTGCTACTTGGCGGGGCGGTGCGGGGGATGGTGCAGTACGGCGAAGAAGACGACTCCGACTATCGGCACGCGTCGATCGACCTGTTTCTCGACCCCGCCGTGCACGGGTGCGGCGTCGGCCGCGACACCGTGGCCGCGCTTGCCCGCTACCTGGTGTACGACCGGGGCCATCACCGGCTGGTGATCGACCCGGCGGCCGACAACGAACCGGCTATCCGTTGCTATGCGGCGGTCGGCTTCCGCCCCGTCGGGATAATGCGCCGCTATGAGCGCGACCCCGACGGGGCCGGGTGGCACGACGGTCTACTCATGGATCTCCTCGCCGAGGAGCTCGACTAGCCCCGCTGAACTCCTCTTGTCGCGGTCCCGCAACGAGACAGGTGGCGTCCTCCCTTTTGTATCGGTTACCGATTCGTCGTCCGGGCACCTCGTTTCGTGGCCGGTGGGGTGGGCGACTGTTGTCGCCCACCCCACCGGGTGCCTGAGGGTCACAGGATGGTTCTGATGGCGGCTGCCACCTCCTCGCTCATTTCGAAGACCGTTTCGGACCCCTGGTTGTCCGTGGGCTGACCCCACTTCTTCCAGGGCAGCCCACGGCCGTGCCGTCCGGAGGACCGGCGGCCGGCGGCGCCGAGCATTCCGGCGACGCTCTGGGCGCCTTTGGGCAGGTCCTTGCCCGCCTCGGTGGACGTGACGGTGCCGGGTGCCTTGTCGACGAGTACCCGGATGAACGCCCGCATGTTGGGCGACGACTCTTTGTAAAAGCGCCGAACGTTCTCGGCGTCCCAGGGCGGCTCGCTCTTGGCGACCAGGCGGCCACCACGTTGATCACCGGCGCGGTAGCGGTCGGAGCCGCTGGAGTGGCGGGCACCAATCCTTGGATCGGAGGTGCGGCAGCGGCGGCCAGCGGCGCCATACAGTGGGCATGGAAGGCCTATCGTCCGCCCTCTCTGGGCGGAGAAGACGCCGTGCTGGCCAGCCTCATACGAGGTACTCCGCCTCGGCAGCTCGCACCGTGATAGGGACACGCGGTCACCGCGGGCGCAGTCAGCACGCAGCGCGGTGGCGCCCCCAACGCGCGATGCAGACCTGTCCCACCGCAAGGACCCAGGGATCCTCATCTGACACGGGAGTGAACCTAGATCAGACGTTGGGGTGGACCGTTTGACCGGGGTTCATGACTTAGCCGACACGCTGGGCAAATGCGAGTGAACCATCAGTGACCGACAGATCATTGACTGTATGACATCCGTGAGTGACCCCCGGCGATTGACGATCAAACAGGCCGTGACCGAGACCCAGAGCAGCGAATCCACCATCAAGCGGCGGTTGCTTGGTGGTGCCTTCCCCCATGCTGGGCAGGACACGGATGGCCGGTGGTTAATCCCGGTCACTGACCTCGTGGCGGCAGGGCTTCGACCAGGGAAAAGAGCCAAGCCTGACCCCGTGCCGACCCAGGCAAACCAGCTGGGGAACCTGCACATTGAGAACGCTGAACTGCGAACCCGCTTGGCGGTGGCCGAGGCATTGGCTGGGGAACGGGAACGAATCATCGGCGTGCAAGAGCGGATGTTGCGGATGCTAGAAGCCGGACGGGCGGTGCCAACGGCGGAGCCTGCACCCGTGGACGCGGCACCCGTGGTGCGGCTTGAACCGCACGCTGAGCAGCCACCGCCGGCGACAAGTGGTCCAGGATGGCTGCGGCGGTGGAGGCGGGCGGCTCACTGAGCTGGATGTGCGGCGCAGCCGAGCTGAGCTATTAGGGGAGCGGGCTGTTTTTCGGCCGTCTCGGCTGTGGCAAGCCTGCCGGTCCTGCACGGTTCGAAGCTCGGAACCTCAGGATGCTTCACGGGCCATTTTCTGAGGGGTACGGACTTTGCGGGCCTCATGCAGCAAGCTCCCGACACGGCTTGTGGAGAGGTTCAGGGCATTTGCGATTTGTCGGTAGGTCATGCCCTGGTCCTCTTTGAGAGACAGCACCAACTCGCGGCGTTCCTTGACGCGGGCGTCGTACTGGGTGCGTGGCTCTGCCTGGATCCGCTGCACGGTGCGGGGCGAGCAGCCGATGAGGTCGGCGGCTGCCTTGGCTGTGATCGATCGGCGCTTGGGTGTCTCCGCGGCCATGGCCAGCACCTTCCTTGCGTGGTTCCGGTCAATTCTGCGCTGCGCGGCGGCTGCTTGGGTGCCCTTGATGGCGCGCCGGGTTTGAATCTGGATGAAGACGTGGGGGTCGGGGTCGATGTGGCGCCAGGACCACCGGGAGACCGAGTGGGCCAGGTGGGCCACTTCGGTGCGGTGCAGTGGTTTCGCGAAGGTGTCGGCGTTGATCAGCCAGGCCAGCTCGAACACGGCGGCATCGAAGCGGGCCGGGGTGTCGGTCCAGGTGCGGCGCAGCCGGTAGGCGGGAACACGGGTGTGGGCGAACAGCTCGCAGTTTCGGCCGAACCCGGCGGCGAGCTCGGCTTTTTTCGCCGGGCGTGGGGGGAGGTAGCGCAGGCCGGCGGCGATATCGCCCAGGTCGCGGTCCTCGTGGTGGTGCCAGTTCACCACCCACTCAGGGTGCAGGGGGTTCTTGGTGAGGAACCCGACGTAGGACACGTCGCCGCCGAGGGCTTCCCGGAGACCGCGTTCGGTGCGGCCGAGGAAGTTCATCGGGCCGGGCCGGCCGTTGTCGGTGACGCACACCGAGGAGCGGAACCGCCACCCGGCGTGCAGGTGCCCGTTCTCCTTGTTTTCGGCCGTGTACGTGGGCGCTGGGACCCCGCGGTGGGTCTCGAACACCCGCGCCAACGAGTCCGGCTCGTCCATGTCGATGACGATGGTGTTCTTCAGCGCCGAGCAGTTGGCCTCGATCAGCCGGTGATCGAGGGCGGCGTCCCGGTTCATGCGGCGCACCCGCTGCGCGAAGTCTCCGGCACTGGGGCGGTGTGGGAGCCACTGGGACTCCCACACGTCGGCGGGAGTGGGCGCTGCCATGGGAGGAACGTAGGTGTATTCGGACCGCCCTTCGGACCGCGACACACCCCAAATCAGATATTCCCGTTTCCTGCGCCCCTCAAAAGCTCTAAAACGGACACCAGGTGGCGAAGCTTGGCTACTGAAGGGTCGGGACCACCACCCGGTGAGTGCGACGTGGAGGTGGTCGGGTGGGTTCATGGGTCCGGGAGGTAGATCGGGGACGGTTCTTTGAAGGGGCACCCCATTCGGTTGGGCGCTGGAGTCGGGGACGGCGCTTCAGGTGGTGTCCGTTCGGCCGGGTGGTGGGTCCGGGTCCTCGGCCGGGCGCTCGGTTTGGTGAGCCGCGCGGTGGCGGTGGGCTCCGGTGGTGCCGGAGGCTCGGCCACCGCGGGTGCGGTAGGCCTTCTGGCGGCAGGCGGGGGTGCAGTACACGGGGAGGCGGCCGGGGCCGGACAGGGAGCGGGGTAGTCGGGCGCCGCACTGGGCGCAGGTCGCGGGCACGCCAATATCGTAACGCGCCACTGTCCGGTCTGGTAGGCACCCGTCGCCGCTGCGCGTCGCCGGGGTGGTCCGCCCCGCTGCGCGGTCGGGCCGTGCGGGGTGGCGTCGGTGGGGTGCGGGTCTTCGCTGGCGCTCGACCCGGCACCGCACCCTCCGCCGACCCCTGCGGCGTGAAACCCGCGCATCCCCTGGTCCGGTCGCCGCTGCGCGTCGCCGGGGTGGTCCGCCCCGCTGCGCGGTCGGGCCGTGCGGGGTGGCGTCGGTGGGGTGCGGGTCTTCGCTGGCGCTCGACCCGGCACCGCACCCTCCGCCGACCCCTGCGGCGTGAAACACGCGCATCCCCCCCCCTGGTCCCGTGCAAGGTGGACCTGGAGTTACTCGCCGGGGGCTCGTAACCCGCAGGGACCTTGCCGGGTGCTCGCTGCGCTCGACCCGAAAATACCGAGAGAGAGGCGGCGACCGATGCCCCCGAAGGCCCCAACGGAACGCGTTCCGGGGCAGCGCGCCCCGGGGGAGCGGACGGCGCAGGTGATGCTGCGGTTCACCCCCGCCGAGGCGGCGGAGCTGAAGCAGCGCGCCGCGGCGGCGGGGCGCCACCAGGTGGCGGCGTTCGCCCGCGAGCAGCTGCTGGCGCGGTTGCGCCACGAGCCCGCGCCGCGGGCGGCCGTGGATGCGGTGGCCCTGGCGGGGTGGCGTTATGAGGTGAACCAGATCGGGGTGAACTTCAACCAGGCGTTGAAGCTCGCGCACACCTGGGGCAACTCGGGTGAGCTGTTGGACGGGGCGCGGGGGTTGTGGGATGCCCTGGAGTCGGCCCGGGTGCAGTTGGCGAGGCTGGCCGAGCGGGTGGACCCGACGTGATCGCCAAGATCACGAAGCGCGGGGGAGATCCGGGCGGGCTCGCCGGGTATCTGCACGGCCCGGGGCGGGCCGATGAGCACCGCTGGCTGGAGGAGTCCACCGGCATCACCCATGTGGGGGGCGCGGTGATCGGCGGCACCATCGTTGTGTCGGATCCGCGGATCGGGGCCCGGTGGGTCTCCCAGATGCGGGAGACCATTGCGTTGCGCCCGGACATCACCGCCCCGGTGTGGCACGCCTCGCTGCGCCTGGCCCCCGGGGATGCGCGGCTCTCGGATTTTGCGATGGCCGCGGCCGCGGCCCGGTTCATGGAGGGCATGGGCTTGGAGGCCAACCCGTGGGTGGTGATCCGGGACGCTCCCGATGCCTGCCACATCGTGGCCTCCCGGGTTGATCACGCCGCCGAGGTGTGGAAGGGCCGACTGGATCAGCGGGAGGCGCAGAAAGCCTGTCAGGCGGTGGAAGCCGAGTTCGGTTTGGTCGCGGCACCGCGGGGGCGCAACCCGGACCGGCGGGCGCCGAGCCAGCGGGAGAACTGGGTGACCCAGCGCACCGGGCAAGTCTCCGACCGGGCGGTCCTGGCGGAGAAGGTCCTCGAGGCCGTCCAGCGGACGCAGTGGTCGGGGTCGACGGTCTGGTTTGAACGGGAATGCACCAAGCGCGGGGTACGTGCGGTGGCCAGCCGCTCCGCCGGGGAGAACCGCACCGTCAGCGGCTACCGGTTCGCCCTCGCCGACGCCGAGACTCCGCGGTGGCGCAAAGGCTCCCAGGTGGCCGGCGCCCTGTCCTGGCCGAAGCTGCGAGCCCGGATCGCCGAACCCACCCCCGAGGAGTTGCGCACGATGCCGATCCTGCAGCAGACCTGGGCGCATTCCCAGGCCACCGCGGGGCGGATGCAGACCCACGGGGTTACCCCCGCCCGGTCGGTGAGCACCCGCTCCTCCCGGAGCGCGGCAGCCCCCACCCGCAGGCCGGACCGGGGATTCGGTCGCTGACCCCAGGGTGGGGGACCAAAGGGCGGGGCTGCCGCGCCGCCGCTGCGCGCCGGCTTGCCCCCGATTCGGTCCGGGGGACCATGTAGTCCGGCACGTCACCCGACCACCGCTGCCGGGCGACGCGCTCAGGCGACGAGTTCGCGCAACCGCTGGACGTCGGCGGAGAGTCGTTCGATCGCGGTCTGCACAGACTCGTCCTTGCGGGCGTTGAGGCCGGCGAGAATCCAGCCCCGCAGCAGCGCCGACATCGG